>Ga0209310_1000491_pt1 | contig 43398 bp, 37 predicted proteins | sample AD_UKC030_MetaG_FD_184415 | JGI IMG/M metagenome (GOLD analysis project Ga0209310, IMG submission 184415) | Active sludge microbial communities of municipal wastewater-treating anaerobic digesters from USA - AD_UKC030_MetaG (SPAdes) (version 2) | ecosystem: Engineered > Bioreactor > Anaerobic >...
AGTTCAAGAAAAGGCCGCAGGAAAGACGCTCCCGGCTCGATTTCTAATCCATCCATCGGAAAATTTACACTGGCCCGAGGCCGCTCACACAGGTTGGCCGAAAACCCGGCTTTTGGGACAAGCTCTAGAGTACGGAAAGCTTCACGGGCATTACAACTTCCTCGAAGCAGCCTGAGGACTCCAGAACTCCTGATATAGGGCCCTTGAAGATGTCCGCTTTTTACCTCTCAAAGGCTCCTGGATCGCGTAGGTCAGCCGCAAGAAGGAACCGGGGAAGAACGACTTCGTTCGGTTGAGGTCTTCACACAGTACCGCAATGGCGTGCGTGCGGTGGGGCGAACTCTGCGCGGCCAGGGTGACGCGCAGTTCCCGCTGGGTGACGGCCAGATCTGCCGCGCTGGGCAAAGCCGCCTGGATTAAGGTCCTGCCTTCCTCATCGGCCCGCCGGTAATGTGGTGCGACCAGCCGTAGCAGATTACTTACCGCCTGGTAAGCTGCCATTTTGACCGGGTTGGTCAGGTGCTTGCTTTCGAAGACGCCGCAGGTGTTGCATGGACTGTGGCCATTTCTTGAGGTATCAGCCGATTTGACCGGGCCGCACAAGATTCAAATCTTAGCGAGGCTTCACCTCAGACCAACGAGGCCATCCCCCGTTCCCGCGCAACGGGCTACGACTTCGATTTGCGGACATCGACGCCTAGCTAAGCGGCGCCGCTGCGCGGCGCGAAAACATGACTCATTTAGTGCAAATTCTGGAAAGGAAGTCATTCTAGTGCGTCGAGCCTTGCGCCGCATGCCCAAGTCGGCCATTCCGCAGAGGCGGCAGCGATCCTGTTAACGGGTGCTGCGGCAACCGGTCAGTAGCTGGCTGCGCTTGCAACAAAACAAAACTTGAACGAGCTTTCTCCAAACTCATCGGTTGATTTTGCAGGCGTAAGTCTGTTTCCAGTGGCGTCATCATGCTCGTGTCCCAGGGTGTTTCCACCGTTATTCACTTGGTTTTGACGATAGTACTTGCGCGACTCCTTACACCGGAGGATCTCATGCAACAACAATTCTTAATCTTCGGTCTTCCGCTCATCGAGGAAGATGAAATAAAAGAGGTGGAAGCCACCATGAGGAGTGGATGGCTCGGGACAGGGCCGAAGGTGGCCCAGTTCGAGCGTGATTTCTGCGAGTATAAGGGCGGTTGGGGATACCCGGTGGCCGTCAATTCTTGCACCGCGGCACTGCACGTCAGCATACTCGCCGCAGGCTTGAGGCCAGGTGATGAAGTGATAACCACCGCGCTGACTTTCTGTGCTACGGTCAACGCAATCATTCATGCCGGCGCCACACCAGTGCTGGCTGACATCGACTCTGCCACGATGAACTTAGATCCTGCTGACGTGGAACGGCGAATCACGTCGCGCACCCGAGCGATCCTGCCTGTCCACTTCGCGGGCCGGCCCTGTAACATGGACCGCCTTTGCGCCCTTGCGAAAGAGCACAATCTAAAAATCATCGAAGACTGTGCACACGCGATTGAGACCAGCTACCACGGTCAGGCGGCAGGAACATTTGGCGAGTTTGGCTGCTTCAGCTTTTACGTGACAAAAAACGTTGTCACAGGGGAAGGTGGAATGATTCTAGCGCGAGACGAGGCGACGGCTGCCCGTTGCAAAATACTCGCGCTGCACGGTATGTCAAAGGATGCCTGGAAACGGTTCTCTGACAGCGGATATAAACATTATGATGTGGTTGAGTGTGGCTTCAAATACAATATGATGGATATCCAGGCAGCGATTGGCCTCCACCAACTTAGACGTGTCGAAACCAACTGGCACCGTCGCGCGCAGATCTGGAAGAAATACAATGAGGCACTCGCCAACCTTCCACTTGAATTGCCTTTACCTCAAGAACCAAACGGTCGACATGCGTATCATCTTTATACGATTCTCATTGACGAGGTGCAGACGGGCGCCAACCGAGATCAATTTCTCGACGCGATGACGGCCCGCGGCATTGGTGTGGGTGTCCACTATCGCAGCATTGCAGAACACCCATATTACCAAAAGACTTTTAAATGGCGGCCGGAGGATTTTCCTAATGCGATGTCCGTCGGCCGCCGTACAGTCAGTATTCCGCTGTCGGCGAAACTCAGCGACGCCGACGTTGACAGGGTAATCCGCTCAATTCAAGTGATTGTGGAACGCGGCGAATAGACGTTGCCTGCGGAACTTCGACATGGATGAGTTTACTAGTGAGCGGGCACCGAGAATTGAATTTACTGCAGTGGGAAGGCATGCGTCAACAAACGGTAGATACACGTAATCATGGTAATCACAATTAAAAGGCTATCCGAGTTGGGGCCGTTAAACAAGTGCAAAACGGGGATAGTCTTGGATGGTTTGTTGGGGTACTGGGAATCTCATACAGGTTAATCCTGAGATAGTGGGCAGGGAATTGCTCCGTACATTGGGATGCGCTTAACGCCAAGCCCATTCCAGGACGTCTAGGGAGTCCAGCGCGGTTGGCCAGACGGATGCTCTGTTGGATTTGTGATACCGTCACCATGAATAATCGGCTGCAGTTGAATACACATGAAATACTTCCAAGTACTCCCTCGAAAGATCCGCTCGTTCTTTGAGGTGCCTCACGACCAGTATGCCGCTCTTTGATGTCTTCTTAATTATCTGCGGATCAATCATTTGCGCATAGATGAAAACGCTTTTTTTATGCGGTAACAAATCCCGATACGGAATAGGGCATATTTTGCCTATCCTTGAAAGTGCCTTAGAACTGCTCGCAGTCGTCTTTCCTACAGAAAGCAGGTGGAGCCTATTCAGACGGAGAATCTCAGGAGAAGACACCCCAGCACACATAGGAAAGAATGAATGGATGAAAGGAATAATCAGGAACATTAATCCACGGCGAATCCTCTCGTGGCTCTACTTGCGTCGCCATGCTTCGTTTGGTCCAACGGAAATGCTTCAACATAAGAGAGTTCCACTCTTGCATGTAGATGATGTTAATTCTAAAGACTTTGTACGAATCGCCGAAAAAATAGCTCCTGACATCATTCTCTCGGCCGCATATCCTCAGATATTTGCAGCAGAGCTCATCCAAATTCCAAGGCTAGGTTTTGTCAACTTCCATCCGTCCCTGTTACCCAAGTTCCGAGGAGCACATCCTCATTATTGGGCAATCGTACAAGGGGAGCGAGTAAGCGGCCTGACAGCGCATTTTGTGACAGAACATGTGGACGAAGGGGACATCATTGCACAAATCGAATATCCAATAGGAGATTACACTTATCAAGAATTGTACGATAAGATGATTGCAGAAACGCCTACTATTATCAAAAAAGTCGTTTTTTTCTTTGCTTCGGGCAAAACCAAATGGGACGGGATCAGACAGGACTCTAGCGCTGCAACTGTTTTTCGAAATGACAGACGGATTCATCACAGGATATTTTGGGAACAACAGACCGCTGAGCAGATCAATAATCTGGTGCGGGGCGGAGAAGCGTTTTGCTTTTTTCGCGATAAGAAGATAATATTGGCCGAATGCGTTTTAACGAATGGCAACAAAAATCTAACGAACAATATACGAGTGCCCGGCGGGATTATTGTCGATATTACAAGGGAAAGCATTGCAGTCAGCGCAAATGGCGGTGTAGTGAATATCAAGCGTTTAATTTATAAAGGCAGGCAAATGCATGCCTGGGAATATGCGGTGAGACAGATGGTTCAGACCGGAGAACAATTGCATTAGCAATGTCAATTTGGCGATGTAAGAGTTCAGAAAATCGAATCGTGATTCAAAGGTGTCTCATCACTGCGGTGAAGTAATAAATATGACCGCAGAAGATAATCAATTTAATAGTATCTGCAAGTTGTGAACACACTTAACTTACATCAGGAAGCAGATTTTGTAGAGCATTATGCCAATCGAGATTGGACCTGGTATCGGGGATTGGTAGCCGAATGCGTCCGTTATGGGATGCCAGGACAATGGCTTGATCTTGGCGCAGGACTTGGTTTTTTCGTAGAATGTGCAAATAGGTACGGAATCCGCTGTATCGGGCTTGAAGGCTCAGACTGGGCTGTTGTTGAGGCACGTCGCAGGTATCCTGGAATTGACATAAGGTGTCATTTATTGGAAGATCATCTGCCTTTCTCAGACAAAAGCATAACAACAATTATGTGTCACCAGGTAACGGAACATCTTCCGCCGGGTGTTGTCGAGTGTATGCTCAAGGAGTGTTATAGAGTTCTCGATAGAAACGGCGTGATTTTCCTGTATTCTCCAAGCAAGCATGATAAGAATCAAAGAGCTGAAAAAACTCACATCAATCTAGGAACGCCGAGTTCGCAAAGAGCATTACTTGTGAGAACAGGATATGAGATAATGGCAGAGCCTAATAGTTTACGGCCCTTGATCAGAACTGTTCCGTTCACGATCAGGTTATCGAGACTATTGTACCGTATCAGCAAGTTAGAGTGGTTAACCACATCTGCTAATGTAATAGCGAGAAAGCCTTAAGTATAATTAATCAATACTGTTACACGTGAATCCGGTGTCAAATCAATGGCATTGGTGGCAAAAGCTCGCGTGGGAATTCGCCGGTGAGCATAATCCTCACACACGTGCAGCACACAAGGAAGAAGGTTTCAGATCCTAACGTGATAGAGGTAACGCGCGAAAATGAAGAGCATCGGCTCCGGCTAGGAATCCTTGATCCGTTGCCGGGCAAGGATGCACCGACGGCCCTGCTTCGCGATTTCGCGTAAACGATCCGAGAAAGCAAACCGTTCCCATTCGGTTTAGCTGAAGGGCCCGCAGGGTAGAACTTCCTGGACAGTATCCGTTCGTATCAGACAGGCTAACCCATCGCACACTCCGAAAATGTCTGAGTTTCGTAAAAGCACCGTAACCGGCGTGGGCTGGGTGGTAGGGGAAAGAGTGGGCCGAAGCGCGCTACAGTTCCTTGTTATGGCTTGCTTGGCTCGCCTGCTGGATCCCCAGGATTTCGGCCTAGTTGGCATGATCCTGGTCTTCACCGGATTCGCAGGACTATTCAGCGATTTCGGATTAAGCGCAGCCCTTGTACAGCGGGAAGTAATCGAAGAGCGCCATTACTCCTCTGTTTTTTGGGTGAACGTGGGTATTGGCGTTGCTTTGGCTGCGTTGTTGAGCGTCTTAGCACCGCTGATCGCTGCGTTCTACACGGAACCGCGTTTGACTTCAATGACGCGGGTTGTTGCCCTTGGTTTCGTGTTTAGTTCACTGAGCACGGTGCAAAGGGCACGGTTGCAGCGGGCGATGGACTTCCGATTGCTCACAAAGGTCGAATTGCTCAGTGCCGGAGGGGCAGGCGCCGTAGCAGTAGGGGTGGCTTTGGCCGGCGGCGGAGTCTGGAGCCTCATCTGGGAGGGACTAGCCGCTTCATGCTTAGCTGCCGTAATATTCTGGTTAGTTGCCGCCTGGCGGCCACGTTTCATGTTCGACCGCAAGGCGCTCGCTGACTTGTTTTGGTTTGGAGGGAATTTGCTTGGCTTTAGCGTGCTGAACTACTGGATCCGCAACGTTGACAAGATGCTCATTGGAAAGGTGATGGGGAGTGCGAAACTTGGCATTTACGGTCGCGCCTATAGCTTGATGCTGCTCCCGCTCACTCAGATCACGAGTGTTCTCAGCCGTGTCATGTTTCCGGCAATGTCAAGGATCCAAAAGGACCCCATGCGAGTGAAGAGAGTCTTCCTGCGAACCGTGGCCGCTATCGCCCTGATTACATTCCCTATGATGTTGGGAGCCTTGGTAACCGCCGAGCACATCGTGCTCACAGTCTATGGCCCGCAATGGTTGTCCGCCGTGCCCGTATTCAAAATCCTTTGCCTATTGGGTATGCTGCAGTCAATTGTATCATCGACTGGATGGATTTATCTGTCCCAAGGGCGAACGGACTGGTTCTTCTGGTGGGGTGCGGGGGCAGGCGTTCTGCTCATAGGAAGCATTGTCCTTGGCGTTTGGCTGGGGACGATCGAGGCCGTGGCGGCGTGTTACACTCTGATGAGCGGCGTGATCTTGCTCTACCCAGCTATTGCTATCCCTGGTCGACTCGTCGGCCTGCGGTTCGGCGAGGTGGCTGCCGCAGTGTCACCCACGCTGGCATGCTCAGTTGCGATGGCGACAGTGGTCTTAGGCGTGGGGCTGATCATGCCGGTCGGCTGGCCTCACTGGCTTATTCTGTGTTTTCAAGTCCCGGTGGGGATAGCGGTTTATGGCTTGCTCCTCCACGTCTTTCGCTTGACAGCGTATCTGGACGTTCGGCGGGTCGGCATCGAGCACTTGGAAGCCTGGCTGCCATCGCGTGCGAAATTTTTCGCGTGACGGCGTTGCCAATAGCGAACCTGCCGATCTCGACGATTAATTCACGACTGAAGATCAACGCGATAGACAGCCAAAGGGTGTTGGATTTCAGTTTCTTGTCATCCGGACTCCAATCCGGACGATGCTCGACGGATCCACCAGGCCGATGTGCCGCAGCCTTACAGTCAAAATGATTTCTTTCTGACTTCTTCGGCCATATCGACGAGAAATGCAGGCTATTCGGCTCGGTTTAGTTTAATAGCTTATTAAAAGAAACTGCAGTCCGGGTTTCCTGGAAGTAGTAAAACAATGATCCACACAAGAAGATGAAGATCGTTGCGCACTATCTGAAGAGTCCGTTTCTTTCGTTAACCGAAACGTGGATCTATAGGCAGATTATTAACTTAAAAAGGTATGAGCCAATTGTGTACTGCCATGGAGTATTTAATCGAGAATCATTTCCTATCAAGCGACTGAGAAACGTTCATGTCACCAATTGCCCTTTTCCAAAGCGTATTCTTGGGAAAATCAACCGGCATTTATGGAAGTGGAATCTTGCCAGGGCGATGAATAAAGACCGACCGACCATCGTGCATGCGCACTACGGACCATCTGGATACGCTTTTCTCCCATTGAAGAGGACATTTTGTGTCCCCATGGTGACAACATTTTATGGTTACGACGTTAATATGTTGCCGACGCAGGAACCGATATGGAGAGAACGCTATTACGATCTATTCAAGGAGGGAGATTTGTTTCTGGCCGAAGGCGGCCACATGAAGAAGTGCCTATTGGAGTGGGGATGCAACACAAATAAGGTGATTATTCAACATCTCGGAGTCGATGTGGAGAAAATCCGATTTCAGCCTCGGATACTAGATAAGGATGAGGAGTTGCGGGTTTTAATTTCCGGTAGTTTCCGTGAAAAGAAAGGCATTCCGTATGCCATTGAAGCCATTGGTCTTTTCAGGGCAAAGCAACCAAAGACAAAAATCAAAGTGACCTTGATCGGAGACGCAGGCGCTCAACAGCGTGAGAAGACAGAGAAAACACGAATCGTAGATGCGATTAGAAAGCACGGTCTGGAGCAGCACACAAATTGCATTGGGTATCAACCACATCAAGTGTTTTTGGAGCAGTTGTTGAAGCATCACATATTTTTATCGCCCAGTGTCACGGCACACGACGGCGACACGGAAGGAGGCGCGCCGGTATCGATCATAGAGGCATGCGCATCGGGTATGCCGGTTTTGTCCACACATCATTGCGATATACCCGAAGCGGTTATCGATGGCGAGTCAGGCTTGCTCGTTCCGGAGCGTGACACGGTTGCACTCGCCGAAAAGTTGGAGTACCTGGCCACCCACGATCGAGAGTGGCCTACGATCGGCTTGCGAGGCAGGATACACGTTGAAGAGAATTACAGCACTAAAATGCAAAATGACAAGCTCGAGTCAATTTATGATCGACTAACCAGCATTAACCGCACAAACGGCGATACGATTTGACAGTAATCTAGTGTGGCGGTGGGCCGAAATGGTTTTTTTCCCCGTCCCCAACGCCCTTTCATAATGGGCATGGTTCATTCAAAGTAAATAAGCTTATGCGCAAAGGTCAATTATGTTGCCTCCTGTTTGGCCTTACCTGTATTGCGTCTGCGAACTTTTTGTGGAGTTTTAGCATCAGGGTAAACATAAATCCATTTATCAGATCGCCGGATTACAAATATGAGTTCAAGGACATCAAAGAGATTTCCAACTGGTATTCTCCAAGTGATTCAGACAGAGCATTTATCGAGTGGAATTCAAGTTCAAATGCAACAGTAAACGTACCGGGCTTTTGCGCATTGAACGTAAAGGACTTGCATACTATTCTTGAGAAGGGGCATCCTTCAGTAAGTCAAACTATATATTCAATGTCTTATATGGCTGTCGCGCTTGAGCATCTTTTAAAACATCATGAAATTGCAGATGTAGAAAGAAACATCAACATTACACGCATATTAGATGCTACAGATAAAATATTGAACGAACTGCAGGCTCCTTTTCCCCTTGATTCCATGAAGATGAACGATCACGCACGCTCGGTTCGAGCCGAGTACCTAGCGCTGCTGATTGCATATTTGGAATCCAATCCAGGGTTATGCTCGGAGGACAGGATTGGAAAATACAGAAATCAGCTTAATGAGGAAATTTATTATCTTATGGATCCGAGGCTATTTACGTGGCACTCAAACCATGGGCTGATGCAGATACGTTCGCAGATTGTAGTGGCACGGATGATGAAAGACTGCGAGCTTAAGGATAATCTGACTGGCAATGCCGAGCAATTTATTCAAGATACTATTCATTATTTGGTGGCGAATGACGGCGCAGTTCTTGAAGCGGCATCGTCGTATTGGTTTTATATCTATCAGCAAATAGCAATGATTTATGATGACCTGCCTGATAACAGTCCTACGGCTAACAACCTTCATGCGGCAATAGAAAGAATGCTTAATTTTCTTCTTACAATATCTATTCCCGGAGGATATTATCAAGGCCTAGTGCCTTGACACGGTTATAACGAAACATTATTGTGGGCGCATATGCGCCAAACCAAGATTCATCTCAATATTCGCCACCGTCAACAACTCAAGGCGTTCCGCTCGCGCGGGTTACATCTGGCGCGAGAAGTCAACCGTGCCCACATCTTGGCCGCCTTGGATCGGGAAGTTCCCGAGTCCCAAATTATGGCCGTGCTCGGCGTGGGCCGGACGGCGATCTGGCGGACCCGCTCCGCCTACCGGGAAAAGGGTTTGGATTACGCTTTGCATGATGTGGCCCGGCCGGGCAAACCCCCCAAGTACGCAGCGGAAGCCGAAGCTGAGATTACGGCGTTGGCCTGCAGCCAGCCTCCGGCCGGAGCCCGGCGCTGGACGGTGCGCTTGCTGATGAGCATGGTCCGAACGCGTCCCCAACTCCACGACATCAGTCGCGAGACGATTCGCCGCTTTCTAAAAAAAACGTCCTTCAGCCTTGGCGCCAAGTGATGTGGTGTATCGGTCAGATCACGCAGGAGTACCGGGAGCGGATGTACGAACTGCTGGCGTTGTATCGGCGTCCGCTCAACCCGGAGGAACCGGTGGTTTGCCTGGACGAGAAGAGCAAACAACTCTTGGCGGATTCGCGGGACCCGCTGCCCATGCAGCCGGGTCGGCCATGCCGAGCTGATTACGAATACCGGCGGGCGGGCACCTGTAACATTTTCCTGGCCGTGGAACCCCGAGGGGGTCGGCGGGAAGTCCAAGTAACCCCGCGTCGGGGGAAGGTGGACTTCGTGGCGTTCGTGACCAAACTCATCACGGGCGTCTACGCTCGGGCCAAGACCGTTCACTTGGTGTTGGATAACCTGAACACGCACTTTCGGGCCTGTTTCGAAGACATTTTGGGCGAGCGTTTGACGGCACGGCTCCTGCGCCGAGTGGAGTTCCACTACACTCCCAAGCATGCCAGTTGGCTCAATCTGGCGGAATTGGAGATCGGCATCATGGAACGTCAGTGTAGTGGAGGCCGGGTGGCGGATTCCCTATTCCTCGAAGCACAGATCAAGGCGTGGCAGCGCCGACGCAACCGAGCCAAAAGTATGATCGACTGGAAGTTTACACGTCGCGATGCCGACCGAAAGTTAGCACATCATTATGTTCCGTAATTTACGTGTCTTAGCACTAGGTGATTCTATCAGCGGATTAGGGCCGATAACTCAACTAAGCAAGAATGACGTGGACTCAATTGAGCGAACTGATGTCTTTTTTGCTTTTAGTAATCAACTCGCTGGGATTAAAACTCCTAAAGACCATTTAACTCAGCAACTGCTCTTTGTTTCATTGGATACGCCGCCGGCAGTACACAAGCATCCTGAGGACCTTGCCTGTTATTTTATGATTGAAAAGCCTTATTTTGTCAATCCTGGAACCTACGGGTATGATACTTCTCTTGCAAGACAGTTTGTAATGTCGGATTCATCACAGTCTACCGTTATACCTGACAGGCGGGCATGCAAAAATATTGGCCAACCCACAAAATCACAGCTTGATTCGTGTGTTGCTGATTTGCAAAGTAAGGAATACGTTCTCAAGGGAAGCAAATGCTACGGCGAGAAAAAAATATACAGATTGGTTGAATATTCACCTCAGAAAGGATTTTTGAAAATCACAGACTCTTCAAACGATATTAAAAATCTGTGTTCACAGTTTAATATTTCCCCCGATGTTACTCTTGAATCCGCTGGCGAAAACAGTGTTTTGTTAGACAACAAAATTGAAAAAATTCGTTTCGATGCGGTTAAAGGCGACCTGGAAGAAAATACATCCTGGGTATCGCCGACATGGTTGAACAAGCAGGAAATTACGCAGCTTCAAGTATACGGGAATCCGGTAATCATTAACATTTCATTCAAGCCACTTCCTGAAGCTCCGATGGTAGATGTTGTAGGAAGTTTGAGGCCTTTGCCCCAAAGACGGTCATTGAGTGAATCTTTGCAGTTAAAGTACAGTGCATTGCTTCACCCGCGGTTTTATCCTTTAAAACGAATGATATACGGAAGAATAGGCGTATTCGGCATTTTTCTTTTCCTGGGATTGCTGTCATTTACTATATCTGCAAAACGCCGCAGCATTGCCATTATGTTCGGCATAATCGTTTTTGCGGTGTACTTGATAGATTTTACAACGTTCGGATACCTGCTCAATTTTGCCTATTTATAGGGAGAGAAGTGGCAAGTTATGGTGCATTAGCAGCAGATCTAACACCTCGTTAATAAAGTAAGCCTCGTCAGCAGAATCTGTGGGTGACCGGAGGTTCGGGTAGTCGTCCAAGGTTATGATAGAGAGCGGTTTCCATCGCGTGATACGTGCGGAATCCATAGGATCTTCTGGTTACCACTCGGATCTTATTGTTCAGACCCTCGACGGGACCGTTGGAGATTTCCCCCTTGGCCCGAAACCAGTTGAGGATGAGTTCCTCGTGCGACCGCAGCAAGCACGCGACGTTGCGCATCGGTTCGATGCGGCTGCGCAGGGCGCGCTCGGTCCAGACACTCAGGAACGCCCTGGCCCAGGTCAGGGAGCGATAGCGCCAGAAGTCCTCAAAGGTCTCCTTGAGCATCCAAGCCCTGCCGGTGGCCAACTTGGTGCGGAGCAAGCCCCAGAGTTTGTGTTTGGCGTGACCCCGGACGCGGCTGCCGCGCCGGAGCAGTTTCCAGCGCATGCGCTTGAGCTTGGCGGCCTGCGGACGGCCCTGCAGGCGGTGGCCTTCGGCGCGGCGCACTTGATCGAGGGCGTCATTGAGGTGGGCGGTGATGTGGAAGCGATCCAAGATGTGCAGCGCCTGGCTCATTTGGGCGGCGATCACGCGCAGGTAGGGTTTCCACATGTCACTGCAGACGAACTTCACTCCCTGGACGACCTTCGGTCCCAGGACGGCCAACCCGCGACGCAGCGTGGCTTGGGTTCGTCGCGGTCCGACCCAGAGCAAGCGGCGGCAGTGGGTGTCGATCTGGTAGATGACGGTCAGGAAATTGTCCGACCGCAGCCCCTTGCCCCAGTGGATCTCGTCCATCCCGATGGCTTGCACTGCCTCCAAGACGCGGTGGGCCAGCCCCCACTGGACAACCCAATCCACGGACCGATAGACCGCTTCCCAACTGACGCGGAACGCCCGGGCCGTTTCCCGCCACGACAAGCGCTGGGCCCAACACGCCAAGAAGATCATCAGCGGAATACTGGTCGGACGCTTGCCTTCACTCCAGGGGAGGTGCTCGACCCCCAGGCCGTGCTCCGCACAACTCACCCGGCGCGGAGGATAGTGCAGATGGGTCGGAATGCCCCACAAGGGCACGAAGCTCCACGAGCGTTCCGGCAACCGGTCGTAGCCCGCAGCCGGCTTTTGGCACTGGGCACACCGGCCCTGGCTGGAAGCGTGCGCCTTCAGGTGGATGTCGATGCGCAGCGAGGAACCTCGTCCGCGAAGCTGGACCTGACGGTAAATAAAGCCGGTGAAACGTTGAATCCGGTTCAGAATGGTCTTAACATGCAGTTGAATAGCCGGTCTCCTGGTTTGGGTTTTGCAGTCTTCGTACAACCGCAAACTACCCGAACCTTCCGAGATCAGCTATTCACTTCTGGGCCCCTCGATCCTCGCTCGCACCTTCCTCCGACACCCCACGCTGCAGTTCCCTCCTCGTTCCGAGCAGCGAGGCGGCACTCCCCGATGGGGGTAGAGCCGCTGCGGGCCGAAGCGCAGCGAACCTTCGGTCGCGGCCCGCAGCGTGCGACTGGGGCCCCATCGGGGAGATGCCGCCGGCCCTCCAGAGATTCGCAAATGAACCTACTTCTACCCACAAATTCTGCTACAGAGCCGAATTAACAAGTTCACATGAGCAAGATACTGCTACTCAGCTATACGTTTCCGCCGCGCATGCAGGCTCAGGGCTTTCAGGTGGCAAAGATCGCAAAAGCATTGGGTCGCCTGAATCATTCTATAACGATCATCACTTGGGATGACGGCCATCAGCGTCGGATAGAGGGCGACTGTTCGGTTATCATGCCGAAAAACGCAAAATTGCATTATGTGAAAAACCTTGGACAGCTGCTGCCGCAGTCATTTTTAGTTCAGCTAATTGTCAATCGCAGTCTGCGGCTAATCGGATATCCAAATGAATTTATGTGGCTGTGGCCAGCGATTCGCAAAAGCCGAGAGTTACTAAAGAGCGAGAAATATGATCTGATCTATTCGCGAGGCAATCCACCAGTTAGCAACGTGCTCGGCTTAATGGCAAAGAAACAATCGCATCTGCCTTGGATAGCGCATTTCAGCGATCCATGGCTGCACAATCCATTAAACCCAATGGTAGGCAGAATGAGAAAGATATGCACACGTTATAACGACCAGATTCATAAATGTGCAGATTTAATATATTACACTTGCGTGGAAACTGTGGATTTCCTTCAGTCAAGAGTTACTGATTTCCCAATTAGAAAAGTGCGTATATTACCACAGGGATATGATCCCGATGAATATGCGTCGAATGATAATTGTGGGAAACACGGCGGTGAATTGGCATTTGTCTATACAGGGATGTTCTACCGAAAGCGAAGCCCGGAATATTTCATTCGGGCACTGGAAGTACTTGACAGCACGCGCACATTAACAGGTCGTCTAAAAGTTGTATTTGTTGGCCCTGTAGATCCAAAGATCGTGGAACGATGCAATACATTTGTTAAAAACGGAGTCATACAATTTGCAGGCGTACGGAGTCGGCAAGCTACGCATGAGTATTGCATGAAGGCCGACGTGCTGCTGCTAATTGATTCAACGGAAGAGGATGCAACTATATTTTCACCCAGCAAATTGATCGATTACCTGCCTTATAAAAAGTATATATTGGCGCTTACACAAAAACAGAGCGCTGCAGCGAGAATACTGCGGACGGTCGGGATGGAAAGCGTTGAGCCAGCAGATACAGCCTCAATAGCGCGGGCTGTGGATAATATTTTGAATCGAAAGGTAGAATGCGTAACTGCAGTAGTTGAATATGAGCAACAAATCAAGCCTTACGCGATCGACCAAATCGCAGGACTACTGAATGAAGAAATTGAGCGTTTAACCTGCAGCTGAGGTTGATGTGAAAAGAAGTGTATTTTCTAAGTCAGGAAATTGATCTAGCTGCACTTTTTCGATGAACATGAAACCCCGCCCAGTTTTGGCGGGGAGACCCCCATAGCAGGACAGTTCCGGGAATGTCCTCCGCCTAAATGAGCGGACAGTGGCAGAGGTGGCGTTGGGATTCCTGAAGCTGTATTCCGGACGGTCGAGGAACACGCAAATCGGCTGACCGACATGCGGAACGGCACAGGCTGAGACGATGAACGGAAAGGCAACGTGAAGGACAATGGGGAAGAAAGTGGCGTAGCTCGCCGGCTTTGAGCCGACTCCCATCATGCAAAACTGGTTCTCATTTCGACTGGACGCCAGCTTGTCATTCGTTTAATCCGAGGGCGTGGACCAGAGCCTGATCGTGCAAGGCCGCCGGTTGGACGGACCCGGGCTGGAGCAGCTCCGCCACTGGGTGGGCGGGCATCCGGGCTGGAGCTGTCGGCGTCTGTCGGTGGAGTTGGCTTCCCGTTGGGATTGGCGCAACGGAGTTGGCCAGCTCAAAGACATGGCGGCACGGACGCTGCTGCTCAAGTTGCATCAGCGTGGCGCGGTTCGCAAGGTCGCCTCGGACCGGTTCTGGAACATGGTGTTCAGGGAGCCGGCGCAGGACGGGTGCAGTCGCCTGGCGACCGTGCGATATGGATGGCATGTCTTGGGGGATCAGTTGTTACAGGGACTCATGAGAAAAGCATGGCGAGGCAAAGGTAGGTGGCGGCGGAGATCAGCGCTATGCAGTCTGTTGAAATCGGTCTACGGCCCGACCAGAACCGTTTGATTCCGTTGGCGCTGTGAAAGCGCTCGGACCGGAATGGAGCCGTGTATTTTGGGTTCACGTTGGATCCAGACTATAACGGACACGTTTCTTACATAATCCTATGCCCATCTTCAAGCGAGCAAAGATCGCAATCATTACCCGGACAAAGAACCGCCCAGAACTCCTCCGACGTTGTATCCGAACTGTCTTGAACCAGAATTATCAAGACTGGGCACATATCATCGTGAATGACGGAGGCGATCCGAAACCAATCAATGAAATCGTCGAGGCACATCAAAAGGAATACAGTGGCCGCTGCGCTGTATTTCATCATGAGCGTTCTTTAGGCATGGAAACGGCTTCGAACGCGGGCATAAAAGGTTCCGACAGCGACGCCATTGTCATCCTCGACGACGACGATACCTGGGCGCCAAGCTTTTTGGAAACGTGCATGTCTCGACTTGAGAATAAGCGCCACCCAAGCGTGCGAGGAGTTGTCACCCATGCGATTCAGGTCCTTGAAAAAGTGATACCAGGACAAGATCTGCCCGTCGAGGTGAACCGCCGTCCTTTTAACCAATATCTCCGGTCGATCAGCCTCAGTGAACTTTCAGGCGGGAATATTATTACCACCAATGCCTTCGTCTATGAAAGAAATGCCCTCGACGAAATCGGTTTCTACCGAGAAGACCTACCGGTGTTAGGAGATTGGGAATTCAATCTCCGCTTTGTCTTTCAGTATGAAATTGACTTGATCTGCGAGTCCCTTAGTTATTTTCACCACCGAATCGCCTTACACTCCGGAGCCTCGGCAAACTCTGTGGTCGCGGCATCGTCTGAGCATTGTTTTTATGCCACATTTATTCTGAACGAATTCCTTCGCAAAGATCTCAAGTCAGGCAAATTCGGCTTAGGCAGTGTCATGAACATCCACATTCAGCGTCGAGACATCGAGAAACGCTTTCTGCTGTATCGTGCGATTCATTGGATCAAAAGGAAATGTTCTTAGCTTCCTGCAGTTTGCACATTGAGTCTGGAATTCGATGTCTGCCCTTGTCTTCACGCTGGATTATAATTATCGAAGTACATGCAGCTAAGCGAATTAATTGAACTGAATATGATCTGCATCATGTCATTCAGATACGGCTTTCTATAATGCGCTCCGAATCGTTTCCAGTGATTAAGGCTCTTGCGGGCGGCTATGAGCCTGAATGGTCCGTCATGATCCCGACATACCGGCCTCAGGAAAAATATCTGCGAAAAGCCATCGAATCGGTATTAGGCCAAAACAAGCGCGCGGAGGAAATGCAAATTGAGGTGGTCGATGACTGCACTCCTGATGCCAACGTCGAGGAGCTGATGAAGTGCATTGCGGGAGACCGAGTGGCGTTTTCCAGGACACCGGCCAACCTAGGTCTGGCCGGTTGCTGGAACCGGTGTATTCAACAGTCGGCGGGGGAATGGATTCACATCTTGCATCAGGACGATTATGTGCTGCCAGGTTTTTATGACAGGCTGGCGCGGGCGGCAAGAATGAATCCGGAAGCATGCCTTCTGGCGGCGCGATCGTTCTTTGTGGACGAGGAAAATGTGATTACCGGGGTAACTCCCTGGAAGAATGAGTTTCGTCAGGTCATCCAAAGGGCAAACGAGTTCTATTATACGACACCGATACAGTGTGCCGGCGTTGTAGTCAAACGCGCCTTTTACGAAACGCATGGTGGATATCTAGAGCAACTCAAATACCTTATAGATTGCGAGATGTGGGTTCGTGCGATCTGCGCATGCGGAGGCCTTGTGATCCCCGAGGTCTTGGCCTGCTACCGGGTATATGGAGACGGCGAAAGCAATCGATTGGCTCGAAACGGCGAACTGTTGCATGATTACGAAAGGCTCAACGCACTGTTTGCGCGGCGCTTCAATGATTTCGATCGGAACAAGGCGCTGGATCGAGTCTGCTCGATTGCATGGACGCAGGCCAGGCTGTTCGCCAGAAAAGGAGATCGAGCGGCAGCAGACGCCAACATGGAATTCTGGAAGGCGCATGCGCCGATTCGGCACAAGCTGCGGAAATACATTATGCAATTCGGGCGGGCCCTCCACGAATAGTTCCAGCATGAGGATTGGAGAGCAAGGATAACTTGACCAAATGCGCCGAATCGACCGTTTCAAAGCAAAATGAACGATCAAAGAAAAAGGGATTGTTCAAAGACCGGTGGTTTACCGAAACTGACGATCGTTATTCCGGCATACAACTGCGCCCAATTTATTAAGAATGCTGTGCGAAGCGCGATCTGCTGCAACCCAGGCTGCATTCTTGTGAGCGACGATGGCAGCGCTGACGGGACTTTATACGTTGCGCGTGAATCCGCGGCCAATTATGCAGGGCGAATTCATTTTCATCAGAACAGAGTCAACATGGGAATGACGGCGCACTGGCAGCAGGCGATGAGCACAGCCACAACGGAATATGCTTTAAAATTGGACGGAGACGATGAGGTGATTCCGGAATATGTGGAGAAAGCCTATGAAGTGCTGGAAACTGCGCCAGACATAGGTATTGTGGGTGGAAGGGCGCATCTTATCGACGCAGACGGCAAACGGATTTCGCACGCCGACAATATCATTCATGAACATGAACAGGGAAAAACCTTCTTGCTAAGCGGTCCGAGGGCGCAAGAATTTCTTTTAAATTGGTATCCGTACCCCGCATCCTCCTCAACTGTATATCGGATGCATATGTGGAGATCTATTGGAGGCTTCAATCCGTTGTTTCGGTGGTGCGCGGATCGGGAGATATATTGCAGAATGGTCGAGAAATATTCGATGGGATTCATCAATAGCTATGGAGCTGAGTACAGGATCCACGATCAGAGCGTGACCCGTTTACATAAAGACAACGATTTGTTTGTATATGAATTAGATTTGTTGTATGATGTCATGCTTAGGATAAGCAGAACAACTCAGTTGAGAAAACATATTGCCATAAAATATTTGAGAAATGGGTTGTCCTTTTTCAGCTCCGGCAAGCGCGCAGTACTGTCTGGAAGAGCCATTGAATTGCCGAATAGAACTTATGCAGGTGCAAAATCCTGGATCAAAGCAATTGCAGCGATATCAGGATATTAAGAGATTACTCTCAGGCTCGAATAATGCGCGTCCAGAACGCATCCTGCTGCCAGGACACATGGGGCGGCGAGCTGTGAATATGTGAAAAGAGCGGCATCCTAAACAGGAGTGCAATGTGCATCCAATGGCGGAACAAATCGCAATTTATTCACATAGCTTTCTTCCCAACCCTGGCGGTTTGGAGAGAAACACCGATATTCTTGCATGCGCTCTGCAGCGGCTTGGCTACCAGGTCACTGTCGTAACGCGGGCAAAGATCAAGCATACGTCGATGCCGGTGTTTCCATACACCGTTGTGCGTCAGCCGAGGTTCGCGGCCTACATGAAGCTGTTACGCCAATCCATGCTGGTGATTGTCAATGGTGGAATCTCGATTCCAGGCCTGCTAGGCGCCATGATCGCGCGCAAGCCGGCAATGGTGATTCACCAAATGGCAGCCAGAGTGATTTCGATGGGAAATCTATGCAAGATGGCCAAGTCCTTATTAAGATACCCTCTTTGCTATTACCCTTCACTGCACATTGGTGTCAGCGGCGCATGTCTTGAGTTTGATGGCATAAGAGAGCAGAAAACAAAAATGGTCGTATACAATCCCGTACATGAATATTATGCGCAGCATGCAAAAAAAAACGTGCAGAGAACGAAGAAATATGATCTGCTATATGCCGGGCGTCTTGTAAAAGAAAAGGGATTGGAGGTTCTTTTAAGCGCATTAAAGCAGTTGTCGTTCGATCAAAGAAAAATAGAGATTTGCATTTGCGGATGTGGGCGGGATGAAGAATGGTTCGAAAAACAGTGCCGCGAGCTTAAGCATTTGAACCCAACGTTTAAAGGTTACTTAGAAATTGCCGAACTTGCGAACGTGTATGCGGAAACCTCTGTGTTGGTGCTGCCGAGCCAAGATCATCCCGAAGGGTGCCCGCTTGTCATTGGTGAAGCAATGACATATGGAATTCCGGTTATTGTATCCGATCAAAAGGCCAATATTGAAACGGCCGGAAGAGCAGGCATAGAATTCAAAAGTGGGGATGGCAAGGCCCTCGGCACGGCCATCATCAATTTATTACGCGACAAAACCATGTACGATATTTGCTCCAGAGCGGCAATCGAGAGGGCAAAAGCATTTTCCATGGAATCATATGAAAACAACATTAGAGATGCGGTGAATATTTGCATCGAAAATGTCCCAAATCATAAAAGCCACTGATTCGCTTATATATCAATAGACCGGTCAACAAAAGCATACACGAGAATTACGAATTCACCATGTATTCAATCGACTTACAGGACCTGGGATACGTGCTGGCAGTGGATATCATCATCGTGATTAGTTGCGCATTTATAGCTCATGCAAGATGCCAACTGTCCTTCGCGCACCCATTGTTTTTCTATTTGTTTTACCACTTGTATAGCGTAACTTACCGGCTATACGCCATAATCGCAGGACAGCCAACAATGTATGAAATGCTGGTGGGCAGCGGCTACAGTCCTGTTTCGTACGATGAAATAATGCGCGCAGCGTTGTGGTGCGATTTGGCGTTGATTTTGTTCACCGCGGGAGCTGCATGGGTCGAGTCAAGAGAAAAACACAAAGTCAATATTCGAAAACAAACAGTTTTGTTGCCCTTAGATTCACAGATAGTATCGTTGGTATGCATCACTGCTCTCGCCGTAGGATTGCCGCTATGGATTATTTTTCGAGGATTTTCGAATGTACAACTTGGAGAAGCAGGAGGAGTGGGCTACGTAAAATTGGCGTCGAACTGGCCGCTGGTAAGCATTATGTCACTGATTTACATTTATGGTTTTCGTGCTTATCTCGTGGTGCCATTTTGCTTCTTTCTTTTTTTCAATGCTTTGCAGGGTTATCATAGGGTTATGGCAGTAATGCCGTTGTTGTATGTAGTGCTCGTTTACCTGGAACGAAGAAAAAGAAAGTGGCCCAACCTTTTCTTTGTAGTGATATTAACAGCACTATTCGCCGTGTTTCCAGTTTTGAAATATATTGGGAGAGCGTATAAGGAACGAGATTACCAAACGATCAGCACACTATTAAGAGAATCGGCAAATAATTCCATGAAGCTAAGCGCTGAATATGCGCCAGATTTTCTCGATCAATTTGCCTGCTGTCTTACACTAGCGGATGAAACTGGACTAATGTATTATGGAAAGCACTATACCTATCTTGCCGTATATATGATCCCCAGAGCGTGGTGGCCAAACAAACCGAGCTTTGCCTCGTACATGTCAGAATTGGGAAGTCCTCAACGCCCAGTTCACATCGAAGGTAGAATTGTCACTTATTTAGGAGAAGCATATATACATTTCAGACATATAGGAATGATAATGTACCCGCTGTTGCTTTCAATATTGCTAACAAAGTGGTATCGGCGTATATTGCTGAGCGATTTCAATACAGTATCAAAATACGCTTACGTTATATTGGCTGTTTCGTTTTTGCAGGTTTATCGGGATGGACTTCCTTCATTGCTAATGTTTACAGTAGTACAGAATATGCCTGCAATGGCAGTGATCGCAGTTCATGTTTTTAAGCTGAAAAAGCGAAAAGCTAACGTCCAAAAGTATTTTCAGTTTGCCCCCAGGCTAAGAAGGGCCTGAGATCCTTCACAAGGAAAGAGTATTATCGGTGCAAGGTTGAATGTATCAGAGATCACAAGTGTCCGGTTTTAAGTCCCACAGCAGCAATTGGTTTGAATCTTCACGATTCTTTATTTGGGACGGTTTTGTTGTAACCTGCTATGGCAGAGGCGTTTTCTCGAAAACGCTAACGCTCAAAATCTGGGGAATCGCGAACATGCTCGCCTTAATTTGGAATTGCTTTTCAGGATCGCCACCAGCGCATGGACGCATATCGTAATCCAGATTTGCGTGCCACCGCATTGTCCGAGGTGCCGTAAAACGGGTTCATCCGAGAAGTTCTAGTCTAGAATGATGGAGGCTGTAGAGCTTGAGTTTCAAAAAGACCTCGTCTCGGAGTCAATATGTCTTGCGTGACCTGGTCCTGATTTTATTGTTGACTCCCTCGATTCGGCCGTAACTGATCCGGTGGTCCCACCAATTCAAAATGCCGGTGGCATGACGCTGGCTTCGCGCACCAGGTCCCGCCGGAGGTCGTCGAACTTCCCGTTGATCCACTTCATAATGTGAAATCGGTCGAAGACAATGGCGGTCTTGGGCAGGCTGTTCAACACTGCTGACCAATAGAGTGCGCTCATATCCACCGCGACTGTTCCCGGCGTGGATGGTGCACTTGAATCGCCACAGCAACCTCTTTTCCGTTTTCACGCATGCAAACCGGGGTGATAAGTCGCCCAACTGCTTCAACACTTTCCAAAACAACGTTGGGCCACAACCGAATCGAGCATCTTGATGGCATGGGAAGGATTGTTGCGCGTGAGGGGAGTTGGCTCCGCGAATGGCCGAGAGCGACCCCGAGTTGAGTCGGAGCGCGTCGCAAATGTCATTGAGACTCATGCTATGAGCCTACTGTCGGCGGCGCTGTAAACATGGGGTGAAAATGGCGGTTCGAAAATCCCGGGATTTAGGAGGGGGGTACAACAAATTGGCGGCAGGTTTGCGAGTCTGCCGCCGGGCCCAGAAGTGTTGGAGATTTGCAGGGGAGCGATCTGGTCTTTCATGTGGCAACTTTTGCCCTTTACGCCGGGCGCAAAGGGTATTGTGCACAGTTTAGTGTATCAGGGTAATGGACATCTATTTTTGGCAGAATATGCCGGCGCACATTCAAGTTGGCGCGTTGGAATGCGCTGCACGGAATTGGGACGGCCAAGTATTTGGAGTGTGGTGTGAGGACATCAGTGCCGACCGTAGAAAGATGGGATGGGATTACAGAGGGGGTAAGCATATAAACGACATATGGATATCAAGGCAAAACGTCCGCGAAAGCGCAGAAACAATTGCTAGAGAAGGAAAGGAAGGAATTCATATTCTCTTGGGTATTGGTGCATACCCAGCAATCGACGTGGCTGCAAAATATTTCGCCAGGCGGGCTGGCTCAAAGGTCGGCTTGATCGCCGAGAGGACAGTCAAATTCGGCTGGAAAAAGTGGCTGCGGCCTTTGCGCACATGGCTAGTTTATAGAGAATATATTAACAAGCTTAGTATGGTCCTGGCAATGGGGGAGCGTGGCTGCCGATTTTATAAGAGAATCGGATTTAACGAAAAACAACTATATCCATACATGTACCAGTGTCCTTTCGGAAGAAAGGATGTTCTTAGGGCGCCGAATCGACCATTGAGATTCGCTTATGTAGGTCAATTGAACCTGCGAAAGGGCGTGGATCTGCTACTTTCTGCGTTCGAAGGCATCGAGGCATTGCCATGGTCGCTAGGCATCTATGGCCACGGACCGCTGGAAGCAGAGATACAACGTCGGATTGACAAAAAGGGATTCTCAGACAGGTTATTCTTGAAAGGATCAATTGCAGCATCCGAAGTCGTTGAGACATTGCAGCAATATGATGTGGCTTGTGTCCCAAGTCGATTCGATGGCTGGGGAGTTGTGACGAATGAAGCGCTACAGGCTGGGATCCCAGTTATTGTTAGCGATGAAGCTGGATCTAGTGATTTGATTAAGGCGAGCGGGGCAGGGGTTGTCATAAAAGCAAAAAGCAAAAAAGCGCTATCCGAAGCAATAATCAACTACATCAGCGCACCTGAGCTCGTGGACGAAGGCAAGCGCAGGGCAATAACCTATTCGCCAAGAATCATGCCAGAGGTCGTAGGCGGCTACTTGGTACAAGTTTTGCGACATGTATTCTTCAGTGAAGGCAACCGGCCGAAAGCACCTTGGTTGGAAATGCATAATTGACCAGCCAATACCTGGATCCGGCAGAAAATTCTTGTTTTTCTGGTTCCTCGACGATTCAGTCGAATGGAAGGTTTCATGCAAGGTTTTGATTTACATGGGTTAGGGCCCCTTTCGGCCCAAAAAGACAGTGTTTTTGTGAGTGTCCAGCTTCCCGACGCTCGATGAAAGGCTTCCCATTCGAGTGGCAATGTCGAGGAAGCGGTTAATGCAAATTTCAGGACGGTGGTTCAAGAATTCCAATCGTGAAATGATGCAATGTGTGGTGGTTCAAGCTGGGGCGCGCGATCAGTATCAGTTGCCCGTGGCGTTGCATGAAGTTGGATGCCTCGAGCGGTTGGTGACGGATTTTTACGCGCCCATGGATCGAAGATGGTTCAATGCGATGGCGGAATGGCTCGGTTGCACAAAGCATTTGGATCGTCGGTTTAATGGAAAACTGCCAAGCCGGAGAGTCGCGATTTCTCCAAGCGCACTGTTGACATCTGTGGGCACGAAGGTGCTGGGCGAAAGTTGGAATCCATTGAAAAACAGGTTTTTGGGCCGAGCCGCGCGCCGATTGGCACTGAATAAGAAGGCTGCCGTCCTCAGCTATAATTACTATGCCGGATACGCGTTCCAGAAGCAGGATCAAGATTTGAAGTATCGGCTATTGTTTCAAATGCATCCTCATCCAGCATCGGTGCGGCGGATCTTAACAGAAGAACTTGTCTGCACGCCGATCGCCATGGAGTCCTTGATGAGAGAACACGAGATCAGCATGTCCGAGGATCAATACCAGCTTCTCTGTCAAGAACCGCTTCGAGCAAACGGCTGGATAGTGGCCAGCACTTACACAGCCAATACTCTAATTGAAAATGGCATTTCAGGAGATCGAATCCACGTCATTCCTTATGGAGTGGATTCCTCGGTGTTTTGCGCTCGGAAATCAAGGCCCACGTTGACGCGACCCTTCACGATCGTCTTTGTTGGAAGCATAATCCAGCGCAAAGGGCTGAGCTATTTGCTGGATGCGATTCGTTTGCTGGGTTCAGGACGTGTCAAGCTGCGGATCTGCGGCCGGGGATTTCGGGATAATGCACTGCTGGGAGCATATAAGGATATTCCCGTCGAAGTTCACTGGGGGTTGCCCCGGGAGGACTTGGCTCGTCTGGTCCGGGAAAGCGATGTGATGGTTCTTCCTTCCTTGGTCGAGGGCTTTGCGCATGTCATTCTTGAGACCATGGCATGCGGTGTGGCGGTCATCACGACTCCGAATACATGCGGGCCTGATGTTATGGTGGATGGTAGGCACGGCTTCATTGTGCCGATTCGGGATACCCATGCACTTGCTGAGAAGTTGGATTGGTGCATCAGGCACCGACAGGAATTGGCAGAAATGGGTGATGCGGCGGCCAACCAAGCTAAGACATTCACTTGGGCTCGTTTTCGCGAGCGGATACGAGAAGCATACAAAGACATGGTATCAAGAGTGGATCGTGAAGAATGAGAATCACCCACGTAGCATACAGTTGCTTTCCAGGCAACTTTCGAGGCGGTGTTCCCAAGGTGGTGTTTGAGTTGGCGAAAGCCCAAGCTTGTTTGGAGCATCAAGTGTTTTTGCATACGACAAATATTAATAGTGATGTTCCTGTGAAGGTGCCGCTCGAGGAAGGCGTGCGAATTGACGGGATCGAGATTGTTTATCATCAGGCGCGGCGATTTCCCGAGTTCTGTTCAAAGGCCCTAAGGAGGGCGATTGTCATGGAAGCGCGAAGGTGTGATGTTTTGCATACACATAACACCTTTTTGAGTTTTAACCGATATGTCCGAGCGGCGGCGACGCGCGAATATCGACCGTATTTTGTCCACCCACATGGCGCGCTGGACCCAGCAGTCCTCAAGCGCGGCTTGCTGAAATCATGGAAAAAGCGGATCTATATTTTCTTGTTCGAACGGCAAAATCTGAACCAAGCTGCAGGAGTATTCGCGCTAACCGATCTGGAAAGGGCGCAATTGTTGGACATGGGAGTTCGTGCGCCAATCCATGTCGTGTCAAATGGCGTACATGTGCGCAGCTTGCCGGATCCATCGGTGTTCCGGCCAAAATGGGGCATAGAAGACCAAGCGGCGATTGTCTTATACATAGGGAGGTTTCACGAAAAGAAAGGGCTGGATCTCTTGATAAACGCATTCAGCCGGATTGCGTCGCAATATCCGGCGGCCAAGCTCGTGCTGGGCGGGGATCGGTCGCAGAATCCCGCATTGGTCCAGCATTTAGATCAAATCGTGCAGGAGGCAGAAATCACGGATCGAGTGATCTGGACGGGTTTCTTGAATGAAGACGCCAAGGCTGAAGCGCTGTCAGCAGCCACAATTTTCAGCCACGTATCCCAAAGCGAAGGGATGGCAATGGCGATCCTCGAAAGCATGGCGGCTGGATTGCCGACGATCGTCAGCGATGGTTGTTACATGGACAAGGCGGCGAGGGAAGGCGCGGTGGCACTGAGCCAATACGATGCCGGCCAATTGGCGCAGACACTTAAGGAATTATTGGAGGATCCGGGCCGGCGCGACGAATTGTCCCGGAAGGCAAGGGCCTACGTTGCCGCTCATCATGGCTGGGAAGCGATCGCAAAGGAATCAATTAGGATTTACGAGATGAGCGTGAACCGGGATCAAGAACGGGTGATTTGAATCAAGGTATGGTGTCGGGAACAGAGGAAGGTTTTCGTGAGATTAATGGAAAAGATGAATTCCACCAGTAGCGCGACAACCCCTGCGGATACGATTAAACACTGCTGCATATCGTTAAGAAGCCGTGCTGCCGACGGGCTGGTTTGAGGGCGCCTGGGGCGCTTAATTGTCAAAGGCATGGTGGTAAAGCTCAAGATTAGAACATCCTGAAAATCATGTGCATTTGTGTAGTGAGAGTTGTGGCAAAGCAAGAACCTTCACCAGCGATTTGGCAGCATTGAGCTCGACCACCAATACAATTTCTTCATGCAGACCTGCGAGGAAGTGGCATTCTGCGGGTCCATGGTGTGCGGCCTATGTCCTTGTGCTTATTTCACGTCTTATCCTTATCGTGTTCCCTCCGGCAGGCCATGTCTACAATGTGGATGAGATGACGATGCTTTTCTCGACATGGGATCGTTTTCTCGGTGTGCCCTCAGTAGCCATCGCGTGGCCGAGCACGATCCTACAGCTACTTACACTGCCGCTATTCGGCGTGCACTTGGCCGTCGCAGTCTTATTTGAAGGAGGTTCAAGTGCGCCGAGTTTGAGCAACCTAGCTGACGCGCTGGGGCGAGTTTATCTTTACCCCTGGCCATCGCTAACGACGATGCGCTTTGTTTCGGCAACGATTGGGAGCGCCGCCCCAATACTCGCCGCGTACCTGGCTGGTCGATTCGCTGCAAGTACATCCGCGGCGATCGTAACCGGGACGTTGGTCGCGGTGTCCGGAGTGCTATGGCAGCATAGCGCCATGGCGACTGGCGACGGGGCAAGCCTGACGTTCGCGCTACTTGCGGCGATCGTCGCGTCACCATATCTTGGGCGACGCGGCAATCCCTTTGGCTCTGGCCTTCTTTGTGCCGTTGCTCTTGCCAGCAAGGTGACCGTTCTCGGATTGGCGCTGCTGTCTATGTTCGTCGTCATGGGGGCGCCAGGACTCCGTCCGATTAAACGTCTGCAGGCGTTGGCATGCTGGGCTGCAGGAACTGCAATTGGATTCGTTGCGCTATGCCCCTACGTCTGGCTCGATCCACTCCGGTTTTTAAAAGGGACAGTTGGGAATGCTATGCGTGGATCGAGCCAAGGCTTCTCGGCAATCATGTTTCTCTTGGAGGCCAACATGGGAATCTTTCTTTACATCGTTGGACCGCTGGGCATGCTAGGGCTGGTGGCAATGGCTCGCAAGCCGGCACAGCGGTGGGTGGCGGTGGCGTTGACAGCCACACTCTTGGTGATCGGGTTGCCCCTCCTTCGAGCAGGAACGGTCTACGCGCGCTACGGGCTGCCGCTTGTGATCCCGGTGTACCTATTGGCGGGTGTCGGTTACTCGGTACTCACTAGTCTAATTCAGTCCCGACGCCAGCGAGGCGCTGTGGCCGCTATGTTCGGCGTTTTCATCACAGTTGCAGTCGCTCGGCAAGCATCCAGCGAATGGTCTCTGCGACAGGACAAGCCGCAAGCGATAACCTTCCATCGACTCCGTGCCGAGTTCCCCTCGGCTAAATTCTTTCTTCCCTACAACATGCTCTACGAGGCATGGCCATCGTTGACCAGGGCGGATCTAACCCGGATGATCGCGAGCGGCCGCGAGCGCATTGCCGATCCGAGACTCACAATCGAGTTCCTCGGAGCTCATGGTTTGGACCGGCAAGCAGCCGCTGCGTTGATCCACAATTTCGATGAGGACCAACAGGCAATGACTGCCCGATTCGCCGTCATGGAGCGCGTAGCGCCCTCGGCTGCGCACTCAATCCACTTCTACTACGAGATTGAGAAAGAAGGAATCCCTCGCCTTGCGTTAGTTGAATCCTACGCACCCGCTGCGCGGCGAAGAATTGCCTTGGAGGCGGGACCTGCGGTTTTCATAAGCTTAACCGAGCAGCCAGAGCTCCGAACGCTGACCTACGGCGGCGATTCCAAACTTTGGGTCTATGTCAAGCCGGGGAAGGCTATTCTCCAAGAATCCGCGCGAGAATGAAATTCATAAATTATGACGGCGCAAATAGAATGTTTTGACATTCCGCAACAACACCGAACGTAAGAGTAAGAGTGTCTTCGGCTAGGTTCGGGATACTTCATAGAGGTTATAGAGTTGTATGCGTAAAAAGGTATTTGTCAGCGGCTGTTATGATATGCTGCACTCGGGTCATGTAGCCTTTTTCGAGGAGGCGGCCACGCATGGCGATCTGTACGTCGGCATCGGATCGGACCGCACCATCGGCGAGCTCAAGGGGCGTCGCACCGTCAACGGCGAGCGTGAGAGGCTTTACATGGTCAAATCGCTTAAGTATGTGAAGGATGCCTGGGTGAACAAGGGATCCGGGCTGCTTGATTTCGAGGAGGAGATCCGAAAGCTGAAGCCCGATGTTTTTTTCGTAAACGAGGACGGCTACACTCCCGATAAGAAGAGGCTGTGCGACGAGCTGGGCATTGAGCTGGTGGTGAGCCGACGCGTGCCGGGAACCGGCCTGCCATCCCGCTCCACCACTGCCATGCGCAGCGAGTGCCGCATACCTTACCGTCTTGACCTGGCAGGAGGGTGGCTTGACCAGCCCTATGTGTCAAAGCACTGGCCGGGAGCCGTGCTGACGATCTCCATCGAGCCCGACCTGGAGTTCAATGACCGCAGCGGGATGTCGGGCAGCACGCGCAAGAAGGCCGTGGCGCTGTGGCACACTGACATCCCCGACGGCGATCCGCACTTGCTGGCCCGCACGCTTTTCTGTCTGGAGAACCCTCCGGGAACAACCTATGTGAGTGGATCGCAGGATGCCATAGGCATCGTGTTCCCCGGACTGAACAGGCTTGACTATGCAAAGGGTGAGTACTGGCCGGAGAAGATTACATCCATGAATGAGCCTGATGTGCTTGACTTTATTGAGCAGTACCTGTGGTTCATCACACTTCCTCCGAGAAACGGCCGCTTCAATGTGCTGGATAAAACGAATATTTCCTCTGAGGGTGCAAAGGCACTGGCCGAGGCAGCCGACGGGGTGTGGGATGGCTTGCTGGCAAAGGATCTCCGCAGGTTTGGGAAGTGGTACAAAGCCTCGTTTGATGCGCAGGTGGAAATGTTCCCCCTGATGAAGAGCAGGGTAGTGCGCGATGCTATTGAGCTCTACAGTAACAAGGCGCTGGCCTGGAAGCTAGCCGGCGCAGGTGGAGGAGGCTACCTTGTGCTGGTCTCGGAGAAGCCCGTGGAGAACGCGATACGGATACGCATCAGGAGGGAGCGCAAAGCTTAGAACCGACGTCATGTGACCGAACGCTGTCCACCGATGGCTGCATCAATCCGGATGGGAATCGTAATCCCCCTGGCAAACGAGGAGACTACCATTGCAGAGCTGCTCGACCGGTTGCGGCGACAGATCGGGCCCCAGGACCGTGTCTACACTATCCTCGACCGGGTGTCAAAGGACCGCACACGCGAGATTGTCCAGAGGTTCCATGATCAACTCGACGATCGCTTCGTTGTTGTATGGGCTCCGGAGAACCGGTGCGTTGTCGACGCCTATGTAAGTGGTTACCGATTCGCGTTTGCCGCAGGCTGCGAATGGATTCTCGAGATGGACGGCGGGTTCAGTCATCTGCCCGAGGAAATCCCACAGTTCGTCGAAGGCATGCAGCAGGGGCACGATTTTGTGGGCGGCAGTCGTTTCATGCCCGGCGGCAGCCACAACAGTCCGTGGACCCGACGGTGCATCAGCAAGGGCGGCACCGTCCTGGCCAACTGGCTCCTCAGAACGCGGATGACTGATATGACCAGCGGCTTCGAATGCTTCAGTCGTCAAGCCATGCACCGTATATTAGAAAGAGGATTGGCGAGCCGAGCCAACTTCTTCCAGACGGAGATCAGATTCCTGATGCATGATCTAAGCTGGCGGGAGGTGCCCATCACTTACCGGAACGAGAACTACAGAATTGGGCGCAGCAGCCTGCGGGAGGCCTTCAGGATCCTGTGGGCACTGCATCGGTCGCAACGAAAGGATCACGGAACAGAATGAAAAACCCCTCGTTGTATTCAGTCGTGACGACTATCCAGCCCCCAACGCCTGCCGTCCGGCATCTCGTGCGCATGCTGGCGCGCCACAGCGGCCATCTGATTATCGTGGGTGATCGGAAGGGCCCCTCGGACTATCACCTTCCGGGATCGGAACTCCTCACACTCAAACAGCAGCTCAGCCTGCCGCTGCGTCTGCCTAGCCTGTTGCCGGTCAATCATTACGTCCGAAAGAACGTGGGGTACCTCGTTGCCATCGGTCGCCGCGCCCCATGCATTTTCGAAACCGACGATGACAATGCCCCGATGAGGAATTGGCGTCCGCGGACTTCGACCGTAAAGGCAATTTTTGCACGCAGACCCTCGTGGTGCAACGTCTTTGCCTACTTTACCGATGTTTTGATTTGGCCGCGCGGCTTCCCGCTGGAGCAGATCGGCGCTTCGTGCCGGAACCTACCCGCAAACCGGTCCGTTTTACGCCCAATCGCGAGTCCGATTCAACAAGTCCTTGCCGATGGCAACCCGGATGTCGACGCCATCTGGCGGTTCATCCTGCCTGCCACCGTGCGCTTCAGTGCCAAGCCGCCTTTGGCCCTGCTCCGCGGCGTTTGGTGCCCGTTTAACAGCCAGGGCACGTGGTGGTGGCCCGAAGCTTATCCTCTCATGTACCTGCCCAGCCACTGCACGTTCCGGATGACGGACATCTGGCGGAGCTTCATCGCACAACGATGCGTTTGGGAACTCGGCAACGCAGTAACCTTCCACGCCCCGGAGGTCTTCCAGCGTCGTAACCCGCACAACCTGCTGCGGGACTTCGAGGACGAAGTGCCGGGCTATCTGCAAAACGGCAAGATTTGCGGTACGCTTTCCAAGCTGAACCTGCGACAGGGGCGTCGCGCTGTGCCGGAGAACCTTCTCACTTGCTACGAGGCACTTGTGCAGAAAGGTTTTTTCCCCTCTATGGAAATGGAATTGGTAAAGACGTGGCTACAGGATTTGGCCCGAATCGCCCCCGATTAGTCTGCGTGAAGACGAAGGTGCAAACCCTACTGCGGGTCCTGGTCCTAGCGGGGCTCGCAGGCACGTTCATTTACAGCCTTACGATCGGCAAGGAGCCGGTTGCGCGGGTGCTTGATCATTTGCGTGAGACGGGTCCGCTGGTCTGCTACGGCATGTTTGCCGTCGCCATATCTGTGGGCGTCCCTCCAACGCCTTTTCTACTGGTGGCCGGCGCGGCGTTTAGCTTATGGGCCAATCTGGCAGGCGTGCTCACGAGCTATACAACGAGCCTTGCGATTTCCTACATCTATTCGAATCGGTTGTTCAAGGGCTTGCTTGGAGCTTGGCTGCGACGCCGCGCACCTCAAGTAGCAGCGCTGTTTCAGGACACTCCTTGGCTCGGTACGGTGTGCGTTAGGCTGTTCCCCGGCTTTCCCTACGTGCTACAAAACTGCTTCCTCGCAGGCATCTGTCCATCGTTCCGGGCGTACTTCCTGGTCTCGCTGCCTCCGGTTGTTGCGAGCGCTTGGCTTTACGTGCTCGTTGGCCGCAACGTCTTTTCCGGCAATTACGGACTGGCAGTCCTCCTCGCGGCGGCGTTGTTTTGTACCGTGGCCCTCTTCCGCTGGTATTTTAGCAGGCAGCGGGCAGCCGACATAGATGCTTCGCCTCGGCCTTCGAACACGCGAGTATGAGCCCAAGGAAAATTCGCCTTTCGCAGGAAATCGCCAACCTCCAATTCGTCGACGAGTTGGTTCAACCGATCGAGATCAATGCCGGGGCTATGTCCGAAATCATGGGGTCGGACGACGACTTGATGGCTGACATGGATGGGGTTTTCCGAAAGGCCCTTTCGCAAGGCCATATTGACCACCTCCTTGAACGGCATGCCTAGCTCGCGCGATTTGCGTCGCAAGATGCCAGCGAGGTCGTCCTCGATTGTCAGCGTCGTTCTCATTATCATAACACCATGCCATATCAGCATCTGATGTCCAGGCATCAAAGTGATTTCGCGCCTTGGCGGAAGAAAGAAAAGGTTTGGAACTTCCTCCTGCAGAGGCGCAGAGAAGCGGAGGGGCGGAGAAGCGTAGGGCTGAATCCTCTCAGCGCCCAGGCGCTTTGGCGGTAGGAATGGATTGTTGGCGCCCCTCTCCCCTTCCCCCTCCCCGCTGGCGCGCGGCGAGGTGGTGGATGGGCGCGTCATTCCGCTCGGGTGTCCCTGGCTATGCAACTCGCGCAGGATGAATCCTGCGGCTACGGTTGGAGGTCAAGAGCGTAGGCGCGGCTTTCAAGCCGCGGGCGATGGAGCGCAGGATAAATCCTGCGGCTACGGTTGGAGGTCAAGAGCGTAGGCGCGGCTTTCAAGCCGCGGGCGATGGAGCGCAGGATGAATCCTGCGGCTACGGTTGGAGGTCAAGAGCGTAGGCGCGGCTTTCAAGCCGCGGGCGATGGAGCGCAGGATGAATCCTGCGGCTACGGTTGGAGGTCAAGAGCGTAGGCGCGGCTTTCAAGCCGCGGGCGATGGAGCGCAGGATGAATCCTGCGGCTACGGTTGGAGGTCAAGAGCGTAGGCGCGGCTTTCAAGCCGCGGGCGATGGAGCGCAGGATAAATCCTGCGGCTACGGTTGGGAGGTCAAGAGCGTAGGCGCGGCTTTCAAGCCGCGGGCGATGGAGCGCAACATAAATGTTGCGGCTACGGTTGGAGGTCAAGAGCGTAGGCGCGGCTTCAAGCCGCGGGCGATGGAGCGCAGGATAAATCCTGCGGCTACGGTTGGAGGTCAAGAGCGTAGGCGCGGCTTTCAAGCCGCGGGCGATGGAGCGCAGGATGAATCCTGCGGCTACGGTTGGGAGGTCAAGAGCGTAGGCGCGGCTTTCAAGCCGCGGGCGATGGAGCGCAGGATAAATCTTGCGGCTACGGATCAAGTATCTCTGCGCCTCTGCAGGATAATATTCTTCGTGTCCTTCGTGACCTTCGTGGTGAAATAGGAATAGATTGTTTGACGTGTCAGGTGTCACGGGCCCCTCTCCCTTATTCCCTCTCCCCGCTCGTGCCTGACGGGGCGAGGGGATGGGTGGGTGTCGAAGTCTCCAAGCTCGGCGGCTACGACTCAAATTTCTCCGCGTCTCTGCGCCTCTGCGGGAGAAAGACAGGTACTCCGGTGCGTCGGTACGTCGGTCCGTCACAGCGCCTCTGCGGATGAATGAATTCTTCGTCCTTCGTGGTAAAAATTACTTCCCAGTCTTTTCACCACCGAGAGCACCGAGAGCACTGAGTGTGAATGGCTGAATCCAACCCGCACCAATCCTCTTCCTCCTCTCCGTGTCGGTGTTCTCTGTGGTGAAATAGGAATAGATTGTTTGACGTGTCAGGTGTCACGTGCCCCTCTCCCTTTTTCCCTCTCCCCGCTTACGCGGGGCGAGGGAGTGGATGGGGGTGGAAGTCTCCAAGCTCGGCGGCTACGAGTCAAAATTCTCCGCGTCTCTGCGCCTCTGTGAGAGAAAGACCGGTACATCGGTGCGTCGGCACGTCGGTCCGTCACAGCGCTTCCACGGAAGGGAATTCTTCGTGTCCTTCGTGTCCTTCGTGCTGAAATAGTAATAGGTGGTTTGACGTGTCAAGTGTCACGCGCCCCTCTCCCTGTCCCTCTCCCCACTGGCGCGGGGTGAAAGGATCGGTTTGTGTGGAAGTCTCCAAGTTCGGCGGCTACGACTAAAAAATCTCCGTGTCTCCGCGTCTCTGCGGGAGAAAGAAACCTGAATCTGGAAATCACGAACTCAGGATCTTATCGGAAGGGATATTCCTGATTTCCTGAGTTCCAGATCAAATCTGTGTTCATCTGCGTCATCTGCGGACAAACGAATCTCCGCGTCTCTGCGCCTCTGCGGGAGAAAGAAACCTGAATCTGGAAATCACGAACTCAGGATCTTATCGGAAGGGATATTCCTGATTTCACAAGTGTCCGGCTATAAGTCTTACAGCAGCAATTGGTTAGAATCTTCACGATTCTTTATTTGGAACGGTTTCGTTGCAACCAGCTCTGGCAGAGGCGTTTTCTCGAATACGCTAACGCTCAAAATCTGAAGAATCGTAAACATGCTCGCCTCAATTTGGAGTTGCTTTTTCAGGATTGCCACCAGTGCGTAGACGCACATCGCAATCCAGATTTGCGTTCGCACCGCATTGTCCGAGGTACCGTAAAACGCCTTGATTCTCAAATGCTGTTTGATCTGAAGATTGATCCCAACAGGAAAAGTAGCGCACTTTGTAGTCGCCGCGGTAGCGGTCGACACAGCGTCGGAATTGCTGCGGGTGAATCCCATCCAAAACCTGCGTCAAAACGAACTTTCCTGAATTCATGGACGCAGAATTCCAGATCACCGCCGCAAAACCGAGGCAAGGAGTTGAAATCGCTCACATACACTGATGTCGTTCCTACCCGCATAAACACAGCCTCTAATTCACTTTGCCACTGCTAACAACCGGACAGTAGTGTCCTGATTTCCTGAGTTCCAGATCAAATCTGTGTTCATCTGCGTCATCTGCGGACAAACGAATCTCCGCGTCTCTGCGCCTCTGCGGGAGAAAGAAACCTGAATCTGGAAATCACGAACTCAGGATCTTATCGGAAGGGATATTCCTGATTTCCTGAGTTCCAGATTAAATCTGTGTTAATCTTCGTTATCTGCGGACAAACGAATCTCCGCGTCTCTGCGTCTCTGTGAGAGAAAATCCTGATCTTCGTCGTGAGACCCGATTTTATTCTTGGTAATCAATGAAGCAGATCCTGCAAAACCTTGGCTCGGGTGAGACGCTTTTGGCGGATGTGCCGGATCCTTTGCCGCGGCCGGGGCATCTCCTTATCCAAACCCGGTCGAGCCTGGTATCGATCGGGACGGAGCGGATGCTGGTCGAGTTCGGCCAGGCCAGCCTGATCCAGAAGGCGCGCCAGCAGCCGGATAAGGTGCGTCAGGTCATCGACAAGATCCGGACCGACGGATTATTCAGCACGATCGAGGCGGTCCGGAACAAGCTGGATCAGCCGATCCCGCTCGGCTACTGCAACGCGGGCGTCGTGATCGATGCGTCCGCGGACGGGTTCAAGCCCGGGGACAGGGTGGTCAGCAACGGGCCGCACGCGGAGCTGGTCAGCATTCCGCGGAACCTGTGCGTGAAAATCCCGGAGGGTGTGAGCGACGATGCGGCGTCGTTCGCGGTCCTATCGAGCATCGGGCTCCAGGGGATCCGGCTGGCCCATCCGACCTTAGGCGAGAAATTTGTTGTATATGGGCTCGGATTGATCGGGCTGGTAACGGTCCAGCTTTTGCGTGCGCATGGCGCCGAGGTGCTGGGTGTCGATATTAATCCGGACCGGCTGAAGCGTGCCCAGGGATACGGCGCGCAGACGGTCCTGGCGGGCGACACAGGTGATCCGGTTACTGCGGTCCAGGCCTGGACCAATGGCCGAGGGGCTGACGGCGTGATTATCACCGCATCGGCGAAGACGGACGAAATCATGCATCAGGCCGCCCAGATGTGCCGGAAGCGGGGCCGGGTCGTTCTGGTGGGCGTGGTCGGACTGAACCTGCGTCGGGCCGATTTTTACGAGAAAGAGCTGACGTTCCAGGTCTCATGTTCGTATGGGCCGGGCCGGTACGACGACCGATACGAGCAGGCCGGGCACGATTATCCGCTGGGATATGTCCGGTGGACCGAGCAGCGGAACTTCGAGGCTGTGCTCGAGATGATCCGGACGGGCCGGCTCGAGGTCGAGTCGCTGGTGTCGCATCGGTTCGCGTTCGATCAGGCGCTGAAGGCCTACGAGGCGGTCGGGAAAGACCGGAACGCGCTGGGCGTCATTCTGCAATACCCGGCTGACCGGAAACCGGCGCCTCGAGTGGATTTTCCGGCGGTGCGGTCGAAGTCGGCTGGGAAAGCGGTGGTGGGTGTGATCGGCGCCGGCAATTTCTCGACGATGACCCTGATGCCGGCATTGAACCGGATCGGGGCGCGCGTGGCGCGTGTGGCGGATCTGAACGGCGTGGCGGCGCGGCATCTGGCGTCGAAGTACGGCGCCGAGCAGGCGGTCACCGATTACCGCGAGGTGCTTCGGGATCCGGAGATCAACACCGTGTTCATCGCGGTCGGGCATCATCTGCATGCGCGGTTTGTCATCGAATCGCTCGAGGCGGGCAAACATACGCTCGTCGAAAAACCGCTGGCGATGAACGAGGCCGAGCTGAAGCAGATATTAGAGGTGTCAGGTGTCAGGTGTCAGGTTTCAGGTGAGATGCAAGAACCTGCAGGAGCCGGCGGCCCCGCAGCGCACAAGCGCCCGCCGTCAAGCGGACGCGTCGGCGACGCGTCCCTACCAGGCGGCGCGCACGGAGTGGTCGCCCTACCTAATGCCGACGCACCGGATTTGAAGGCTAGCGGTCCTGGGAGCGTCGGCGGACAAGATGCAAGCGGCGCGCACGGAGTGCTCGCCCTACCACCGACGTACCGACGCACCGACGCACCTCTTCTCATGGTCGGGTTCAACCGGCGGTTCAGTCCGCATGCGATCCGGATGCGGGAGCTGCTGTCGGCCCGGAGCGAGCCGCTGGCGCTTACGATGACGGTGAATGCGGGGATCATCCCGCCGGATCATTGGGTCCATGACCCCGTCCGCGGCGGGGGTCGGATCATTGGCGAGGCGTGTCATTTCCTCGATCTTTTCGTGTTCCTGACCGGAAGCCGGATCCGAACGGTGGCAGCGACGATGATGGGCGGCCCGGCGGTGGTGAAGGACGATAAGATGTCGATCGCGCTCGGGTTCGACGATGGCTCAGTGGGCACGGTCAATTATTTCGCGAACGGGTCGAAGTCGTATCCGAAGGAGACGCTCGAAGTGTTCAGCGAGGGGCGGGTGCTGCGGCTCGAGAATTTCCGTGTTCTGACCGGCTATGGCTTTCGCGGGTTCAGAAAGCTGAAGACATGGCGTCAGGACAAGGGGCACGAGGCGGAGTTCAGGGCATTCATCGGGCGTGCGGCGGAGGGCGGCGCGCCGCTGATCCCGCTGGCGGATCTGGTGAATGTGACCAGGGCGAGCTTTGCGGCCGTGCGCTCGGGAACTGATGGCGTGGTGATGACAGTAGAAGCGTAGGGTGAACGTGTGAAAAGCGTGAACCAATCTGGAAATCAGGAGAGGCCAGCGGCTGAAATCCCTTGGAATTGCCATTCCTGATTTCATGAGTTCCAGATTGAGATGATGGATTCATTGCGTGACCAATCTGGAAATCAGGAACTCAGGAAGGGTGCAGGATTCATGGGTTCCTGGTTATCAGATTGAACCGGTCGTTGCTTTGTTTGCCCGAGTTCGCGGCCGACTCGTTTGATCGTCAGAGGTATTGTGGCAAAATTAAGAATTAGGCCATCTTCAACATCTACCGCCTTCATGTAGGATCGAGTTGTGGCAAAAAAAATGTTTTCGAGTGTTTTGGCGGCCTTAAGTTCGACCACCAAAACGCGTTCCACAAGCAAGTCGAGCCGATGCTCCCCTACAGGTTGTCCGCGATAACTCAATGGTACTGACTTCTGTCGCTCGTAACGAATACCTCGGAAATCAAGTTCAATGCAGAGCGCCTCTTCGTAGACGGACTCCAGGAAGCCTGGTCCCAACGCCTGATGAACTTGGACTGCAGCGGCAATGACCTGTCCACTCAGGTGCTTGTGACCCAATTCTCGTTTCCTGATTTCGTGAGTTCCAGATTCAGATGATGGGTTCATTGCGGGATCAATCTGGAAATCAGGAACTCAGGAGAGGCCAGCGGCTGGAATCCTTTGGGATTGCCATTCCTGATTTCGTGAGTTCCAGATTCAGAGGATGGGTCCATTGCGTGAACCAATCTGGAAAACAGGAACTCAGGAGAAGCCAGCGGCTGGAATCCTTTGGGATTGCCATTCCTGATTTCGTGAGTTCCAGATTCAGAGGATGGATTCATTGCGTGAACCAATCTGGAAATCAGGAACTCAGGAGAGGCCAGCGGCTGGAATCCTTTGCGATTGCCATTCCTGATTTCGTGAGTTCCAGATTCAGAGGATGGGTTCATTGAGCGATCGATCTGGAAAACAGGAACTCAGGAGAGGCCAGCGGCTGGAATCCTTTGGGATTGCCATTCCTGATTTCGTGAGTTCCAGATTCAGAGGATGGGTTCATTGAGCGATCGATCTGGAAAACAGGAACTCAGGAGAGGCCAGCGGCTGGAATCCTTTGCGATTGCCATTCCTGATTTCGTGAGTTCCAGATTCAGAGGATGGGTTCATTGAGCGATCGATCTGGAAATCAGGAACTCAGGAGAGGCCAGCGGCTGGAATCCTTTGGGATTGCCATTCCTGATTTCGTGAGTTCCAGATTCATGTAATGCTATTTTCATCTTGATCATCCGTCATGTCTTTTATGCCCTTTCGCCTTTTTCAGGCAATTCAGAAGAAACGGAAGATTCAAGGCCGCATCGTACCCTCAGGCCCAAGTGCTGGACGATAAACGCGTGTCAGGCGACACGCCTATTTCAGGGTTTCCGGCTGACGTACCGACACACTCCTCCTTTCCTATGTCCTTAACAATCAACCATATCGTCGGTGCCCGGCCGAATTTCATGAAGGCGGCGCCGGTGATCCTCGCGCTCCAGAAACACCCGGCGATCCGACAGAAGATCATCCATACCGGCCAGCATTACGACGCTAACATGTCGGATATTTTCTTCCGTCAGCTGGGCCTGCCGCGTCCGGACATCAACCTCGAGGCCGGCTCCGGCAGTCATGCGGTCCAGACCGCCCAAATCATGATCCGATTCGAGGAAACGGTCGTGCGGGAGCGTCCGGACCTGGTCCTGGTGTACGGGGACGTGAACTCGACGGCAGCGGCGACGCTGGTCTGCGCCAAGCTCGGCATCCGGGTTGGGCATGTCGAGGCGGGGCTCCGATCCTTCGACCGGACGATGCCGGAGGAGATCAACCGCCTGGTCACCGATCAGCTCGCCGACATGCTGTTCACGCCATCGCCGGACGGGGACGCCAACCTCGAGCGCGAGGGCGTGGCCAAGGAGAAGATCCATCGGGTCGGCAATTGCATGATCGACACCCTGGTCCGGCTGTTGCCGGAGGCGAGACCGCCCACGATGGAAGGTGTCGACGGCAAGTTCGCTCTGGTCACCCTGCATCGGCCGTCGAATGTGGACGATCCCGATAACCTGCGCGCACTCTGGGAAGCCTTGATGGAGATCAGCCGGCAGATCGATGTGGTGTTCCCCCTCCACCCGCGGACTCGAGCGCGGCTGGAATCGTTAGGCTTGATTACCGACGCACCGACGCACCGACGCACCGACGCACCGGCTCCCCAGCGCGCTGGCCTTCATCTCCTTGAACCTTTGGGTTACCTCGAGTTCCTGGCGCTCCAGCGGGATGCCGCGGTCGTCATTACCGATTCGGGCGGTGTCCAGGAGGAAACCACGTATCTCAAAGTGCCGTGCCTCACGATGCGCGAAAACACGGAGCGCCCAATCACTTGCACGGAAGGGACGAATATTCTGATCGGACGCGACTTGGATCGGCTGAAGGTTGAAGTCAACCGTGTGCTCGAGGGGAGCGCGCGCCCGGGGCGTATCCCGGCGCTGTGGGATGGGAAGGCGGGCGAGCGCGTGGCAGAGATTGTGGCGGGATACTGCAAGGTGCGTTTCTGAAGACGGCGGACGGAAGATGCGTGTCAGGTGTCAGGTGGCAGGTGGCGGCGGACGGTGCGTCGGTACGTCGGTAGGCCGAAAGGTAGGGACGCGTCGCTGACGCGTCCGCGTCTGCTTGTCGGCCGATGTTTGCATACCTTTGATGGCGCAGGCGCAGGTTTCAAGCTGCGCATTTGTCTCACGCGAAGGCGCGAAGAACGCGAAGAACTCATTCATCCGCAGATGGCGGAGATAAACACAGATTTGATCTGGAACTCAGGAAATCAGGAATATCTCTTCTGGTGAGTTCATGAGTTCGTGATTTCCAGATTCAAGTATTATTCTCCCGCAGAGACGCAGAGACGTGGAGATTCGTCTGTCCGCAGATGACGCAGATGATCGTAGCCGCAGCTTTCAAGCTACGGTTTTTTTTCACCACCGAGGGCACCGAGGACACGGAGAGGAGGAGGGAGATTGGGGGCAGGGTTGGATTCGGGCAGCTATCTCAGTGCTCTCGGTGCTCTCTGTGGTGAAAGGACTGGTGAGCATTTTTTACCACAGGGGAGAGGTTGGCCACGAAACGAAGCAACTCTTTGCGTCTTTTTGCGTTTCTTGTGGCAATCAAAAATCGGTTCTTCGACCGATAGCCGCAGATTGACGCAGAAGCTGAACCGCAGCTTTCAAGCCACGGTTTTTTCTCACCACCGAGGACACCGAGCACGCGGAGAGGAGGAGGGAGATTGGGGGCAGGATTGGATTCGGGCATTCATCTCAGTGCTCTCGGTGCTCTCTGTGGTGAAAGGACTGGTGAGCATTTCTACCACCGAGGACACCGAGCACACGGAGGGAGGAATTGGATTGGGGTGGGTTGAATTCAGGCATTCATCTCAGTGCTCTCAGTGCTCTCTGTGGTGAAAGGACTGGTGGGCATTTTTGCCACCGAGGACACCGAGCACACGGAGAGGAGAAATGGGATTGGGGTGGGTTGAATTCAGGCATTCATCCTCAGGCTGGAAATCAGGAGCTCAGGAAAGGCGCTGGGAATGCAATTCCTGAATTCCTGAGTTCCAGATTCAACAACTGTGAAGAACAACTTTTTCGCCCCAATAAACGCAAAAACACGCAAAGAGGATTTGCAGCCCTTCTCCGGCCATCGCCCTGCCACCATTTTTCTCTGCGGCTCAGCGTCTCTGGGGCGAAAAAGGTTTTGGCTTTGAAACTTTCTCCCGCAGAGGCGCAGGGACGCGGAGGAAGCGTGTCAGGTGTCACGTTTCAGATGCGGACAGGTATCGGCCCCCTCTCCCCCCGCCCTCCCCGCTCGTGCCTCGCTGGGCGAGGGGATGGAGGACGAAAGGCGGTACGTCAGTGCGTCGGTACGTCGGTTCGTTACAGCGCCTCTGCGCAAGTTAATTCTTCGTGTCGTGTCTTCGTGGTGAATAAAACGAGATGACCAAACCGAACAAATTCAGGCGTCCGACCCTGGCCCAGTTGATCTGGCATTTCGGGCCGGGATGGGTGGCGTTTCGGACATGCTACGCGCTGAGGCTGAAGCTGGGCTGCATGCGGCTGCGGATGCCGAGCGGTTCCTGGAATCGCCAGCCGCTTTCCCGGTTCCTCAGCCGCAGATGCCCCGCCGATCCTGACGCGTATGCGCGGTGGCGTCAGGACAACAGCCCGCGGTTCTTTTTCCGTCCCGAGGACCGCGATCTGTTCCGATCGTGGTTCAGCCGCTGGGATCTGGCCGAGGGCGGGCCGGTGTCGGATGCGATCCGGATCGCGGGAGGCGAGTTCCCATTCTTTTCGCGGACCTGGCTGGCCGCAGGGATGCCGCCCGATTGGCACGCGAATCCTCTGACGGGCGATAAAGCGCCGTCGAATCGCCACTGGACCCGGACCCGCGAGTTCGCCCACGGCGACATCAAGTTTCTGTGGGAGCTGAGCCGGTTCGGCTGGGCATACACTTTGGTGAGGGCGTATTGGCGGGACGGAGACGCCCGATGGCCGGAGCTGTTCTGGGAGCTGACGGAGAGCTGGCGCGAGCTGAATCCCCCCCAGCGGGGCGTCCAGTGGCGATGCGGCCAGGAGATCAGTTTCAGGATCATGGCATGGTGCTTCGCGCTCTACGGGTTCGCGGATGCGGCCGCATCGACCCCGGCGCGGCGGGCGATGCTGACCCAGATGATCGCGGTGTCGGCAAGCCGGATCGCCGCCAATTTCCGATACGCACTCAGCCAGCGGAACAACCACGGGATCAGCGAGGCGCTGGGCCTGTGGACGGTCGGAACCCTGTTCCCGGAGCTGAAAAGCGCGCGGTGCTGGGAAAAGCGCGGACGCAAGTGGCTCGAACGGCTCGGCCTGGAGCTGATCTACGAGGACGGATCGTTCGCGCAGCACTCGACGAATTATCATCGGCTGATGCTGCATGATTATCTGTGGGCGTTCCGGCTGGCGGAGCTGAACGGGCGTCCGTTCAGCCCGGCCCTCCAGGATCGTGTGAAGGCGGCGGCGGAGTTTCTGTATCGGATCGTGGACACGGTGTCGGGTCAGGCACCCAATTGGGGTGCGAACGACGGCGCGCTGATCCTGCCGCTCAGCTCGTGCGATTACCGGGATTACCGGCCGGCGGTGCAGTCGGCGGCCCTGGCAACGGGCGGAGCGCGGCGGTTCGCCGAAGGACCATGGGACGAGGAATCGCTCTGGCTGCTGGGTCCGGACGCCCTCAGCCGGCCGCTCGAGCCCGGCCCGACGCCGAGCCTGACGGCCGATGACGGCGGCTGCTACACAATCCGGGATCGCGAGAGCTGGGTGTTCATCCATTGCCCGCAATACCGGCATCGACCCGGCCAGGCCGATCTTCTGCACCTGGATCTCTGGTGGCGGGGATCGAATGTCGCGCTGGATCCGGGCTCGTATAGCTACAACGCGCCGCCGCCCTGGGATCATGGGCTGGGCCGGACCCGGCATCATAACACGGTGACTGTGGATGAGATGGATCAGATGGAGCGGGCCGGCCGGTTCCTGTGGATGCCGTGGGCGGCAGGCCGGACGATCCGACACGAGTGGGTTGCCAGTCGCGGCCGGTGGGCGGGCGAGCATGACGGTTACCAGCGGCTCAACGACCCCGTCCAGCACCACCGCGAGGTGCTGCAGGTGGGTCAGGACGCCTGGTGCGTGGTGGATGATCTGCTGGCGCAAGAGGCCACCCATCGGTTCGAGCTCGGCTGGCTGCTCGCCGATGCGCCGTATCGGTGGATCGAACCCGACCGCGCCCTCGAGCTCGATCTGCCCGGCGGCCGGTATTGCGTGACGGTGGGCGCATGGCCGCGGCTGTCGGCGATCTCGATGGTCCGGGCGGATCCCGACAGCGACCGCGGATGGCATTCGCCCGCCTACGGTGTGCGCGAGCCTGCCCTGTCGCTCCGGATCGAGGGGACCGCGAAGCGGTTCCGGTTCGTGACGCTGTTCGGACCCGAGCCCGGGCGGATCGTCCTCGAGGATGAAATGATGCGGGTGATCCTCCCGCCCGCCGACTTCTATCTCGAGTGGAATTTGGAATAGGAGCAAGCACTGATTATTCACCACAGAGGAGAGCAGGAATTGGATTGGGGTGGGTTGAATTCAGGCATTCATCCTCAGTGCTCTCGGTGCTCTCTGGGGTGAAAGGACTGGTGAGCATTTCTACCACCGAGGACACCGAGCACACGGAGAGGAGGAATTGGGGATTGGGGTGAGTTGGATTCGGGCATTCATCTCAGTGTTCTCGGTGCTCTCTGTGGTGAAAGGACTGGGAAGCATTTCTACCACAGGACACCGAGCACACGGAAAGGAGAAATGGGATTGGGGTGAGTTGAATTCGGGCATTCATCTCAGTGTTCTCGGTGCTCTCTGTGGTGAAAAAACTGGTGAGCATTTTTTACCACCGAGGACACCGAGCACACGGAGAGGAGGAATTGGGGATTGGGGTGAGTTGAATTCAGGCATTCATCTCAGTGTTCTCGGTGCTCTCTGTGGTGAAAGGACTGGCGGGCATTTTTTACCACCGAGGACACCGAGCACACGGAGAGGAGGAATTGGGGATTGGGGTGAGTTGAATTCGGGCATTCATCCTCGGCGCTCTCGGTGCTCTCTGTGGTGAAAGGACTGGGAAGCATTTCTACCACCGAGGACACCGAGCACACGGAGAGGAGGAATTGGGGATTGGGGTGAG
>Ga0209310_1000493_pt1 | contig 43207 bp, 30 predicted proteins | sample AD_UKC030_MetaG_FD_184415 | JGI IMG/M metagenome (GOLD analysis project Ga0209310, IMG submission 184415) | Active sludge microbial communities of municipal wastewater-treating anaerobic digesters from USA - AD_UKC030_MetaG (SPAdes) (version 2) | ecosystem: Engineered > Bioreactor > Anaerobic >...
TTACTTTCTCATCAACGGCAGGATGGGCCAATAATCGATCACAAGGCGTGCTCGGGGCAAAGTAGATCCTCCTCACCTTGCTGCCTTCGCGGATTCGATCGCGCAATTTGAATGAGGGCTGGAAGTAGTTCACGTACAGCCGAACGACCTGATACAGTTGCGCCAACGCCTGCCCCGCGACGATTTGAACAGTGACGATTATTTTTCACCAAGTGAAGAATAAATGTCATTGACCACGCCGACCAACGGTATCTCGAAAACCGGCCCGCAGTTCGGCGATTGTATTGGCCGTGGGATGGGACTGTCATGCGCCAGGGATCGATGCGGGCGGACTTCGTGGTAATATTTCAATCCTGTTCGCTGCCAACCGATGTTCGTCTCGGGGCAGAAGATGTTTCACGGATACGGCAGTTTGACCCCCATCCTTTCAAGACTATCCACATCCAGCGATCTCTCCCCTGCCCTCTTTTATTCAAGCAAACACCCCAGCGGGATGGCGAATAGCCGTTCGCTCAGTTTGACCGACTCTTTTCCGTTGTAAGCCAACACCGCGCCCACACAGGCTGGTGTCCGTTGCAAGAATGCCCGCAAGCCCGACAAATCACTCTCGCTCCACCGCGTGGCTGCTTTCACCTCGATGGCAAGGACTTTCCGGTCGAATTCGATCACCAAATCGACTTCATGGCGTCCTTGCTCGTGCCAAAAAAACAGTTGTGCCTCAGGCAGCCAGGCTTCCAGCACGGCGGTCAAATTCTGAACGACAAAGGTCTCAAAAAGGGCGCCTCGCAACAAATCGTCACGCCCCGGCTCTAATCGGGTAATTCCTGCCAAATAGGCCGCCAGCCCGCTGTCTGTGAAATGCAATTTGGGCGATTTGACCAAACGCGAACTGCGGTTCTTCAGAAACGGGGGCAGCCTCCGGATTAAAAAGGAGGCCTCCAACAACTGCAGATATCGCCCCGCAGTGACCGCGTTGAGTTTCGCATCACGCGCCAACGTGCTAATGACGAGCACTTGAGCCGTTCGCAAAGCGGCAAGTTGTGCCAGCGTCCGAAAGGAGATCAGGTCAGTAATCTGAGATAACTGACGCAGGTCACGCTCGACATAGGTTTGCACATAGCCCCGAAACCACTCAGCGACGTCATCAGCAGGCCCAAGACACACCGGAGGCAATCCGCCTCGCAGAATCTCAGCTTCAGCGAGAGGTTTTGCCTTCCCCGTTGGCAGGGCGAGCGATTGAATGAAGTTCACTACAAAGGGTCTTTTGGGGGTCGCCACGTTGATTTCCCGACGCGTCAAGGGGTGCAGCGTATAGTAGCCGGCACGTCCGGCCAGCGTTTCGGAAACGTGGCCGATCAGGGCCAGATTGGCCGATCCGGATAGAATGAAGCGCCCTGCGCGGCGTTGGTCATCAACAGTCTGTTTGAGGGCCAGGAGCAGTTCCGGACATCGCTGCACCTCATCGAGAATGGTGGGCTCGGTCAGCAGCGATTCCGGATTAGACCGGGCTGCGGCCAGCGTGGCAAAATCGTCCAGCGTGCGATAGACGTGCCCATTGACGAGGGAAGACTCGTTCTGGAGGAGCGTGCTTTTCCCGGCTTGCCGCAGGCCAGACAGCACGATAACGGGCAATTGTCGTAAAGCCCGTTCCAGGCGTGAGGTAATTTCGCGCGGCAGATAGGTTGTCATATTACAACATAGAATAGCGGCATTATGACATTCTTACAAGATCATTTCATGTTTTTCACTTCCAGTGAAACTTCCAGTAAAGTGTACTTAAGGTGTACTGCAAGAGTACCTTCGTATACTGCATTGACGGCACGATTCTTGTTTGGCACATTGAGAGCTGAACCCGATAGGGCAGTTAAGATAAGTAGCTCTATAACAGGAAGTTAGACAGAACACTGGACCAAAGGCAATGCGCGGGACGGATGGGTTTACAGGGCTCAGAAACAGGCTTATTTGGACCGATTCCGACCCTCGCCTCCAAGTTGTTATTATTGAGCAACTTGCGTTATCTTTTGCACCCAAGAACAACCCCCTCTTCCGCAATGCGCGAGGGTTGAAAACCGACCGTCACCATCCCTTCTTTGACCTCACACGGCCAGCAAAGCTCTACACAATCCCCCGGGATGCCTTGTGCAATTCTCCAACGAAGACAGCCAGCGGCTTGTCCTCTGCCCTATTCTCTCGGTGCCCAGCGGCGATACACAACGGATCAGGGGCGGATGCGAGAGTTGTTAGCCGCACCCGCTTCGAGACCCGATCTGCCGTTCGTGTCGTAACCACTGCCAGCCCCAGCCCGGATTCCACAGCAGCCATCAGGCTGTCCACGCCGTCGTATTCACCTGCAATCTTGGGCCGGAGCCGGTGCTCGCGCAGCCAGCCGGTGATGATGTCCCAATACTCAGGATAATCGCGCTGGCAAAAAACGAGCAACGGTCCACTGGCCACTTCAGCAGGCGTAATCTGTTTCCGTTGGGCCAATGGATGATTCCGGCCCACCGCAACCTGCCACGCCGCACGGGTAAGCGGCGTCCAGACCAGTCCCCGCGTTTCGTGTTGCTGACCAACCGTGACCACGACATCCAACTTGCCGCTTTCCAGCCCGTCGAGCATCTCTTTGGTGGCGAGGTCGAACAACTCCACGCGGGCGTTTGGGTGCACCTGAGTGAAGTTCTCCACGGCCACAGACAACATCCCGGCGGCAAGCGAAGGAGCGTAGCCAACGCGCAAGCGTACCCCGCGTCCAGCGCTGTGCACGCGTTCGATCATCTGCTCAGCGTGCTGGAGAAGCTCGCGGGCCTCACGGAGCAGCGCCTCGCCGACCGGCGTGAGCCGGATCGAATGGGCTTGCCGTTCCAGTAGGCACTGCCCGATCTCGTCTTCCAGCGCCTTGATCTGGCGGCTCAATGCCGGTTGTGTCAGGAAAATCTTCTTGGCGGCCCGGCTGATGTTCCCTTCTTCAGCCACCGCCACGAAGTAACGCAGTTGTCGGAGTTCCATGCCGGGGCAGCATAACCGAAAAGCAGTCTCAGGCCAATAACTCGGCATTGGCCGGTCTCGCGAACGGCCGCCACTTTATCGGCATGAAAACGACTGCGACCGCACTGAACATCCGGTGGGCTGACGAACGAGGCCACGCCGACCACGGCTGGCTGAACTCGCATCACACCTTCTCCTTCGCGGACTATTACGATCCGGCGCACATGGGCTTTCGCTCTCTGCGCGTTATCAACGACGACCGGGTGGCACCGGGTATGGGCTTCGGCACCCATCCGCACCGTGACATGGAAATCTTCAGCTACGTGCTGGAAGGCACGTTGGAGCACAAGGATAGCATGGGCAACGGCAGGCAACTCAAACCGGGCCAGATTCAACTCATGAGTGCAGGACGGGGCATCACCCATAGTGAATACAACCCTTCCCGAAAGGAGCCGCTCCGCTTCCTGCAAATCTGGATACAGCCGCGAGAGCGCGGCCTGACACCCACCTATACGGAGTGGCATCCCAAGCCCGAACATGCCGATGCCGCAAAGGTGCTGGTCATTTCACCCGACGGGCGCGACGGCTCCGCCACAATTCATCAGGACGCGGACATTTATCGCATCCGGCTCAAAACCGGACAAACCGTGACGCACAAACTGAGGCCGGGCCGGGGAGCATGGCTGCACGTTGCTGAGGGTGCGCTGACCATGAATGGCGTCCCGCTGGCGACCGGTGACGGCGTGAGCACCGAAGAACCCGGAACGCTCACGGTCACGGCTACGCAGCAGACCGAAGCGCTCCTGTTCGATTTGCAGTGAGCGTTTCCATCACCCAGATGCCATGTCCAAGCCCCTTAGCATCCTTGCCCTTATGCTCGCGCTGGCCGCAGCAGACATTTGGCTTGTCACTGGCGGCAACGGGTGCTGGACGAAGACCAGCGTGCCAGTGAAAACGGTCGACGAAATAACCGGCCTCGAAGCCGTCAACTACGAGAGGCGTTTTGTGCCCGGCTTGGAATTCTTGGGAGCCGCCTTGCTGGGAGCTTCGCTCTTGGCTGGCGGCTCATTCCTTTTCTGCAAGAAACAAACCACAAACTCAAACACACCAAAACCATGACGAAACATTTCATCATCCTGCTGACCCTCACCACGCTCGCCAGCGCCGCCTTGGCTGCACCCCAGAGCTTCGACTTCAAAGACCCCAAAGGCGTTAACAACGCTGTTTTCAAACTTGACGCCCCGCTCGAAGCTATCAACGGCAGCGCCAATGCCATCAGAGGCACGGTTACCTTCGATTCGACGATTCCTGCGGCTACGAAGGGCAAGATCGTTGTCGCCGCCGCCTCGCTCCACGTGCCCAATCCGATGATGAAAGACCACCTGCACGGGGAGCAATGGCTGGACGTAGCGAAACATCAAGAAATCACGTTCGAGGTCATCTCGCTGAGTAATGTGAAGACCACAGGCGATAGCACCACGGCGGATGTGACCGGAACGCTCTCGATCAAAGGAGTGGCCAAGCAGGTCTCCGCGCCCGTGAAGTTCAGTTACCTCAAGGACAAACTCGGCGCTCGTTCCAATGGCCAGATGCAAGGCGATCTGCTCGTCATCCGTTCCAACTTTGCGATCAAAAGGAGCGATTTCCGCATCAACCCCAGCGCGTCCGAAGACAAGGTGGCCGACACGATTGAACTCACGCTGAGCATCGCAGGCGCTGCGCCCCGCTGAATGACCGGACACATGTTACCCCCAAGACATTGCGAACATCTAACAGCCACAACCTTACACACTGACTATGGCAAAACTACTTGTTCTCTACTACTCCACCTATGGCCACGTTGAGACGATGGCCAAGGCGGTCGCGGAAGGCGCACGCTCGGTTCCCGGCGTCGAGATTACCCTCAAGCGCGTGCCCGAAACCGTGCCGCCCGACGTGGCCAAGCAGCACGGGGTGAAGCCCGACCAAGCCGCGCCCCTCGCCGACCCGAAGGAACTGGGCGACTACGACGCCATCATTTTCGGCACACCCACGCGCTTCGGGAACATGGCGGCACAGATGCGCAATTTCCTCGATCAGACGGGTGGCCTTTGGGTTAAGGGTGCCTTGGTCGGGAAGGTGGGCAGCGTCTTTGCCAGCACCGGCACCGGCGGTGGCAACGAGAGCACCATCATCAGCTCCGTCACTACGCTGATGCATCACGGCATGGTTTACGTCGGCCTGCCCTACGCATGCCCGGAGTTGGCTGACATCACCGAGGTCAAGGGTGGTTCACCGTGGGGCGCGGCCACTATCGCCGGAGGCGATGGCTCCCGGCAGCCGAGCGCCAAGGAGTTGGGGCAGGCTCGTTTTCAGGGCCAGCATGTAGCGACTATCGCTGCGAAACTGCGCGGCTGAGACAGGTTCCAATGGCAACCGACTCGACAATTCGCAAGCTCAAGGAGGCTCCTGAAACCGGCAGCACCATGCCGGTCCTGTTCATCGGGCATGGCAGCCCGATGAATGCCATCGAGGACTCCGAGTTCAGCCGGGCGTGGGCTGCGATCGCCGGGTCGCTGCCCAGGCCCAAGGCCGTCCTGTGCGTCTCGGCGCATTGGCAGACGGATGGAACCCGCGTCACTGCGATGGAACAGCCGAGGACGATTTACGACTTCCACGGCTTTCCGGCGGAGCTTTACGAGAAGCATTATCCGGCTCCCGGTTCGCCGGACCTGGCGCGATGGACGGTGGACGCGCTCAAAGACTCCCACGCTGAATTGGATTCAGGATGGGGCTTGGACCACGGCGCTTGGGCGGTGCTCAGCCGGATGTACCCCAAAGCCCATGTGCCGGTGGTTCAACTCAGCCTCGACCAACGGCAGCCGCCTGCCGTTCATTACGAACTGGGCCGCGAACTCGGGGAGCTTCGCAAGAAGTGCGTGCTCATTCTCGGCAGCGGCAACATCGTCCACAACCTGCGCGAGGTCGTCTGGGAAGACACTGCGTGCGACTGGGCGCTGGAGTTCGACGCCCGGATGAAGGATTTGATTCTGACGAGGGACCACAAAGCCATCATTGATTATCCCAGGCTGGGGCATTCCGCCTCTCTGGCGGTGCCTACCGCTGAACACTACCTGCCGCTGCTTTAGGTCCTGGGAACACAGCACGAGTGGGACGGTGTGGCTTCCTTTGCGGACAGGGTGACGCTGGGGTCCATATCCATGCGCTCGGTCAGGATCGGCTGATTCAGAGCCGGCGTGTTCAGGACGCGACCGGGCACAGTGGTTCTGTTCGGAACTGTCCGACCACGGCCAGCCGGCAGCAGTCCAGTTCCAGGCGAGCGATCATCGCGCCGGCTGCGGGCAGCGACTTCGCGCAGGCGGGCGAGATCATGCGTCAGCTTGGCATGCGGGGCGAGATCGAGTGGACCGTGACCCGAAGCGATGCGAGCCGATTTGATTTTCGGGTAAACCGCCCCGGTCACATCTTCGAAGTCCAGACCGATCTGGACGGCAACCGAGCTACTGAGAAGCGAATTGACCTCAACGTCTGGGGAGTCATGCGCATTTTGCATTCGTTCACTGGGGTGCGGATGGATGACAATCGAAATGGGCGCGATTGGTTTCTCACCTCGGTATGGGTGCTGGCGATAGATGCAGTCGCCGCCGCGCTGATCCTGATGGTTCTCAGCAGCCTGATTCGAGCTTCGGACAAAACGGCTTGGTGATAGTCATATCAGAATAGCTGTGGTTACAATTCAGGAGGCGACCTCGTGCTATGTGGCACAGGCCATGAGGCGCGATCTTCGCTCGGGTAGAGGCCGATCTTATCGAAAGGAATGCGCTGGAAACCCAGCTTGAATGCAGGTGAGTCCTGCCTAAGCTCAAAGGTCGGTGCATCTCGGAATTGGGGATCCGTGTCCAGGAGGTTGTTCTTAAAGACGACGTACGGCAGGGCCTTCTCTTCCGTCGAGCCCCACTTGCCTTTCCAGCAAATGTTGCGGGCGACGACGTTGCCCTTTGGGGCCAAGGGCTCATCCTCCAGAATGTTCAACAGCTCCGGGTAGCGCACTGACCAAGGCGGTTGTTTGTAGTTGAGCGAGATCAGCTCCTTGGTGGCAAACTCGCCTACGCTTTTGGCCCAGCCCAGGCCGCGCGCGTCGATGCTAAAGGCGCTGTTGCATTTGATGAACATGTTATTCGTGATTATATTGTCGCGCCCGCCCCCAATCAGGATCGCCGTCGCCATGTCGAAGAAAACATTGCAGGAGATGTCCGCCGACGAAAAGCAATCATCCAGGTAAACGCCGTTGCAGCCTTTGCCTTGGAAACCGCGGATATCATGCAGGTAGTTGTAGCGAATCCTGTGTCCGCGCATGGTCCAGGTTTCATCGGGCGGAGATGTGTAAATGGCTCCAGCGTCGTTGGATTGAAAGACCGCGCTGTGGATCTCGTTGTACTCGATGACCTGGTCGTTGCCAGTGAACCCGATCGCGACGTGCGGGACATGGTGAATGAGGTTATGCGTGACGCGGTTCCCGACGCCAAAGGCAGTGATCCCTTGCTGATAAACCGGATCCCAGCGGGCAGTGTGGTGGACGTGGTTGTTGTCGGCGTAGTGTCCGGCGGGGGTAAGACTCTTTCGGTCGCCACCTTCGAGATGGATGCCGCCCTGACCGGTCTGGTAGATGTCACAGCCAACCACGCCATGCTTGGTTCCGCCATAAACTTTCACGCCCCAGTTTCCCATGTTCCTAATCGTGCAGCCGACGATCCGCAGGTTTGAGCCGCCCTTGATGATGATTGCACTTCCGCGGCCAGCCTCGATCAGGAGTCCTCGGAGGGTGATGTGTGAGACACTGTTCAGTTGGAAAGGATCGCGCACGATGGAAACAACGGCCTGCCCTGAAGAAAGGGGAGCCGGTGGCCAGAAGTAAAGGATGCCTGTCTCACGGTCGAGGTACCATTCCCCAGGGCGATCCAGCTCACACAAGGCGTTCTCGGCGTAAAACCATTGACCCTTGCGGATTTCGTAAGAGCGCCCTGGCTGAATCGGCAGGCTCAGCGAGTGGTTGGAGCGGGTGACGCTTCCCAGCGGGATGCGCTGGTCGGCCCAATCCCAAACCCAGAAGCCGTGCAGCCAAATGCCCTTCTCCTCGACCCAGCGTGCGGTGCGAGAGTCATCATACACAAACCTGCCCTCGGGGGTCCGCGCCTGGCCGGACTCAACGATGCCGTTGGGATCGAGTACGTCAGCGATATGCAGATAGCCCGAGTTCGGGTACCGAGCTAAGATCATTGGCTGATCCTCAAAGAACAGCTCCAGGCCGGGATCGGATTGGTAAACACCGGCATTCCCGATGCCCTGGAGGTCCATTATGTCGAGCGCTTTGAGGTCGGCTTGGAAGACCTTCCTTTGGGCGGCAGGATCCAGGCGTTTGAGGATGGTCGCATTGGTGGTTGGCCGCCAGCCAGTCACCATTCGCCCACAAACGACCTTTGCCACCTCACCTTGTCGTACACGATACACGACTGGGGCGTTGTCAGTCCCGCTGTCTCGGTCTGTCAGTTCGAGTGGGCGCGCCAATTCGTAAACACCGCCTCTGAGTTCGACCGTGATCCCGCCCATAGGAAGTGGCCCGGCAGCTTTAATGCGCCGGATCTCGTCCCGTGCTCGCTCCAACGTTCTGAAAGGCTTCTGCTGGCTCCCCGGATCCGTGTCGTTGCCATTGCCTGCGACGAAAAATGTGCTGGCTAGTCCCGCTTGGCACGCGAGGATCAGGATGCCAGCAGCCACAATCCGGGTGCGATTGTTCATGAGGAGAGACTAACCGATTTCGCCGAAATGCCCAGCCTCAAGGTGAGTTTCATCACTGATGCTCTCAGGAGTGTCGGCTGGCCATCCACGGTGTGCTTCATAGTGACCGCTATGAACGCTGTAGAACAACGCGGGGACATCGCCCTCGTAGAGGTTGCGGCCTCGGAGTTTCATCCGGGTGAAGTCAGGTTTGGGAGGTGCCTGACAGGGTTCCCCACCAGCTCTTTTCGCTATCGCGACCCGCCCAGCGTGGTGGATGGCCGAGGTTGGCTAAAATCAAAAACCCGCACTTGCGCAGCGCGTCAATTTCCCGGTCGCGCCAAATAAACCGCCCCTTCTCCGGCTCCACCTGGTACCAGTGGCAATAGTCTCCAAAATCGTGCAGCCGGACCCAGCGCGCTCCCATCGACGTCGAGGCCAGCAACGTGTTGCCCGGCTCAGGCACCATTGAAGTCACGTGCATGCCAAAAGGCGAATCGGGCTACAGCTTGCGGTCCCGTTCCGGAAAAACCCCGAACCACACTTCGCCGGTGGCGGGCGATTCATTGGCCCGCACGCGCACCCGGCACATGCCGGGTTGCCGGAGCTGGAACGAAGCGCGTTCCGGTTCGCCAGATTTAACCTGGCGCGTCAGGATTGTCAGCGGCCGCGACCAGAGATCCTCGAGGGTATATTTGAGAGCGATCTGGCCGGGCTGCGAGTCGGCGGCTACCCTGGCGGTTAGTTCCACCTGTGGGTGGCAAAAGGTCCGTCGTGACCGAAAAATTGATTATCCGATCAGCGCTGAGGCGCGGCAGCTGAGCCAAGTTGCCAGACCAGTGCTCCGCTTCGTCGCAAAGACAACAGTCGATGAGGACTTGGATGGGAGATGGGCAAGGTTCTTCTCGCCGTGCCACACTTTGGATCAGTCGTTGGCTCTGCCTCAGGCAGCCTGCCGCAGGTACTGATGATGCAAACCGCCAATCAACGGTATCTCGATCACCTTCCCAGTGTCGGGCAACTGCACCGGTCGCTGGATCGGACTGTCATCGATGCGGGCGGACTTCGTGGTAATAAGCCAGGAACTGCTTCAGCATCTGGCGTAGCTGTCGTTCGTGCAACACAATCACGCGATCCAGACATTCCCGGCGGATCGATCCGATTAGTCGTTCGACGTAAGGATTTTGCCAAGACGATCTGGGGGAGATCAGTTTCTGCCGGATGCCCATTGACCGACCACATCCGCCGGATGAGTTGAACGAGCTCCCGGTCCTTTCCAGGTCGCCCCATCCGATACCGGAATTTCCAGCGCCAGAACAGTCTGAACCCGGTTCGCTGCCATCCAATGACGGTTTCGGATCGGAGGATCATTAAAGCCCTTTTCCAATCGGGCCAGCATCTCTTCAACATGATCCAAATATGTCGATCCAACGGGCGGAGCTTGGGCCTGCGCGTCTGCCGATTGAGCACCGTAATTTGGTGCCTGAGGGCGAGATTCTCCAAGGCGAGATCATGCTGGGGACGAAGCCAGCACAACAGGTAGCGCAGGAGTGCTGAGGCAAATGCGAACACGGCTGATTAGCTTGGGGACAAATCCAGCTAAATCAACGACTTCGTTTCGTGACGGAGTTTCTGCCACCCACAACACGCTCAAAAGGGCGTGCGGTCGTTCGTGATGTGGAGGCGCATTCAAAATTCAATGTTCCAGAGCCACGCCGGCTAAACCGAAGCCGCGCACCGGCACTCGGATTCTGCTCCCCTCGAGTTCGAGCGCGTCTTGCGCGCGCTCCAGCAAGTCGGTGGCCCCGACCCGCCTCAGGCCGGGGACGTCGAGTTCCAACGGGCTGCTCCGGCCGCTGGTTTCCCACAGTCGAACGATGATCTTGCCCGGATGGCCGTCGTCCGCCGGTTTGAAACACGTCGCGATGGCGCGCGTGGGGTCCACGGAAAGGTGCGCCCGATCCAACCAGGCCTTGGACAGGCGCCCAAGCGCAAAGACGCCCGGCGCGGCGTCGGCACGGCTCCAGGCGACGGCGGCGGCGTTGTCGTAGCCCGGCGCGTGGGCGCGGAGCGAATAGCGGAAGCGGAAATGGCGTACGCCGTCCTGGTCCTGGGTGACTTCCTTCCAGTTTTGATCATTGCCCAGCGCCTCGAAGGCCGGCGCGCCCTGGTCCAACCGCAGCAGGAAGGCATCCCGCAGGGCAATCGTGACGCCGGTGCGGCCCGCAGGTGAGACGTCCACGAAACCTTGCACGGCAAACCGCCGAGTGTCGGCGCCGGGCAACAAGTCACCGTCGGGTTGCGGACGCGGACGGACCACGGCCGCGGGCGTTTCGATGCGCAGATCCTTTGCGCCGTCGTTCACGGGGAAGAAGTGCAGCAGGCGCTGTTCGTTTGTGGTGGGTGGTTTCTCGATCCGGATGTCGAGATCCAGGCGATCGAGCGCCGCGTGTAGCATGACTACGTTGGTCACCCGCAGGTCGCCAGCGCGGCCAGTGATGCGGAGCTCGCCGATGCAGCCGTCGAACTGCGTACGACATTCGATGTTCGTCAGCGTCTGCTCGCGCCCCTCGTGGAAAACCGTCTGGCCCAGCGATCGTCCCGATGCGCGGAGCACGAGTTCCTGTCCTGTGGGTTTGTGAACGACACTGCCCAGACCGCCGTTCTGCAAGTCCACCCGCACGCGGTAGAAGGGTCCTTCCAGCGTGTCGGTGGTGGCGGAGAAGGGAGGATTTACGGTCAGCAGCGGCTGCGTCGTGTCGAGTCGGAATTCGCGAAATCCAAGGGGCGGCACGCGCGGGGCGACAAACGAGAGCCGTCGCAGGCCGCCTTCCAGGCGGAGACCTGAAGTCAATCCCGCGACACCGGTCACTCCAGCGGGCCCCTCCACGGAAACAAAAATGTCCTGGGTGAAGCTGAGCGGGTTGAACACGGTGAGGTAAGCCGGGTCCGGCTTGAGGCCAAGGGCGCTCCAGGCCCGTGCGGTGAGACGGTGGCTGAGGCCGCCCAACTCGTCGGCCCACTGGCGGCGCAGTTGCGCGTTATGTCGCTTGTTCTTCAGGTCCGTGCCGTTCCAGGCGTGATCGGCCAGCATCGCCCAGCACCATTCCGCCCTCACACGATCGGTGCGAGTGCGCGCGGCCAGGTCCGGCTCGGCTCGAGTGGCGAGCGCGACGAGCGATTCGGCGACCAGAAAGGCGCGCTCGTTCTCGCGCGCCGCCGCCACAGTCTGGGCCAGACTGACCGGCCACAGCTCCCAGGAATGGCCGAAGCAGCCCCGCAGCTTCGGCAGAAACGGCGTCGCTTGCTCGGCGGCGTCCACCTCGCGACAGAACTGAGCGAGCGTGCCATTGACGAGCTTCGCTGCGTTCGTGCCGGTGCTGTTGTAAGCGATGATGCGGTCGGCGAAAGCGCGCGCCTGCTTCCAGCTATTCGGGTTGATGTCCGAGTGCGTGCCGCTAGCGAAGATCGTCCGGAGCGGATAGCTGGCGCCGAGTTGTTCGTAGTGCGGAAGCCACTCCGTAGCCAGGCGTTTAGTGTCCTGGAGCAGATGACCGCCTTGCGTGTAATTGGCCTTCCGCGAAGCCCATGGGTCCAGGAGCACGCGCACGTCGCTGCCATCAGGGCCTTCCAGCCGAAACAACGGCGGGTTCTGAAGCGCCTTGAACGTGCAGTCGTAGTCGAGGAACGGCACGTTTACCCACCGGAAGCCGCACCCGGCCAGGATCGTGGCCATGCCCCAAGGCAAGGACGGCAGCTCCGTGTGGTTGGCGACGTCCAACGCGATGCCGTGCTCCCGCGCGAACCGGTGTGCCGGAGAGAACGCGCGCAGCACGCTCTCACTGCTCTGCCAGCCCCACAAGGTGTTGCAGAGGAACGGGGTTAAGCAGATCCGCCCTTCCCGCGCGCGGCGGATGAACTCCTCCTTGCGTTCAGGGTATTTCTCGAAGAAAGCCTCGGCCTCGACAAAGGCCATCAGGTTGTAGTGATTGCGGTTCTCCGCCGGTCCAGCATCCGATCGGTTCATCTCGTCGAGGTGCGCGCGGATGAGCTCGGCGAGCGATGCGCGCACCTGGGCCTCGGTGAAGCCCCAGGTCACGTCCGGACACGTGTCATTGGCGATGATGATTTTCCAGGGTCCCGCAGCGGCAGAGCTCTCGGCCGCATGGAGGCCAGATACAACGGTCACCGCGACGGCTGCGGCCAGCGTGGGAAGAATTGGATTCATGGGTTTGCGATTTTGAAACAGGCCACCGCACCGGCGTTGTTGCAAAGGAACAGGTGCCCGTTCGCCAGCGCAGGCACGGTCCACGAGCGCCCGTCGAGCGCTTGGTGGCGGGCGATCTCGTGATAGCGGGCGGGCGAGGCGTCGGCGATGACGAGTTCGCCGACCTGGCGCAGAATCACAAGCTTGCCATCGAACAGGATCAGGTTGCTCCAGCCGAATCCCTCCTGCACCCACTGCTCGTCGCCGGTGGCGAGCGAGAGACACTTGAGGCGCGAGCGGTGGTTGCCGAAACGATTCTCCCATGTTTTGTCATGCTTCGCCGGCTTCGCGCCGCGGATGGTGGCGGCAGGTCCGAGCGTCACGCCGCCGGCGAATTCCAAACCCAGACGCGAAGGCTTGAGCAAGGGCTGACCGTCCACTTCCACGCGGCAGTTCAAGCCACCGGCGTCGGAAACAGTCAGCGCCAGCTTTCCATCGGGAGAGGCAACGCGGCGTTCCGCCGCCATCATAAAGGATGTGGCCACTGCGAAAGCAGTCGAAATGCACGTGAGTTTCATGGAAGAAGACCTTGCCATAGACGACTGGTGAACTGCGAGTGCTTTAGTGAAGGCCCCCAATCGCTTTCGCACGCCTCGTTTTGTCTGCGCGGCGTGAACTCGCGGGTGCCGACGTTCGCGATGGGTGAACCTTCCCTGGACTTGGACTCGCCGCTGGTGCGATCGAACCCGCGGGCTGTGACCGGCGCCTTCAATTTCGCCGAGTTCAAGGCGAACTTGACGCAGGCGTTTTTTGAACACGATTGGGGCTGAGGATTATGTCGTCCTGTATGCCGAGGACAGGCGCCGCTCGAAAACGGCGAGTTTCGCCGCACCGCGGAACCTTCACCTAAATCTTCACCTGACGGGCTGTGAAGGGGCGCTGATCGGGCACTGGACAGGTGTGGTTGGCAAAAATTCCGTACACCCCGAAATGAGTCGTGCCAATCCCCGCTGGGGCGCGCCACGCATCCATGGCGAATTGCTCAACCTGGGACTCGACATCGCGCAACGAACCGTTGCCAAGTACATGATCTCTCGTGCCCGACGAGGGCAAGATCGTGGCTTTCCCTGAAGTGGGTGGCCTCCATCATCGCTACGAGCGCCAAGCCGCCTGAGATCGCTCACCGGCAGCAGTCGTTTGCCAAGTGCTCTGGCAGGACCGCGTAGGCAGCCGACAAATGTGTCGCTCCCGGCGTAGCGTGATTAGTGCCTGCTTCCCGACGTGATGGTACGCTCAATCCAATCCAATCGTTGCCTTCGGATCCCGGTCTCGACCAGTATCGATCCGTGGCCCGAGCGTGTTGCCTCTCCGCAAACAGCGCGATGGCTTTTTCGCCAACCACACCCGCGTCTTCCTTCAACCAGCCTGCGCGCCCAGCCTCGGCGGGTAACTTGGGCAGCCCCTGGAAATTCGCGAATGCGGCTCACCTTCTTGCTGGTGGTTCTGCGGCTCTGGAGCGCTGCAATCACATCACCAGGCGGTTACGGCTTGACACAGGTCCGGCGCTGTGGCCGGCCAAAACGCCTTTTTGCCATCGGTCAATTTTGCCTCGAGGTAGTATTCGACTGTCCCTTCAGATCGAGGAGGCAGGCTAACCCGATACGCTTGTCGGGCCCGTTGGTTGGCCGGGACCTTCACAAATCCACCTCTGCCCAGAGGACGCCAGTAGAGGTTCAATCCGCTACATTTCGGCCCGGAAAGCACAAATGCCCGGACTTCCTGCGGTTCGCCGGCTCTTGTTTGTGTGCATTTGGCCGATACGAAAATCCGAGGTGCGCCCCGGTAAGCGCTACTCACGGCCGCTCCTGCTGGCAATGGTTCTCCCAGGATTTTAGTAATCGCAGCATCTTGAGAAGACACCACACGCTCACGCATCCCGCTTTCGATGCTTGAAATCGTGCCCACCTCCCCGGGTGACTTGGCGCACCGAACGAACGTCGCAATCAGCTCCTCATAACTCCGCGCCAATTCCACTCGTTGCGGAACAACCTCATTCCGAACAAAAGCTCGCTTCGTCTCTGTGTCCGAAATGACCTCGGCTTGTTTCACTCGAACCGCGAGGCGACCGGCCAGCACCCAGGTACGTACTCGCAACTCAGTGGCATGGACAATATCTGCCCAATAATCAAAGCGCTCCAGATTGCCGGTGCCCTTGATGCGCGAGCGCAGGGTTTCCATTTCCCGCAGAGGAGCGAAGAACTGGGAGATCCTGGCGTCCGTCGTTTTTGCACCCTCGGCTATGAGTGCGTTGATGCCCGGGTGCTTCGCATCCAGTTTTTGCAGTACTCGCCCAACCTCCGCCCCGGCCTCGCCACCGAACAAGCTGCTGCCCCAGTCAGCCCAGAATTCGTCTATTTCCGGCATTCTCCCCGACCGATCAGCACCGGCGGTGCCCAAGCTGCTCTGCGTGAAGTCCCAACCGGCGTGCGCCAGGGCCATGATGTTCGGCGAGATCGCCGCGGTCCGCCAATGGATCGCCATCATCCCCTCGCATCCGTAGCGGAGGGCGTCCTGGGAGTTCACGAACATGCGCTGCACCCAGAACTGCAGGTCCCAGCAGGTGCAACAATGTGCGCCGGCAGTGCTGTCGTCCTCAGCCCAGCCGATGACCCACTTCGGCCGGCCCGGCATCGCGCCGTAATGCTTCTCCACCGGATCGGCCCCGCCACTGGTATTGATGGATGAGGCAACCCAGTTCGTCGGCGTGCGGTGGTGGAACCAAAGCGGGTCGTCAATTGTGCCCAGGCGCCACCCGCAGGTCGCAAACCCGAAAGGTACCTTCACGGCGTGAGCGGCCGCCTCGATGATTGCCATGTCACGTTCAACATTTGTTCGGGTCGTGATTTCCCAACCGGCACACCCCGGCTCGCCACCCAGCCAGATTTCCGGCGCCCAATACCAGAAGTAATCGATTGGCATCTTGCGTTTGAGCCGCAGGAAAGTGCCCTCGTATAAGCTTCGAATCACGGCTGGGTCGTCAGCTTTCATTCCTCTAGCTTCAAGGCGCGCAGCCAGCCCTTTCGGAATACCCAGCGGAATTTCCGTGCCGACAGAGATCTTTACCCCAAGCCGACGGGCGTGGGCAAATGCGCGCTCCTGGAAGTCCCCATATTGATTGAACATAGCGGCGGCCTGCTCACCGGTTTTCGGCCAATCCAGCCAATCCAATAGGAAGTCCGGGCCATAATCGTCGGATTCAAAGAAAAGCCCGGCCCCAGAGGCATACCGGCTGGTCGGATACGGCTTCACTTCCCACCCCCGGCGGGTGGTTACCACCCCCGACTCGTATCCGAATCGCACATTCCCGCGGGCATCGACGTCCTGCGGCAGTCCAATCCACACGCTGGCCTCAGGCCCAGCACTGGGATTCCAACTGGGATAAGTGTGAAGCCCGAAAAAATTCATCCGAAGCTTCACCATCTGTGATAAGACGTTCCGGTAGTCCTGCAGGTTCCACCAGTCCGGACCGACCGAAAAATCGTGAAAAGGCTGAAGTCCGCGCAAGGCGAACCGCGGTTTTCCGGTTTCGTCGATCTTGGGCAATCCGCCGTCCAGTCGTGCTTCGGGCAAAATGTCTTCGTCGATTCCAAACCGCACGCCCAGTTTCTCGGCAAAGCGATAGGCGCCATATAACGCGCCGACCCCATCTCCGCCGACGATCCACCATAGATTGCCCGCTTTCGTCCGGCTCGTGCGCAGCGTGAACTGCTGTGGGGCTAAGTCCTGCCCAATCTCGCCGCAGAACGAGCGATCCTTGCACGAGACTACAATCCGGTCCCCTGTGCCCGAACCTTTCCTCACCTTGAGTAGCTTGCCGATGCGCAAGTAGACGTAGCGCTGTACTTCATAGGCAGCCAGCCGCTCCTGGTCCGAGGCCTCCTGCCTGATTGAGATCGCCTTGGGGATCGGGGCCGCAGCCTGCGTTGGGAGCAGGACCGGCAGGAGATCAAGAAACAGGCAACCAATAAACATTGACGCCAATCTCCTGGCGGTTAAGCGCATAAGCATATCGACGGTAAATTCACGGTTGGGTGGAATTGGCTTATTCTGGCACTTCTTCGGCCGTAGAACTTGCCCGGGCACAATTCTATTTTTCGGATCATCTGGATCCGATAAGTAGTGATTCGTTGCGAGCATGGCAAGAGGCAAAGTCTTTACGTTTTCGGCGTAATACAACAGACGCAGCAAGGTCCGGGCATGCCGCTTTCTGATGTCGCGCAACCTTAACGATCCCCTGGGTCAGCTGAAGGCAACTTCTCGGTCATTGACATGGAGCGGCGCTGTCTGGCACACAGGAGTTCTCATGAGAACCCAGCTAAACCGGCGGCAATTCCTGCAAACCACCATGGGAGTGAGTCTCGGTGCGGTGCTCGCGTCACGCGCAATCGGAATTGCAGTCGCTGCTGATCGAACGCGCGAAGAACTCGAGCGCCTGTTCGAGTCGGACAATCCAACCCTGGTTCGTCTCGCGGTAGACGTGATGCGCAACTGTGTGCTGGCCAAGATCAAGCCGCCGGAGGGGACGGCCAAACGACGCTGGCTGCAGGCCGGCACGGGTGACGCGTTCTATGGCCAATGGATTTGGGATACGATGTTCGTGGTGGACCTGCTGGCAATCCTGCCCGAACACAAGGAGACCATCCGCGACGTGTTTCAGAATTACTGGGACTTCCAGGAGCGGTGGAATGCCCGGTTCCCGGCCTATGCGCACAACATGGTGTCGTGCATGATCGAACCACGTGGCAACGTCAAGCCCTGGTATGAATACCCGGCCTACTCGCAGATTCCAATCTTGGGGTGGGGCATTGAGCGGGTTTACCAGCGCAACGGGGACAAAGAATTGCTGCGCCAATCTCTCGTCCCCCTGGAGAAGTTCCACGAATGGTATTGGCGGGAACGGGACGTGACCGATTCTGGCCTGATCGCGGTGGGAACTTACAGCGATAATGTCCAGGAAGCTCGCAATGAGACCTACGATAACGAGTGCTGCCTCGATGATTTGATGCTCACGCTCCACCCCAAACGCCAAGACGTGCCGCCATGGCCCTGGGGCGGCGAAGGCAGGTGGTACGGCAACATATGCGTGCCAGGCAACACCGGTTACCTCCTCCTGGCCGAACGCAGTCTGGCGCGGTTGGCAACCATCCTCGGTGACAAAGCCATGGCGAAGCGTCGAAAGAAGCGCATCGACAAAGCCATTGCGGCCGTTCGCCGGCACATGTGGGATAAGGAAAGCGGAACCTTCCTCGCTGTAAATAGGGACACGTTCGAAAAGATCCGAGTTGCTACCATCGGCAGCTGGATGCCCCTGGTCGCCGAAGTCCCTACGCCGAATATGGTGAAACGCATGGCGGAGGCGATCCAGACAGACCATTGGCAGACGCCTTTGCCGATCCCCACAGTCGATCGGCACGACAAACGGTGGGTTTCCAACAGTTATTGGCGAGGTGACGTGTGGCCCGTGCCCAATTACCAAGTTGCGTGCGGCTTCGCCGCTGCCGGCCACCGCGCGATTGCCGTCGAAATCGCGGACAAGACCGTTGCGAACGCGATCACAAACGGCATCAACGAACATTACGATTCAGTGACCGGAAAACCTTTAGGAGTGGGCAATCTCGGGATGTCGTGCAGCATCATAACGTTGATGCTTGACGGCCTGACGAGCAAGTATCACCTGAAGGTCAGGAAAACTGCCTGACAACTCCCTGCAGTTTCTGAACGGCTGCTAAAGCTCTTTGCGTTTGTGTTTCAGTTCGGGGCTTCTACCTGTGAGTGTCGAAAACTCCGTGACGGCGAGTCGCGTGTTTAGCTAGACCAGTATTGTCACGGGATTGAACGCGCGCTTACTCGCCGAAAGGATACCGCCACGGCTAACTTCGGACATGCCTTTAACGCGTGACGCAACCGGCTGTGGAAAAAAAAGCAGCGCGCCGGGGAGGCGATTTGGTGAGCGGAATTGGGCCTCTGGGACCGGGCTGAGGCCCTGCGTGACTGCCTAGATGTAGTGAAAAAGCTCGACCAGCGGTTTCCGGAGTTGGCCGGATTTAACTTCTGGAGCGACGAAGGTCACTACAACGTGGTTGGGAACCGGAACACGAAGAAACTGATCGCCGATCCCAGAATCATCGCTCTGAATTCGAGGGACAAGTTAAGGCAGCGGCTCCAAAGCCAAGGCGGTGAGAATTTGGCTGCCCTTAACCGTCCGGAATTCCCAGACTCCTCCAATCAGGCGCTCGCGACCAGGGCGACGGAATTTTTCAGGTCGGGAAGCGTCCGCGATCACACAGGGCTTGCGTGTTGTCGTCGTCGGCTCGGCGACGACTCTGCCCTGCGCCTTGGCCAGTCACTGAAAGGTGTCGGTAAGTGAAGAAGACAAAAGTGTTCGGCGAGCCGCCGCGCACCGCAGGGCAGCGGCCCGTGCTCCACTTCTCGTCTGCATCGCTTCAGCTCAGAGCAGGTTCCGTCCTGGGCGCGTTCGCCGCATTGGTTGGGTTTTGGTAAGAATAGCCAGCGGCACTCCGCGGTTGAAACGCTTCCCAGCACCCCTTATCATCAGAGGCACAGGTCAGCCCATGACAAAGTCGAAAGGTCCCGTATGAAGACTCGCCCTTCACATCGCGTTGGACTCCTCCTGGCCGCAGCACTGCTGGCTGGTGCCGCTGGTGGTTTGCTTATGCCGGGCTCTACACTCATCGCCACTGCGTCAGAGCGGGCGTCGAAGACGCCGCCAGCTCCCAGGGCCGGATCCGAGTCCCGGTCCGAAGCCTTCGTCGGTCCCCAGCCAGGCCTGGGCAGCCTTCCCCTGCTGGGTCGGGGCAGGACCCGTTCCATATCCGCCGAGAATCCGAACGGCGAAAAGGGCAGAGGCGGCATGGCGATTCCCAATCCGTCCGAGCCCAGGCCGGCGGCCAGCGCCCGCGCGGCGGACAATCTCGGTCAGGGCTGGAAGGTCCGTCCGTTCATCCGGCTGAACGCCCGGGAGACGGCAACACTTATGGACGTGGCCGGCCCAGGCATCATCCAGCACATCTGGCTCGTCGAAGGCCTCAATCGCGGACTAGTCATCCGGTTCTACTGGGACGGCGAGGAGTCACCCTCGGTGGAAGCGCCGGCGCCGGACTTCTTCGCCGTGGGGCACGGCCGGTTCGCACCCGTTAATTCCCTGGCGGTCGTGGTTAACCCCGCCAACGCCATGAACTGCTTCTGGCCAATGCCGTTTCGTTCGCGCGCCCGGATCACTCTGTTCAACGAGACAGACCGCGATGTCGAGCTGGTGGCCTACCAGATCACCTACGTTGAGACCAAGGTCCCGGCCGCGGCCGGGACCTTCCACGCGCAATACCGCCGCGCGGGCACTTCCGAACGGAATCCGTACGTCATCCTTGACGGCGTGAAGGGCCGGGGCCGCTACGTGGGCACATTCCTGGCCTGGACCCAGATGGAGAAGGGCTGGTTCGGCGAGGGCGAGATCAAGTTCTACCTGGACGGCGACGACCAGTTCCCGACCATCTGCGGCACAGGGACGGAGGATTACTTCCTGGGCAGCTACGGCTTTCCGCGCCCGTTCACCACAGCCTACTCCGGCACCGTCCTGCCGGCGTCCGAGAACGCGGATCCGCCCAACTTCTGGAGCCTTTATCGGTGGCACATCCAGGACCCGATCAACTTCGAGGAGAACCTGCGCGTGACGATCCAAGCCTTGGGGTGGGGGGCGGACGGCAAGTACAAGAAACTGGCCGACGACATCGCCTCGGTCGCCTATTGGTACCAGGCGGAACCCCACGCGCCTTACCCGGAGCTTCCGCCGCTCGCCGAACGACTTCGCGAAGCCAAGCGCCCTCCGCTGAAGATCCCTGGCGCCTTCGAGTGCGAGTTGCTGGAGCTGGTCGGGCGATCGCCGAACATCGTGGCCGAACCTCAGGCCCTCGCCTCCTATGGACCAGGCTGGAGCGGCGATGCCCAGCTCTTCGTCCAGGCCAAGCAGGTCGGTGACTTCGCCGAACTCGCCATCCCCGCCAAGGAAGCCGGCGCGAAAAAGGTGGTCCTCTACGCGACACGGGCGACCGACTACGGAAAGCTCCGGTTCACGGTGAACGGGAAACCGGCCGACGTGACTTTCGACGGCTACGCCGAAAAGCCGGCTCCTTCCGGCTCGATCAGCCTCGGCGTCTACGAACCGAAGGACGGGAAGTTCATGCTGCGCGCCGAGGTCGTCGGGACCAACCCGGCTTCGACTGGCGCCAGGTACTTCTTCGGCCTCGACGCGGTGGTTCTGGACAAGCCATGAGCGGGAGCCTGTGCGTAGCGGAACTTCTCTATCAACCCGTTCGGTGCCTATGATTCGACCACTCCTCCGATCTCTCCTGCCAACGCTTCTCTTCGCCCTGGCCTCGGCAGCTCTCGCCGAAGTCTCCGTCCATACGGAGCAGATCGACCCTGCCGGCCCCCCTGACAATCGGATAAAGCTTTAATGAGAACACCAACACCGCTCCTCTTGGGTGCGCTTTGGATTACTTCCTCAGCCCTGGCGCAACCGGCGGAATCCACGCTGATTGATGCCCCCCCACCGCCGCCGACCAATTCGTATCGGGCCTGGCCCGGTTCCTCGCCACCGGATTGTCCGTTCCCGTCCTCGGACACGGTGGTGGGCGTGGCTTTCACCGGCCGCCACATGGAATACACCGGCGCAGACACCTGGTATCCCTCCTGGGCAGCCGATGGAAATCTCTACTCCCCGTGGACCGACGGTAACGTCAACGGCCTGGGCTCCAGTTCCGGCGGCGAAAACGCCGTCACCGGCCACGCCACGATCCTCGGCGACGACCCGCTCAAGCTGGTCATCACCAACCAAGGCGTGTTTAAGTCCAGCCCGCGTCCCTATGAAGGCCGCTATCCTTGCGGGAGCCTGGTTCACGAGAGCGTCTGGTCCTACGGGACCTATTGCCTTCATCCCAGCGGCGGCGTGCGGCGCGAAGGCACCGTCTACAACTGGCCTTGGATGGGCCCCTTCGTCGGCTTCCGCTGGTCTACCAACTACGGCCACACGTGGACCCAGACTCCGTGCACACCGGAGAAGCCACTGTTCGGCGAAAGCGCGCTGAATGGTGAACCGGTCAAGATTGGCGCGCCTCACTTCGCCGACTTCGGCAAGGCCATCCAGCATTCGCCTGACGGCAAGGCCTACCTGGTCGCCCAGGGCGCTAGCGACGGCCAGAAGCGCCGCTTCGCCTACAACAGCTGGATTACCGCCGACCAGGTGTACCTCGTCCGTGTCACCCCTAGCGTCGAGAACATGAACGACAGGACGAAGTACGAATTCTTTGCCGGCCGCCGCGCAAACGGTGAGGACCTCTGGACGAGCGACTTCACCCGGATCCAGCCGATCGCCGAATGGCGGGATCACATGGGCTGTGTGACCATGACCTACAACGCCCCGCTGGCCACCATCACGGCGGGTTCGACGCACCCGGATTACGCCATGGACGGGCTCACGGATGGCACGGTGGATGGTTACCCAGCTGACATCCGCCGCGAGTGGTGTTCGCGGGGGGAGAACAACGCCGCCATGGTCCGGCTGACCTGGAGCGAGGAACAGACCGTGGATCAGGTCGGGTTGTTCGACCGGCCGAACAAGCTCGATCAGATCCGGTCAGGCCTACTCGTCTTCAGCGATGGCACCAGCCTCCGGACCGGTGAGTTGCCGGACGAAGCGAAGCAGGGGCTGCAAATCAAGTTCCCGCCCAAGCGCATCCCATGGCTCGTCTTCGTCGTAAACGAAGTCAAACCCGGCTTCCCGAACATCGGGCTGTCGGAAATCGCCGTCTTTCGCAGCCAATGAGAAGAACTTCCGTGCCTTTTCCTCGACCTACCAACGCACACCCATGAAACACTCCACCTTGCACTCCTCCCGAATACTCCTGGGCGCTCTGTGTCTTGCTCTAGGCGCTCCGGTCGTGTGCACCGCAGACCGTCTCCAGCTGAGCAACGGCAAAGTCAGCGCGGACTTTGATTCCCAGGGCTTGGTTCAGTTGTCCCTGGCCGAATCAAGCCACCGCTTTACCTTGGCAGGTGACACCGCTTCCCTGACAGTCAATGGTGAGAAGCTCTCCATGCCAGGCCTCAGGCTGGGCAGCACCAGGCGACGCAAAAACAGCCTCACCTACACCTATGCCGCCGGGGACCGGCAATTGCTGGTGATCTACGAGTTGAAGCCCGGCTGGTCTTTCGTGAGCAAGCAACTTGTGCTCACGCTGCCGGAGACCCTCCAGCCCGGCCAGTTCCAGGGGCTGTTCTTTGAGAACGTGGCGGCGGCCTTCACGAAGGACGTTTCCCTCCGGTGAAGAGTGCCTTGAAGTTACTCGCGGGCCGCCGTCCCGAAGAACTGGGTGATGGTGCTGGAGCCGGCATGGTTATGAACCTCGAACACGATACCAGATGAAGACACAAATGAATGACCTCGCCAGGCCGTGCTGGACGGACCTGCGGATCGCCGCGCTGGTGGCGTTTACCTGTCTCCCGCTGACCGCCCTGGTCCCAGCGGCCGAGACGAAACCGGCCAGGCCCACAATCGAAGAGGCCGGTGGCGCCCCTGGCCAACGCTTCGACCTGGTGCGAGACGGCAAGCCCGTCTGCACCATCGTCACCGCAGAACCGCCTTCGCCGGCGGCACGACTGGCCGCGCTGGAACTGCAGAGCCACGTGCTGAAGATCACGGGCGTCGAGTTGCCATTGCGGCACGAGGCGGAGCCCACGTCGGGCCTGCGTATCCTCGTGGGCGAAAGCGCCGCCACCCGCGCGCTGGGCCTTCGCAGCGCCGATTTCGCGCCCCAGGAGTACCTGATCGGCTTCCGCTCGAATGCGCTGGTCCTCATCGGCCGCGACTGGGCAGACACGGAGGCGAATCGGCGCGAGCCAGGTCGGACGATCGGCGACCAGCGGCTGGCGGACTTGCGCCACAAGCTCGATTACTGGAAGACGGTTGGCCTGCCGGAGCACGGGTCCTTTCCGCTGGAGCTGCCGGGCGTCTTCGACGACCAGGGCACCTGTTATGCCGTCTACGACTTTCTGGAACGCTTCTGTGGCGTTCGGTGGTACGGACCGTCGGATCTTACCAGCGTGATCCCGAAGCGAAGCGAGCTGTCGGCCCAGGGGACCTACATCCGGCGCGCGCCTGCGTTGAAGCAGCGCAACGCCTTGAGCTCGGCGAGCTGGCCCTTCCTGCGGGGCCAGTGGGGGCCCTTCACTCAAGAGCAGCTTTCCCTGTACTGGCGGCGCCTCCGGCTCGGCGGCGAGAAATGGGCGGCCAACCACACCATCCATCGCCGCACCATCGAGACCGTGCTGAAGGACCCGGATTACCAGGCCCAGGGATCCGCCAAGGGGCTCAACCTCTGCTACTCCAATCCTAAGCTCGTCCGGGTCCTCGCCCAGATGGCGCGCGACTATTTCGACGGCAAGGGCGAACTCCCCGAGGGGTTCAAGGCGTTGGGCGACTACTTTGCGATCGTTCCCGAGGACGTAGCCCAGTATTGCGGCTGCGAGCGGTGCCGGGCCTTGCTGGACGGCGGCAAGGACCGGAGGACCGGCTTCTTCAGCAGCGGCGAGATCAGCGACTACTGGTTCTCGTTCGTCAACGCGGTGGCCCGCGAGGTGCGTCAGAGCCACCCGGGCAAGTACATCGCGACGCTCGGCTACTGGAACTATGCGTTTCCGCCCCGGGGCTTCGACCTCGAGCCCAACGTCTCCATCTCCCCGTGCCTCCACACCTGCTACTACCCTGTGCACGCCGAGATGCGCGACAACGACTTCAAGTTCTATCGAGCCTGGCGGGCCAAGAGTCAGGCGCCCATGTTTCTTTGGGTCTACTACCATCATCCCATGGAAGCGGCGCTGATCGGCAACTGGAAGTGCTTCCCGCACGTCATGGTGCACGAAACCGCCGAGGCGATGCGAATGTTCATCCGCGACGGAGTGCGCGGTATCTTCGAATGCGGAGAGCAGGACCAGGTGGAGCAATACGTCATGGCAAAGGTCTGGGATGATCCGAGCCTCGATCTGGATGGGCTGCTCGCCGAGTTCTTCCGGCTCTATTTTGGCGCGGCGGGCGAGCCGATGCAGCGCTTCTACCTGCGCCTGGAACAGATCGCCTGCGATCCCGCCAGCTATCCGCCCCCGTATCACCGGCGTGACGGCATCGACTGGAAGAAGGCAGCCTGGGAACGGCTGGGAACCCCGGAACGTATGCAGGAACTTGGTGACCTGATCGCCCAGGCCGAAAAACGCGCCGCCACCGAAACCGCGCGCCAGCGCGTCGCGCTCTGGCGCAATTCCATCTGGAAATGGGCCCTCGAGGGCCGGGCTGACTACGAGGCCCACACAGCGAAGTCGGAGGCTCGCCCATGAGATTCCTGGCCCAAGCGCTCTGGGGGGCATTGCTCATGGCCCTGCTACTCTGCGCCGCCGAGGAACGCGTGTTCACCGATACCAAAGGCCACATCGTCGTGTGCCCGCTACCCGTGGAGGAGCGTTTCCGCAAGCCGATTGAACTAGGCGAATATCAGCTGATCCAGGTCGCGCCCAAGCGTGGCTGGTTCCTGGTCGTCGACGAGGTCAACCGGCCGGTGGCATCCGACACCCAAAGCCCCGAGCTGATTCCAAAGAAATGAAGAGGCAACCACAAATCAATCCAAAGTGGAAGACCATCGGCCATTCCGTGGCCATTTTCATGGCTGCGGTTTGTCTGAATTTGCACTGGTCTAACATTTCGGGTGCCCAACTGGCGGGGGTGAAGCTGGCCTGCCCCACACCTGAACAGGCAGCCTGGCAGGACCTGGAATTGGGCCTGTTCATCCACTACGACATGCCCGTATTCAAGCCAGGCTGGGACCATCGCCAGTATGAGAAGCGGCCGGAGCCAAGCCTCTTTAATCCCAGGAAACTCAACACCGACCAGTGGTTGGAGGCGGCCAAAGCCATGGGCGCGAAGTACGCCGTCCTGGTCGCCAAACACGGTAGCGGGTTCATGTGCTGGCAGAGCGATCTTTACCCCTACGGTATGAAGCAGTCGCCGTATAAGAATGGGCAGGGCGACATAGTGCGCGATTTCATGAACTCGTGCCGAAAGTATGGCATCCGGCCAGGAATCTACGCCCATATGGGGTGCAATGGTTACCTGGAAGTGGACAATCCCGGCCTGGTGAACCGTGGCAAGGGCGGAGATCCGGACAAACAGGCGCGTTATGCCAGGATCTGCGAAGGCATGCTCACCGAGTTGTGGGGCAATTACGGGGCGTTGTCGGAGATCTGGTTCGACGGTGGCGTGCTGGACCCGGTTAAGGGCGGACCTGATATGCTGCCGATCCTGCACCGGTTGCAGCCCAAGGCGATTGTTTTCCAGGGACCGGCGGCCTCAATCCGCTGGATCGGCAACGAGGACGGAGTGGCGCCCTACCCGTGCTGGGCCACCGTGCCTGACGTTCGCGACTACAACGGACCCGGAACTGCGGACGGTCCGAAATGGCTGCCGGGAGAGTGCGATGTGCCGATCCGCCAGGGAGTCTGGCTGTGGGAACCTGGCACCGAGGGCCACCTCTTTTCCGTTGAGCAACTGATCGACCGCTATTACCGGTCGGTGGGGCACAATTGTAATCTGCTCCTCAACGCCAATCCCGACCCGGACGGGCTGATTCCTGAGCCCGATATGAGGCGCTACCAGGAGTTCGGCGACGAGATCCGGCGACGCTTCGGCCAGAGTGTTGCGGAGACGAACAGCACGGGAGCTGTCGTGGAACTGGCACTGACTCAACCTACCCGCATCGACCATGTGATCACGATGGAGAACATCCTCGAGGGCGAGCGCGTGCGGGAATACGCCGTCGAAGGATTCGTGGGTGACCGGTGGCAGGAACTGTGTCGCGGCACCGCGATCGGGCACAAAAAGATCGACCAGTTCAATCCCACGGAAGTGACGAAAATCCGCTGGCGGTGCTTGAAGTCAGTGGCCGAGCCGCGAATTCGCAGGCTTGCGGTCTACTCCGTCCGCGGCCGGGACAACGCCGGGCAGATCGACCCGGCCACATTGGACGCGTGGTCCGCCCCTTACCGCGGCTGGCATTACTATGCGGATCCAATCATCCCATCCGACTTCAAAATCACTGGCTACGAGAAATTCCACAGCTTCGATGTGCCAACGGTCTACCAACTCCCTGGCCAATCCGGCAAATGGTTCATGAGTTTTATCGGGTTTGACGGGCAAGGCTACAATAGCTTCGTCGTCGAGAGCACGAATCTCGTGCACTGGACCAATCCGCGCCTGGCGATGGGCTTTGGTCCAACGAACGAGTTCGACCATGGAGGCTGTGTCATCGGCGCCTTCCTGTATGAGTCTTACGACATCAAGGCGGCACGCCAACTCAAGCGACGGGACGGCAATTACTGGACCCTTTACGGTTGTTATCCCCGGCAAGGCGGCTATGAACTGCGGCCCGGGTACGAGGGTGTAGCGATGAGTGACAACGGGCTGACGTGGAGCCGGGCCAGGAACATGCCCATTCTCTCCGTGCTTGATGCCGACTGCCGCGCCTGGGAAAAGGACAGCATCTACCAGCCATGGCTGTTGGAGCATGGTGACCGGTTCTACAACTTTTACAACGCGGCCAACGGCGGTACCGAACAGATGGGCTGTGCCTCCTCCACCAACCTGCTCGACTGGAAACGGTACCCAACCAACCCCGTCGTGCGCGTTCGCCCCGGCGGCTATGACCAGCAGTTCTGCTCGGATGGCAAGGTGTTTCGCGACGGTGACCACTGGATCATGTTTTACTTCGGCGTAGGCAAAGGGGGTGCCCACATTATGGCCGCCTTCTCACGGGACCTTCAGCAATGGACCTCTCACCGCGAGCCTCTTTACAGGGCCGATGGACATCCGGGCGGACTCGATTTGCAGTACGCCCATAAAATCTCACTCGTGTATGATCCGGACCAGGACACTTTTTATCTCTATTATTGCGCCGTCGGCAAACAAGGGCGCTGCATCGGCCTGCTGACCAGCAAGAAACTGGCAATGAACCCTAGGTCGCCATAGTGTAATGTTTCACGGTCGTGAGATTTCCTGGCGTAGCCACCGCCACTGGTTTATGGCCGCTTTGGCGGTGTTCTCAGGCCTTGTGCCAGTAACGCCTGCCCAGGCGTTCGTGGTTTGGTTCGACGGTAGGTGCGTCATCGACATCGGCGACCTTTCTAAGCAGTGCTGTCCGGGAGGGCTATAAAGTGAGGAATGCGCCTCGCAGACAGACGGCAGAAACTGAATTATGACACGTCCCTGGTTGTCTCAGTTCGCACTCCTGCTCGTGGCGCTCGGTCGCTTGCACGCCGTGACACTGATGCTCAAGGCGCCGTTGGACTATCAGGTCATCCAACGGGAAAACAGAAATATGGGCATCATTCCCATCGAGGGCAGGCTTGCCGATGCGGAAACAAAGGACGTCACTCTTGAAGGGCGGATAGTCATCGATGGAAGAACGGGCGAATGGCGAAAACTGCCGGTCACCTTCAACGGCGGACGGTTCTCGGCCACAATTGACTCTCTGGCGGGAGGCTGGCATCGACTGGAGATGCGGGCTTTGAGTGGAGACAGCGTCCTGGCAGAAGCAGCGGTAGATCATGTGGGAGTTGGTGAAGTGTTCGTCGTTGCCGGACAGTCAAACGCGGCTAATTACGGGCAGGAGAGGCAGTCGACGAAGTCTGGCCAGGTCGTCACATTCGATGGTGAACACTGGCAGTTCAGCAACGATCCCCAGCCTGGCGCAAGTGGGACTGGCGGCAGCTTCCTGCCGCCGTTTGGCGATGCCATGGCGCAGCGCTTTGGGGTCCCCGTGGGCTTCATTTCCTGCGGCATCGGAGCCACGAGCGTTCGCGAGTGGCTACCGCGAGAAGCGAGGTTTCCGAACCCGCCCACTCTCACGACCCGCGTGCAGCAGCTTTCTGACGGCCAATGGGAAAGCAAAGGAGAGGCTTTTGACATGCTGGTGCTGCGCATGAAGCAGATGGGCCCCCGCGGCTTCCGCGCCGTGCTGTGGCACCAGGGCGAAAGCGACGCGAACCAGCAGGACCAAACCCGCACACTGCCGGGCCGTCTCTACCGCGAGTGTCTTGAGAAGCTCATTCGGGAGTCGCGGCGTGCGGTGGGCTGGGAGGCGCCGTGGTTCGTGGCACAGGTCAGCTATCATGTGCCGGGCGACGAAGCCTCGCTCGACATTCGCGCGGCACAGGCTTCCATGTGGACGGACGGTATCGCCCTGGCTGGCCCGGACAGCGATGCCCTTAAAGGCGATCTCCGCGAGAACGACAGCAAAGGCGTCCACTTTAGCGGACCCGGCTTGCGTGCACACGCCGCGTGCTGGGTGGACAAAGTCGCGCCCTGGCTCGAAAAATTGGTCAGCGCTAAGGGGCAGTCTCCTGCGGAGGACTCCGGACTCGCCAACTTGCTCCCCAATCCCTCGTTCGAGGAAGAAGCGGCTGTCGGTGTCCTCGGCTGGATAAAGCGTGGCTGGCATGGCGAAGAACATTGCCGCTGGACCTTAGAGTCGCCGGGACGAACTGGCAAACAGTGCGTGTCTATTCATTCCGAAAATGGAAGCGATGCCGCCTGGACGACGACGGTGGCCGTCAAACCGAACACGTATTACCGTCTCTCCGGCTGGATCAAGACCGGCGAGGTCCGGGGCGCAGTGGGCGCATTGCTGAACATCCAGAACCTGCAACAAGTCAGAACTTCTCCGATCAGCGGCACCCGGAATTGGACTTATGTATCCACTGTTTTCCGTAGTTCAGAACTGACTGAGCTCGAAATCAACTGCCTTTTTGGCGGATGGGGGGATTCAATGGGACAGGCCTGGTACGACGATGTTGCGTTGAAACAGCTACCAGACCCGTCGAGCGAAGAACCCTGGGCGCTGGTGAGTATCGACACGCATGCGCCTTCTGTCACTTACAGCCCGATGCTCTTCGGCGGCTTTATCGAACACTTTGACGGCCAAATCTACGGCGGAATCTTCGAGCCCGGCTCACCGCTGTCAGACGAACAAGGTTTCCGGAAAGATGTCATCGCCGCGCTCAAGGAACTGAAGCTCTCGATTGTTCGCTGGCCGGGCGGGTGTTTCGCCAGCGGCTATCATTGGAAAGACGGCGTTGGGAAACCCCGCAGACCGGTCCCGGACCCCGTCTGGGGAGTCGAGGACTCGAATTCGTTCGGCACAGATGAATTCGTGGAATGGTGCCGGCTGGTTGGTTGCGAACCGTACATTTGCTCGAACGCCGGAAACGGCACACCCGAAGAGATGAAGGAGTGGGTGGAATACTGCAACGGGACCCGAGGTCCCTTCGCAACCATGCGCATGGCCAATCAACATCCCCGGCCTCTGAATGTCCGCTTCTGGAGCATCGGTAATGAGAACTGGGGCGGCCACGAGATCGGATCAAAGACTCCCCTGGAGTGGGGACCACTGGTTCTGAAGTCGGCGGAATTGATGCAGGCGGCGGACCCGAGACTGACGCTGCTGGCTGCCGCCACGCCAAATCGGGACTGGACTCTGCCCTTGCTCCATGCAGCCGGAAAGCACCTGGACTATGTGGCGATTCACGAATACTGGCTGCCGTGCTGGGGGGAAAACCTCACGCCCGACTACCTCACCTGCATCATGCGCTCGGGCGGTCCCGAAACCACAATCACCCGCGTGATTGAGGTCCTCCACGAGGCCGGCTGTCGCAGCCGCATCAAGATCGCCTTCGACGAGTGGAACCTGCGCGGGTGGCATCATCCGGGCTTCCCCCGCAAACGGGTGAGCGACCCTGGCGATCCAGTTGTGGCCGAACTGATCCGCGCACGCGAGAAGAACGCCATCGCCTCGCAATACACGATGGCTGACGCGCTGTTTTCAGCGTCGTTGCTCAACGCCTGCCTACGGCACGCCGAAGATGTTGGCATGGCGAACATCGCCCCGATCGTGAATACGCGGGGGCCGCTCTTCGTTCATCCCAAGGGGTTGGTGAAACGCACGACCTTCCATGCCCTGGCGCTGTATGCGAACGAACTCGAAAGCCGAGTGGCCTACATTGATGTTGATGCGGGAATGCTCGTTCATGGCAACGAGTTCATTCCCGTGGTCGACGCGACCGCCACGGTGGACCCGGCGGGCAAAACCTGGGCGATCGCCCTGGTCAATCGTCATCCATCGAAACAAGTGCCCTGTGAGGTCAGAATGAGGGACGTCCCGCTTAAGGGCTCTTACGCCGCGATCATTTTGGCAGGAGATTCCCCCGAGGCCTATAATGATATCCAGCACCCCAACCGCGTCGTCCCAGAGCAAAGGCAGCTCACCTTTAACGAGGGCGTCGTCAAATTGACTCCTCACTCGCTAACCATCGTAAAAGTCACGGTAAAGTGACGTTCATGAGACAACATCCCAGGAAAGCTCAAGAGGCAACTTTGCGGAACAGCATCGGGTTTCCGGGCCCTGCGAGGCTGCCATTGTCCCTGCTCTGGAAACGACGCACGCGTTGCCGTCACACTGCGCGAATCAGCTCCGGACTTTGGAAGTCACGCCGGCTGAGCGACGCCAGGACGCGACTCCACTCACGAGAGAGTGATCCGATGGGGCATTGAATCTGCGGAGGGCACTGTGCGGCTGGTGATGGAAAGGAGACTTAGACAGTCATGAGAAGTGCGAAGTTGAACCGAAGAGACTGGCTCAAAACGGCAGCGGCCATGAGTGCGGCGGCCAGTTTGCGCACGTGCCTCTTGCGGGCGGCTCCCGCAGCCGCAACCGCAGCCGATGAGGTCCGCGAGATTGGGAGTCGGCGTGAGTTATTTGTCGACCACTGGCTAATCGAACACTTGAACGGTGCGGCGCTCAAATTGCACGAACCACAACTGGCGCCCCCCATGACTGAGCCGGCCGATGACCTGGAATACGGCACCGTGATCAAAGACGGCGATCTATTTCGCCTTTACACCCGTGATGGAGGCGGTGCGCAGCGCGACGGGGACGCCAGGGAAGTCACCCGCTATTGTGAAAGTCGCGATGGGATTCACTGGGTTAAACCCAGGCTCGGTCTGAATGAGATCGATGGCAGCACGGCCAACAATGTCATCCTGCACAAGCCTCCTTTCTGCCATAACTTCTCGCCGTTTCTGGATACCCGCTCTGGCGTCCCGGCGGGCCAACGTTTCAAGGCCTTGGCCGGCACGGTCAAGTCCTCTCTCATCGCGTTTGTCTCAGAGGATGGCATTCGCTGGCGCAAGCTGCGGCCCACCCCGGTGATTACCTACACGAAGGAATATGCGTTCGATTCTCAGAACGTTTCGTTCTGGTCGGAGAGTGAGCAGCGCTATCTTTGCTATTTCAGGCATTTTCTGGACGGCAAACTCCGGTCCGTCTGCCGCACGACTTCGCCGGATTTCCTGGCCTGGAGCGAACCCGTTCCGCTCAAGCCGAACTTCCCTGGAGAACACCTTTACACGACCCTCACGCATCCTTAGGGTCCGTCAAGAAATAAGCTATACATTCGTTGCACTCAAATTGGCCTGGGGCAAGGCACGAGGGAAGGAGTGTATCCGCAGCGATACTCGACCGACCGAGTAACGAAGCCCCGGGCCAATTTCAGTGCAACCCTCCGGGCGGCGGTGCTTCTTCACTCCGACGTCGTTGCTCGCTCCTTTCAGACCCACTGGGGGTATGCGCGTCGCTCGCGCCTCGTCGGAGCGAACAATCCCTCGCCGCGAATGTATAGCTTATTTCTTGACGGACCCTTACTTTCGCGCGCCCCACATTTATGTCGCTCTGCCGACGCGATTCCATCCAGAGCGGGGCGAAAGCACCGACATCCTGTTCATGACGGCACGAGGGGAGAGCCGTTATGATCGCACCTTTCGCGAAGCGTTCAGCCGCGCATACCGGTGCCAATCGTCCCACCACCTTGAAAGCAGGACCCACAACCACCGGAAGCTTTCGTTGAACCGAAGGCGGCGCAGACCTTGGCTTTCCAACCGCTCCTGACAGATAGCCAGTTGGCTCTCCGCGGCCAACACCCGCGCGGCGAGCACGGCTTGCGGCAGAAACACATTCTTGAGAAACCGCCAGCCATACTGGACCAACTCTCCCATCCCGACGCCAACTGCGGCCAAGGAGTTAAGAAAAGCAACCAGAGCCCTCATCATCGCTCAGAATGTTCTCAAAACTGGAGCCAGATCAAGTCTCTACAATCCTCTGCCTTTCAACCGGGACAGAGTTTTTCAGCAGCACAGGTGCTAAATTCTCCAAGCCCAATTCATGCTTGGCGTGGAACCAGGACAACAGGTAATGCACGAGCACCCAGATGATCGTAAACACCGCTGATTAGCTTGGAGACAAATCCGGCAAACTCAATGACTTGATTCCGTGACGGAGTTTCTGCCACCCACAAGCGGGCGTCCGAATGCGCGAACTGAAGGTGGGCGTTCGAGTTTCAAGGCGCGTTCGAATTGGCGAGGCGTGTCCGAAGTCGCGCCAGCGGAAGCGCGTTAGAACTGGCGCATCGTGCGCTCCTGACTATCTGGCTGGTGATCCTGCCGCAACAGTCACCTGCTGGCCGACTTCTAATGTGACAGTCACAAGGCTGACCAGGATGCCATTGTTGCTCTGCCGCCTCGCCTTGCGCGGAACGCCGTCAACCAGGAGCTTGGAAAAGGCGCCCGGAAAACGGGCTTCCCAGCGGAGGGGAACGTTTCCAGCATTGTGTCTGACCGTGGTGATGGTGTTAGCTCTTTCGTGTCGGACCAACACATCGTGCGCCCCAACCGGGACGTGGTCCAACTCCACCCAGTCCACCTGGGGTGTAAGGTGGCCCAAGGTAGCCACCTGATGGTTTGGCGCGTCGGGTTCGATCCCTACCATGCCGGTGGCAATTGCTCCGACAGCGGTAAAGGACACCTCAGGGTATTCATAGTGTGAATCCAGGAGGCGCTTGAGCCAGTGCCAGGCATAATCGTCCTTGCCGTAGTTGTAGAACGCTTCGGGCAGGTAAGTGAACGATTCGAAATTGTACTTCTTCCCGTTTTCCAGGTAGTTCTTATGGAGTCGCTCAAGCAAGGCATCTGCTCTTGGGCCAGGTTCGGCGATGCGTTTGACTGCCTGGAAGGCGTAGGTTTCCTTGCTGTATTGGTCGAAATTGGTGATCCAGCCGCTGAGGCCGATGGTTCGACCTGCGTAGTAATTGTTGCCAGAGGGATTCCACCAGTCGCGGACATAGCCGTCCCGCACTCGATTGGCCTTCGCCAGGTAGATTTTGCCCAGGGCAGGTTTTCCCATCGCCGTGAGAAGCTTGGCGTAGGAGTTGTATGCAGACCAAGTGGTCGCGATGTTGTCGCCACCGACCCCGTAGCCGCCTGCGGATTGTTCGCAGTAGGAGCCGCAGGCGCCATCAAAGATGTCGATGGAATGACCCTCGGCTATTCCGTCAGCATTGTCGTCGTGGAGTTTTATGAAGTTCTCCATCGTGGTCCTGTAAAAATTGGTCAGCAGGCCATCGGTGATCCATCGAGGATCCGCACTCCACCGGTAGCAGGCATAGGCCTTGTCCACTAGTTCGATGGGCGCCGGGGTTGTCGGTTTCGAGAGAGAAGTTGAGCGCGGAGAAATCCGGCGGGAAGACAATCAGCTGGGACTTCGCAAAGCGGTCCGCCTCCAGCGACAACCGAAGTCGGTCGGCGCCGAGCCGAGCCGTGAACCGCTTGCGGAGGCCGTCCATGGGGATGACCTCGATCTGGCCTGCTTGGCGGAGTGTGTCGCCCCCGAAACAGAAACGACCGAAGATCGGGTCGTCCGCCAGCACGGTGACGGCGCTACGCAACGCCGCGCAATAGCCCAAGTCAGTTTCGCAGGCGTAATACTAGGCGCCCCGGTGATGCGGCTGCTCGAGCCAGGTGGTGCCATAGGGCGCGGGTTCAAAACCGCCGCCCGCCGCGCCGTCGTTGGCCTGGCCCGGATACCAGTAACCGAAGTTCGACTCGGCCGTGCCGGTGTTCATCAGCGCCCACGCGCTAAGATAAGACGCGTAACTGAGCCGCAGCCAGGGGGCGGGATTAGCGGCGAAACTCAGGGCGTAGTCGAGCACGGCACAGCCGCCCATCTGGGACATGTACGTGAGCGTGTAGGCGTCGCCCGCGCGCCCGCGGTAGTCGCTGCCGAGGTAGTAATAGGCCGGCTCGATCGTGCCGCGGCAGAAGAGGTTGGCGACCATCTGGCGTTCCGTGAAGCGCCGTGCGGCTTTCAGAGAAACACCCGCGTTGGTGTGGCCCGGGGCGTCGGCGTGCTCCACCGCATAATGCGCGTGGTCGCAGGAAACTCTGCCTCGACGGACTGGATCTCCCAGTTGGTCCGAAGAGCAAACCGGGCCGGGAGATCCGAGGGCAGAGTCATGCCTGGAACGGCATGAACGTCGATTCCGCCTTCCTCGACCAGAACCTGGCGTACGCCCTCGTAACCGGCAGCCCAGCGGAACTTGCAGCCATAGGCGCGTGAGCATCCCGACTGCCCTTTGGGAGCGAGCGTGAGCAACAATAGGCATCGCAAAAGCCGCTCCGGCATCCCGGTGGCGCGCTGCACACACATGTGGAGCCGAACCGCTCATTCTTTCCACGCCAGGATCTCCGTCACGCCGCTGCGCGCCTTGTCTTTGTGAGTAAACACTACTCGGAACTTAGTGGTGGTCACCTTGGGGAAGGAAACCGTGTTCACCGCGCTGCCGACGGGCTTCGCCGGGGACTTGGTTTGTTCCCGCACGTCCTTCCATTCGGAGCCAGTCCAGGATTGCACGGTATAGGAAGCTGGCGGTTGCACGCCGCCCTGATCATCGTAGAGACAAAGCTCGATGCGGCCGATTTCCTTCGGCTCGCCGAAGTCCACCTCCAGCCAGTCGGTTGCGTTGGTGGAGCCGTAGGAAGTCCAGCGGTTCACGGGATTGGGGCGGTACACGGCGCGTCCGTCGTTCGCGAGGCGCGGCACGCCGCCAAAGACATCGTGAAACGACGCGCTCGCCTTGGGGAAGCCCTCGCCGCGCTGATTCAAAGCCAGGTTGCCCGCCGGCGGTGGAGCAGTCTGAAAGGCACCGGCCAGTCCGCCCCACGCCTCCAACTCGGTCAGCCCGGTGCGCCCGCCCCTTCCGTGGGTGAAGACGACGCGAAGCTTCTGCACGCCGAGCGTGGGAAAGCTCACGACATTGGCGCGGTGACCGCTCGGTTGCACAGGCGCACGCGTCTGCCCTGGCACGGCGGCCCAAGCCCGACCGTTCCAATACTCGACTGCGTAGCTTTCCGGCGCGACGACTTTCTCGCCGTCGTCGAGGAAATAGAGCTTCACGTTGTCGAGCGGCCGCTGGACTCCCAAATCCACTTCCAAGGAGTCAATGGCGTTGGGCGAGCCTTCGGTTGTCCAGCGGTTCGGTGGATGCAGATGATACCAGTAGTTGCCGTCGTTGAGCTTTGCCTGCGGTGTTCTCTCGTTGGTGAAGGAAGCCTTCACCTGCGGGAAATAGTCGCCGTCGTTGTTCACGAGGTAGTTCACCTCGGGTTTGCGCGCCGGAGCCGCGGCGCCGACAGGCAGCTTGGCCGTAAGCACACCCAGCTTGGGCGAGGACGCCACTTGCTTGCCATCCACCAGCAAGCGAAGTCCCTTCCCCTGGCCGTAGCGCGTGCCGTCCTTGTCCCACACCACGCTGACGCGGCGACCGTGGTAGGAAAGATCATCAAGCGCGAACCACGGCCAGTCCGTCGGCGCCAGCGGGTCCACTTCGAGAACGTCATCCGCGCGCGGCTTCACGCCGATGAGGCCCGTGATGACGAGGTCATTGAAGCCGCTGTGGAAATAGTGCTCGCTGTGATTGTAGCCGTCGTGCCCTTCCCAGGAGCCAGTGTCAGGATGCGCTGCTTCGGCGATGTAGGGCTTGCCCTGCTTGCGATGCGTCAGCGCGTAGATCCGCAGCAGCCGGAAGTAATCGGCGCGCGAGATCACGTCCTGGCGATAGTTCTGAAGCAAGTTCGCCAGCGCCTTGAGCGTCTGCGTGGTGGCGTAGGGCCACGACTGGCCGCTCCACCAGCAGCACGATTTTTTGAGCAGGAACATCGGGTCGTTGCGCCCGACGAAGCTGGGGCCAAAGGGCGCGAGGAAATAATTCGTGTCCATGAGGAACTTCCAGGCTGCCTCGTAGCCAGGATCAGGCAGGTTGAACTGCCACGGCACGTACCCGATCAACTCACGCCCCTCCGGGCTGCCGACGAAGGGACCATCCTCGTAAATCAGCGTCCCAGCTTTGATGGGCTTGCCGGGATAGTCCTTCTCGTTCGACTCGTTGTTCTTGAATCGGATGAGGAAGAACTCGCGCTTGGGATCCCATAGCATGGCCTGCAACATCGCTTTCAAAGCGTCCGCCTTGGCGCGGTATTTCTCGGCGTTGGCCTTATCGCCAGCGAGGTCGGCGATGCGAGCGATGGCTTGGGCGTCGGCCCACATGTAGGCGTTGAAGGACGGCCGGTAACTCGGCGCGCCGCGAAGAATGTCGCGCGTCTGCCGGCTGGCGATGTTGAACTCCATGCCGTCGTCGTGGCCGATTTGCCAGAACATTCCCATCTCTGGAACGAACATCCGTTTCTCCCAGCCTTCGAAGTTCTTGATAAGATCCGCGAGCAGGTCCTTGGTGAAGGCGTCATCACGATGGACCTGGTGGACCGCCCAGACGGAGTCCGCCAGCCAGGTGCTGTAGTTGCGCGGCTCGGCGCCAGGCGTGCGCAGCCAGTAGCGGCTGTAGTCCTGCGCGAAGCGGGGATCGCGCAGCCAGCGGACCTCGTACAGCTGGAGTCCCGCCGGGCAGCTGATGGCCCCGTAAGCGCCGGACCAGAATGGCCGGTCGATGAACTCGGTATAGGAATAGCCGCTGGTCGGCGAGCCGTAGGTCGCATGCTTGGTGGTCAGTTCCCAGCGGTAGTAATAGGTCGTGGTGATCTCCCCATCCGGGCATTCGAAGAACGGGATGTTCGCCTTGTACCAATCCCAATCGCGATTATCCCAGAAGGTCTGGACCTCAAGCTGGGCCTGCTTGTCGAGAAGGGCGGCGCTCGCAAGGGCGAGGGAGCCCGACAAGACGAGAAGTGCGAAAAGAAGGCGTTTCATTTTCGTGTAGTCAGTTTGAAGTCGCTGAATGTGATGAAGCTGCTGTCGCCGCCGTAGCTGGCGTGGTAGAGGCCGACTTGCAGCGGGATGTTGGCCATGTCCTTGCGCTCGACCGGTGAGCCGGGCATGTCCTGCCAACGCTCGCCGTCCGCGCTCGTGCGGAAGTAGAACAATCCGCCCTGCCGGATGATCTGGAGATGGCGATGCGCGTTCCACGCGAGTCCGTTGCCCTTCTGCGAACGCCCGCCGTCAAGAACCGTGACCATGTTTCCCTGGTTCCAGATCGGGAAGAAGTTGAGTTGGAGCAGGTGTTCGCCGCGCCCCGCCGACTTCGGCACGCGCACCATCAAACCGCCGTCGTTATTGCCGGGGACTTTTCGCGCAGCCAGGCCGGCGTAGTCGGCGACGGTTGCCTCCGCCACGAAATCGCTGGCCACGAGCTTGAACAGAAACGGGCCGAGCGGTCTGCCGCCATCCCAGACGGTGCCCTTGGATTGCAGGCGCAAGATGCCGTCCTTGGCGGTGATGGCTTCCGGCGAACTGTCGTCCGCCTTGCCGAGGAAACCACTATACAGCGTGCCGTCGGTGCCTTGGGCGATGAAATTGCGGCTGGCCTCAAACTTGTCCGCCGATTCTGCAAACTGCTCGGAAGCGGTTGTCGCCTCGACTCGCGCGGACGCGGCGGTGACGTTGCCCAAGGCGTCCCGGACCTTGATTGTGTAGGCGTAGCGGGTGTTTGGCGCAAGACCATCGTCGAGGAAGAACGGCTTCGGAATCCAGCCGCTGCTGCTCGCGCCGGCGCGGCCGGTGGTCTCGGTGAAGTTGTATTCCAGGCCGCCCGCCTCGGCGCGAGCCGCTTGGGCAGTCATGGCGATGAAAGTGGTGCGCAGCGCGGCGGGGGTTTGCGCGAAGGCAGCCGGGCTGGGTGAAGGCGCCTTGCGCTCCTGCTTCGCCATAGCGCTCAACTGGAGAATTTCTTCGTCCGAGAGAGTGCGTCGGAAAAGCTGGAGCCGCGAGAGTGCGCCGGAGAAAGGTACTTTGCCGCCGACGCGAATGACTTTTGCTGTGCCGGGAACTGTCGGTGCCAGGCGCGTGGTGCGCTTACCATCCACGAAGAAAGTGCCACTTCCGCCGCGATAGACCAGCCCCACTTCCTGCCAGTCGCCAACGGGAGGCGCCGTCAGCAACCCACTGCGACTGCCGGCGGCGCTTTCCACTTCCACCACACACTCGTCGGCATCCAGTGTCGGATTCGCCACGCTGGCCAGCAGAGTGAAGTCGGTGAGCGGCAGGTCCGCGCCGGGAGCCAGTGCCAGCGATTTGCCCGGCTCGAAGCGAACCGCAATGCGCCCATTCAAGTCCTCCGCCCTAGGCGCTTTGTCGCCAGCGGAAAACCCGCCGCCGAGGGAGCCGTTGTTGGCCCACGACTTGAGCGGGCCGTAATCGAGCTTCGCGGCGTCGAGGTGAACCAGCACGTCCGCCGCCGGTTCGTCCGCCACGAGTTTCTTCACCTCGACTTCACTCAACGCCCCGCCATAGACGCGCAGCGACGCGAGGTAGCCGTCGAAGTACTCACTGCCCGGCTCGGACGCGCCCACATAGACGGGCCGACCTTCGTGCATCATGAGCATCTTGGCCTTGGAGGTGTTGAGTTGGCCGTTCACATAAACGCGCTCGAGTACGCCGTCGAACGTGACCGCCAGATGATGCCATTGGCCGGCCTTGGGTGCACTACCGCGGAAGCCGAGATCGGCGAAGCCCCAGTGGCCCACTGCGCCGAACTCCCGGTGCGTGCCGTAACCGAATTGCGCGGTGGTGGCATCGGGCCCGCCGCGTCCGGCCCAGCTCAGGAAGCACTCGCTTTCGCCTATCTCCGGGTTGTTGACCCAGGCCGCGACGGTGAAGCTGCTGTTGCCCGCAAGGGCGCGCGGCGCACGGAACGAAGCCGTAAGCATTTCCTTGCCGGAGAAGCGCACCGCCTCGCAACCGGCGACCATGCCAACGACGGGCCGGGCGTCGCCGCTGCGGAAGTCCCCGCCGAGCGTGCCGTGGTTGGTCCAGGCGGCGACGGGAGAGCCGAGTTGGAGGTTGGCGACAGCGAGGTGGATGAGCGGCTGAGTAGCCGACGTTAGGAGGTTCTGACTGTCAGCAGAAGAAGTCTGAGCCTCGTTACCTCGTTTGCCACGAGGTTTCGACGCAACAACCTGTTCGAACGCCTTGTCCGCCGTGGCGAGCAGTGGATCTGCGGGCGCGTCGGCGTAGGCTTTGAAATTCCACAGCGCGCCGAAGAGGCCGGGATACTCGGTGCCGGTCATGGTGATGCGGAGGTAGCGTGCCTCGGTGTCGCCGTCGTCCACCATCGGGCTGCCCCAGCGCGTGTTCTGGCGGCGGTCGGCAAAGGTCTTCAACGACTGGCCATCGACCGACGACTCGATGAGATACTGGTAGTACCAGGTGCCATATTCGAATTGCGCCTCGGAACGGCGCACGCGCTGCGGGCTGCCGAGATCCACCATGAGCCAGTGGCCGGGGCCGTTGTCCGCTGGACGCCAAAGCGTGGCGTTGTTGTCGTCCACAGCGTATTCCGGCCTGTATGCGTGGTTGCGCAGCGTGTCGCGGTAGAACGAGGAGGCAGTGACCTTCTTCCCGAAGGCGAGGTTCGCCGACCGGGCTTTCGGCGCAAGGTAACCGATGCCGGCGTGTGTTGGCTCGACTTTCTTGATCACGCCGTCGCGCTCGAAGACCAGCCGGTCCGCGCAGGTCTGCCGGTGCATTCCGTTCGGCGTCACCGGGATGTCGTGGCGGTGATAGACGATGAAGCAGTCGTCGCCGCGCTTGAGGATTGAGTGATGCCCCGGACCGTCCACTTTGCCGTCGGGCGTGGTGGCGAGGATGGGGTTGTTCGGCCCCATTTTGAATTCACCGTCGGGCTTGTCACTGACGGCGTATTGCACGCGGTAGGTGGAGTCGCCGCAGGAACCGGAAGAATAGGTGAAGTAGTATACGCCGTTGCGTTCGATCATATACGGCCCCTCGAAAAAATCCTTGGCCTGCGTGTTCGGGATCATGCCCAGCCGCGCGAAGGACTTCATGTCCGGGTTGAACACGCCCCAACCGCAGCCGCTGTTCGGGTAGATGCCCCAGGTGCCCCAGTAGCCGTAGAGCTGGCCGTCTTTGTCCTCGAAGATCTGCGTGTCGAGCGTGATGACGTCCTTGACCAGGCGGTCCTTGATGACGAGCCCGTCGCCGGGTGTCAGCGGGGTCCACGGGCCAAGCGGCGAGTCGGAGACGCCGGCGAACGTGTTGCAGGGCTGGTTATAGAAAAGGTAGTAGCGACCGTCGGGACGCCTCACCACGTCGGGCGCCCAGTAGAAAGGCGTGGTGGGCCAGTTCATCGCCACGAGCACCCAGTTCACGAAATCCTTCGAGAGCCAGACCGTGGCCGGTCCGCGCCCGCCGCCATTGCCGTCGGTAGTGGCGTAAAGGTAAAAGGTGTCGCCGAACTGCTCGATCGTCGGGTCGGCGAAATACCCGGGGACGATGGGATTGAAATTGCCCGGCGCGTCGAACGCGGTTTCAGCCCGGGCCGAGGTCAATGCCCCAAGCAGGATGAGAATGGCAGCAGCGGAATAGCAAAGGAGTTTCATGGGGACAGGAATTATGGTGTTGGGTTGGCCACCGCGATGGAGTGGAGTTCTTTCAGTTGAGCTTTACAGTTAACCGAGCAGCGGCGGGGTGTCGCCCCGATAATCGGGCGACGGACTCTTCGTATGGTCATATGGCTGCGCATCCACGTGATCTTGATGGGCGTTATTGCAGAAATGAGGAAACTTAACAAGGTCTTCCGGGACGGGGTTGTTGCTTGCAAACCTACGTCCAGTGGTTTCAGCGCGTGAAATGTGAAGAATAGTGGGAGGTCATGCAGTTCGGCACAGCACGGCATGGGGTTGTTTTGTTCGGCCTCACCTTTGATCCGTCGGCAGTGGCGGCGCTGCGAACGTGACGCCTTTCCATTCGGTCAGGATCTTCAGGTAAAGATACGGGTCCGGCCATGAAGAGGACGGCTCAACCACGGTGGATTCCGGCCATTCGTTCCAACTGGTGACCATGATGAAATCGGCACCAGCGTCATTGGCGGCGCGCAGGAAATCGCGCAGGGTCTGCCCGTCGCGTCGAGGCATGACATAAGGCGTACTGTCCGAAAATTCACGGCTGCCGTGGAGGAGGGCAGGTGCATGGGCCACAGCGGCCGAGACTCGTGTGATCAGAACCTGTTCGGGCAGAATTGGAATATGAACGCTCTGCAACTCGTGCTCATCTGCTTGGTAGGTTGGCTCAACCGCAACCTGACCGACGGCCTGGGTGGATTTCTGGCGGGCAGTCGGTATTGGATCCATGACCGTTCGAGCCTGTTCACTCCGGAGTTTGGGATGATCCTCAAAAGCGCCGGGATTGAGACCGTTCGGTTGCCAGCGCGCTCGCCCAATTTGAATGCGTACGCGGAGCGATATGTCCGCACGATAAGGGAGGGGTACTTGGATCGGATGATCCTGATTGGAGAAGGCCCATCGCGCCGGGCCATCAGAGAGTTTGTTGTGCATTATCACACCGAGAAGAACCATCAAGGGCTGGAGAACAAAATCATTCAACCTGAGGTTGCGGAATTCCCGAGTGCTGGTGCGATCAATTGTCGCGAGCGGTTGGGCGGCATGCTCCGCTATTACTACCGAGCAGCAGCCTGAGTGCATGTCCGCCAGTTTTCGGACATTACGAGGTGGCTTTGAAAACACTGCGACCCGCACTCAACAGAAAATTGCATAAACTGAAATCTTGTGTATAGTCAATATTACATGCAACCGATAAAGCAATTGGAGAAGGTCTTGGAGTCGCTCGCTGACCCGGAGCACTATCTCTTTGCCAACTCTGACTTGCAGGTGGCGATTCCCCAACACCAGGGATTGACGGTGTTACTGTGTCGGGC
>Ga0209310_1000494_pt1 | contig 43163 bp, 49 predicted proteins | sample AD_UKC030_MetaG_FD_184415 | JGI IMG/M metagenome (GOLD analysis project Ga0209310, IMG submission 184415) | Active sludge microbial communities of municipal wastewater-treating anaerobic digesters from USA - AD_UKC030_MetaG (SPAdes) (version 2) | ecosystem: Engineered > Bioreactor > Anaerobic >...
CGTGGTTGGAAATCCAGCAACTTGGCTCAGAAACTCGGGTGTTTTCACTTGTTTTTCTCGGTTCCGGGGTAGTCCTGGCAGGCACAGGAGAAAATGGAAAAATTTACAAAAGCACGGACTCGGGAGCCACATGGTCGGAAATTCAACAATTGGGTTCGGAAACTCATGTGTTTTCACTTGTTTCTCTCGGTTCCGGGGTAGTCCTGGCAGGCACAGGATTAAATGGAAAAATATATAAAAGCACGGATTCGGGAGCTACGTGGTCGGAAATTCAACAATTGGGTTCGGAAACTCATATAAGATCGTTGGTTTCTCTCGGTTCCGGAATCGTTCTGGCGGGGACATATCCTTCTGGAAAAATATATATAATATCAAAAAGAAATTTGATTGGAGATTGAAAAATGACTGAAATAATTTTATCGGGTTGGTGTGTTGATCGAAATTTGATGGTGCTTAATAAAATGCTCGAAGAAGCTGGGATAAAAGAATTTGTAGAAAATGGGACTTTCAAAGGAGATAAATTTACAACAGATCAAATTTTATCTGATGCTGCAAAAAACAGAATATCAGAATATTTCAAAGCCTTTTCAGTGCAAGAAGAAATTGAAAAAATAAAAATGGAGATTAGAGCAAAAAGAATTGCTATATTAAAAAAAGTGGATGACGTCAGAAATGGATATAAAAGACAGGTAGACTTGGGAATCACTACCAGCATTACGCAGGAAAAATACCTTGCGTGGTGCCAGTATGGCCAAGATTGGTGTGATTTACCTGCGACAATAACACAAGCAAATCAGATTCCGATCTATCCGTCAGAGCCAATATAAAAAAAGCCCGGCAATGCCGGGCAAATTATGTGTTTCTTTCTATATCTTCGAGAAATTCGTTCTAAATCTTTTCTAGAGTTATATCGAAACCCGGCTCGTAAGTTTCGATATAAACTGTAGCTTCTCTATCTTCAAATTGAAATACAAATTTTTGTACCAAGTTTTCCTGGTCATATTTCCCAATGACGGTTAATCCCGGAATATTCATTTCATGCCATTTTTTCGCATCTATGTTCAATGTCGGGTATATAGAGTATTGTGTTCCGCAATTCTGCTCGGAAGAAAGCCACTCGAAAAAATTTCTAATTTCTTCATTTTTTATTGTTTTTATATTGTCCATTTGTGTCTTCTTTCTGGACGCAATGCGTCCGATAATAAATATTATGTTATTCTTTCTCTATTTTTTTTATTTCCTCAATTTCTTCACATATCCCCACGAATACGCGTTCTGCGGTATCGTTTTCGAAGTATTTTTTTAGCGCGTCTTCGATAATGCGCTTCTTTGAGGTCCCCCGCTTCTCTTTTTCCTCGCGAACCATGTCGGCGAGTTCGCGAGGAAGGACTACGACGAACCTGGCTTCTTTTTTTGATTTTTTATTTTTCTTCATTTTCGTTTTACCTTGCAGGACTTACGCTTGCGCTGCCTGCGGTTTCTACTCGTTTTCTGTCCGATCTGATCGGCTAGTATACTGAGCGCATGTATGCGCTCTTTTTTAACATTTCATATATGTCGAATTTTTCTGTAAATACTTTTTCGGAAACCCTTTTCCCGTCTCTGAATCTTTCTCGCAACACCCCATCGTTTCTTGGGGTAAATTCTACGGAATATTCATGTGGCTCAGCGTCCCCGAACGATTGCCCGTAGTCAGAGAAAACTTCCGTTTCTCCGATCAAAACAAATATATCTTTTTCAATACCTTTCCCAATAGTTACTATTGTATATCCCTCTTCCGAGGCGGGTCTCCAGGACTCGAACTTTCCATTTTTTATAGAATACATTTCTGTATCCCATTTAAATTTCTTAAAATACTCTCCATCCGGGAGAGATTTTTCTAACTGCTCGACGTTTTCTACTTTTTTTATTTCTATTATCATTTTGTATTTCCTTTCAGTTGCAGGACTTACGCTTGCGCTGCCTGCTGGTTTCTCTATTTCGTTTCCATCTCGGATATAGCCGAGATGGCGATTACTTTTGTTACCGCGGCAACGATAGCCGCAACTTTTTTTTCTTCGTTTTCTGTCAGAGTCTGGAAGTCGATTTCTTCCCCATCCAGATCTCCATATTCTTCTTCCTGAAAATCTACTTTTTCGCCGTCGATCTCAACCCATTCGTGATCGGTGGCATCGTCGGTATATCGAAATCTTTTTACTTCAGCAACTTTCCCGTCTTCCTGGTTCGCAAGAAGCTCCTGGAATACCCTTCCCGCCAAGGAGCAGGTATCGTCAATACTGCCATCTTTTCTGATTATTTCTTTTTCTACGATTTCTTTCACATATTCTAGTGTTTCAGTCCTCATCGTTGTTTCTCCTTGATTTTGTTGGTTTTTTTGTTATACTGTTTACTTCACTTATGGCTCGGTGGTTTGTTGCTGCCGAGCTTTCTTTTTTTGAGGTGTGGTTTTTTCGCTTTCATCCGTTTCCGGGTAGTTCTTTTAATCTTGCTCGCGTTACTCGGTGAGTGCTTTCCGCGTTGGGCTTTGCCCTTCTCACTTGATTATGACTAAAGTATAGCACACCAATATATAAAAGTCAACACAAAAATATGCGAAAATATGCGAAATTTTATTCGGAATAGACGGCGTCTACGTTCGCGGGCCAAAATATTTCTATTTTTTTAGCCTGCACCTCATTATTTTTTTTGCTATTTTACTCCTGCTACTTTTTTCGATATTTTGTTTTTCCTCCACACTCCAATGGTGTCGAGAATAATGCCCAAGATATTGTAGCTTAGAATTTACCGACTTCGCAGTTCTTCCTAAGACAATTGCGATTTCCCAACAAGTTTTTCCGGAATTTCTTAATTCGATTAATCGTTTTGTTTCTGCCTCACCCCATATAAAATGGGGCACAGATTTTGGGCTTTCTTCTGTTTTATTACCCATATTTCTCCTCCACTTTTTTTTAATATTATAACAAAAAAAGCCGAGGCGTCCCGGCTAAAATTTTATCTGTGTATAATCACATGACACCCGCATTTGGGGCATGTCCGTACATGTCCAGGTGTCTGTTTCTTGCATTTCACGCAAAAACTATTTGCCATCTTTATCCTCCAAAAAATATTCCCCAGTCCCAGGTTTCCCCTGATTCCGCGGTGGCTGGACGTGCGAAATCCGTGATAAACCGTAGTGGCCTCAATAACCTCACTAGAGTTAAACGGGTTGAAACAAATCTGTTAAACTGTTTAAACTAATATTTTTCAACGATTCTGAAGAGGTGCCGGCTGCCGGATTAGTATATTCGCAAATTTTTTTATAATCACAAAAACTACACGAATAGCCCGGAACCGGCACAAAATCAACGCAGGAAACAATTTGATTTATTTTTCCCTGCAATTTTTTTATCACCAAATTCGCATCCGTAATCCTATATTCCTTCGATTTCCTATCCTGGTCAACATATACAAAATAGCCGGAGATGTCCGTAACACAAGGGTAACAGAGGGAGGCATAAAGCAGATAAATTTCCATCTGGAATCTATCACCTGTTTTCTTCCCTGTTTTCCAGTCGTAGACTAGGATTTTCTTAATTCCTTCCATTCCTTGTAATCCAACAATTTCCGTAGTTTCCTTCGAGTTTGTTTCAAATTTCAGGTAGTCGATGATGCCCCGGAAATAGGCGCGGCTGGACTCATATTCCGTGATTCCGAAATTTTTATCGAAAGCGAATGGGAGTTCTTTCTGCTCCACGGCATACACGGATTCTTTTCGGTATAATTTCGATTGCAACAAACCTCCTTTATACCCCTTCCGCGCCGACTGATTCGTGTTTCGATACGAGTAAATTGGGGTGTCAGAAGGTTTCGCAGTGTCCGACAATCGGTAAGCATTATTCGCCTCTTCTGTGTCTTTTCCTGTCTCAATTTCCTCATGTATCCTGATACCCCTCTGAAAGCACTCCGGTTTTTCTTCCTGCGCCTCGATTCCGTCTATATATTTGAGTTTGAAACTGTAGGGACATCGCTCAAAACACGAAAGACGCGAATGACTAAAAGGTTCTTTTTTCCACAAATTTTTTTCCACTATTTTTTCTCCTTTACGAGTTCTATTCCAATTTTATCCCCAGGCCGAGCTTCCTGTTGAAACTCTACTGTATACGCGGGTGTCCCGGTGATATCTATCGAAACTGCCGGCACCAGAATTCCGAGTTCGTGCCTTAAAAAAGTTTCATAGTCTCTGTCGTATTTTACAATCCGAACCAGACCGGGTTTTGTTACGTCTATTCGTCGAATTTCTTTAAGTTTTAGAAACCCCTCGGCACCGACAAACAAGGATACAGATTCAAGGTTTTGTCGGTGAAAACACGCTAAAATTTCTGAAGGTTTCAGCGTTTTTGCAATTCCGGCTAAAATCTTTACCGATCTTACCTCGATTCCTGTTTCTCTCATTATATTTCGTAGGCCTATAAATTTCATGTTCTCTCCTAAAATTCTGTAAGTCCCTATATTTTCGTAGGTACTCGCAACACTATTTTGTTATCCGCGTTCGTAAACAAATCTATAGTCAGATTCGATATATCCAGGAATCCGTTTGAATGCCAGGAAGTTGACTGCATGGGGCTACAAGTCTGAAACTCAAATTGGGTGCCTTTTAAAGCCTCCCAGACCTGTTTCACCCATATCTGAGTTCTTTGATACTGAAAAGGCCCCTCCGGTAGCACCTTGGCATTCTGTAGCAGTTTTATGAGTAATCTTCCTCTTTCACTATACTCGCTCGTATCTATCTGTCTCCCTGTACCGATTGTCTGGCACTCAAAAACAGAGGAATCACTTGAACGAACCAAATCAATTTCGGCATCCGTTTTTAGGTACCATCGATTTTGTCCATTAGTCCAGAGCCAAAAAGGTCTGAAATTCGCTTGGCACACAGGAATTCCAAGATTTACAATTTGCTGCTTGAAGGGGGCCAGTGTGATTTTTATCGACGAATTAGAAACTTGTTCGGTATCGAAAAAGTTCGTGATATTACTGGTACGAAAAAGCAAATGCAACCCTACGCAACGAACACCATCAACCTCTTTTACCCCCGATTTCGATATACGAATCGAACAAGGGAGATGCAAAGAGACGAGGGAGGGGAAAAGTTTTATCGGTACCTCGTCCAAATCAATTCCGATAATTTTTTGCCGATAGGGATATTTGTATTGTGTTGTCTCGTAAATACCAGAATCCGCGTAAACTCTACCTGTCCAGCCAATTTTGTGTGTTGCTGGGTTCAAAATTAAATGTGCGGGTCTGGGGTACTGTTTCGCTCCGGGCAACCAGGTTTTAACCCCCGATTTGTTCGATTCTAAAACAAACTGGGGGTATTGAAATTCCGAAATTCCGGTCAAAAACTTTAAATCTGAAATTAAATTTTTTGAATCCACAAAAATTTTCATCATTATCCTTTCATGCTTTATCTGTCTAATTTCAAAAATTCTTATTAAGCTAAGTATATTAAAATATACTAAAAAATTTCAAGTTTTTCAAGAAGTATCCAGAAAAAATTTTTCAAAAATGTGAAAATGAATTCAAGTTCCATGCCAAAAAAAGAGATACCAGCAAAACCAACCTTGGCAGAGGCACGCATGACAGGAGAAGCAAGTAAATCAAGCAAGACAGCAAAACGAAAATGAAAAAAATTCGGGCAAAATTTTGGCGCAAAAGTGGCGCAAAATGCGTCAAAAGTTGTAAAAAAGTGACTTTTCATGAACCAGAAACACAGACGAGAGTAGGCGCAAAAGGAGAAACGCCACTTTTTCTGAAAACTGTCTAAGTGTAAGTGGTGTTTAAATAACGAGTTAGGAAAAACATTGTCCGGAGATTGAGATTCCATATTGGTGGCACGTTTGTCAAAAACTGTCGTGTTTGGGACAGGCTTAAAATAAGGTTAAGAGAGCAACACGAACTGGAAAACGAGTATCATCAACAAAAAAATTTTGTCGTAAGCAAAAATCGAAAAAACGGTTTTGTTGATGATACTCGATCTCCGGATAGTTGTGCCTTGAAACTAAGTAAAATCAATAGAATCCGTCTCGACAGTTTTTGAGAAAAATGCCATCGGTATAGAATCTACGTGAGCAGGCAGTGAGCAAGCGGAATGTGTTGATATGTCTAGGCGCGGGGACAAGACAGTTTTTGAGAAAAGTGGCTTCATGGCTGGAAATGTTTGTGGTATCTCGGTTTCCGGTTCACCCCGACATGTTCCGAGGCATGTTTTGCGCCCGTTTGCGCCCGTTTTGCGCTTGCTGTATCCCACGTCTCACCTCATGCAGCGGGTACCGGAACCAGATAGGTGGTGCCCAAAAAGTTTTTTAGCTAGATTATATATCTTGATTTATTGTTTTATTTTATCTGTTTTCGGTACAGATTGCCTATATTATGTCTAGCCAAAAATTTTTTTGGCAGCCACCTATTTTGTCGAAAAAATTTTTTATTTATTTTATTTTTTTGGTTTTGGATACCACGATTCAGAAATTTTTATCTATATTATTAGCCGCTTATACCGAGAAAAATTTCAATAGACCATCGAGAATTTGATCCCCCTATAGAATCTGGCGTACCCGTCAATGTGTATAACAACTATACACTTTTATGTAGATAAATAGGGGGTTCACGAAAAAGTGTATAATGACTATACACTTTTTCAATTTTCCTTGTAACCCGCTATTTATCTGGAATACAGGGCAAAATGAAGGAAAAACCATCAAAAAAGTGTATAATGCCTATACACTTTTTTGATTTTGTAAATGACCAGAACCAAGCAACAAAAAAGAATTTAAAAAATTTTTTAGACCGGAAACGTAGACAGATAAAGGGTTACAAAAAATTTAAAATTTTAAAATAAAAATTTCAATTTTTTGGCACTCAGATTGCTCTTATATTAATCCAGTGTGAACGAAAAAACGAAAAACAAAAAACAAGAGATTGAAAGGGTAAAAAGATGAAGATTAATAAGAAAGTAATTGAAATGGCTAGAATAATTAGAAAAAACGCAGCACGGAAATACGAGTGTGAAGAAAAAGAAATCGGGTGGGCCGGGTGCGTAGGACTAGCTTTAGAGGCTGAAACGCTCCGAGTGGCCGAAATAGAAGAATCTGATAAAATTAGAGCCGAAAAAGGCTTGGACGGAGACGAGTTGATCGAATGTTTGAAAAGACACGAGAGAATAAGAAATTCTAGGAAATATCTCGACGTAGTGTATCCTTCCTGGGATGTCGGAAGCACGAGAGAGTCCGAAAAACAGAGAAAAGAAATTATCAGAAAAGCTTTCGCCGCGTGGCGAAATGCAGCGAAAAAAAATTAATAATAAAATTTAAATAAATCCGGGCCTCGGTGCCCGGAGAAAGAAGGATAAAATGATTTGCAGATATTGCGCGGAAAATGAAGAAATGAACTGGGAGATGAGGGAGACAGAGATTCGAGGGGGTCATCAATATTTTTGCTCGAATTGTTTAACGAGTATAAAAATACAGAGGGAGGGAAACGAAACGAAAACAATAACAGAGCGTCTAAACACCCCCTATAAAACGAAAATAGAAGTGGGGAGGACGGTGGACATGGAGAGGTTTGCGAGCTTGAATCAGCCCGTAAACCCTCAGAAAACTGTGAGGGGTCGAGGTTTATTGGTAGAATTTTTGAGAGATACGAAAAAAGTTTTGGGGGAAAAATAGTGGGAATTTTAATAATTTGGATAGCCGGAATCGTCGTTGTGAGTTTATCGGTAGTTGTAGAGTTATAGGGGATAAACATGGTTGAAAGAATAGATTTAACAGCAATAAAAGCGTCCGAAAAATTGCCAAAAACTTTAAGGGGATATGAGGAATTTACTTTATTTGGAGCCTGGTTTTTAGCTCTGAAAAAAGAGAAGGATAAAAAGAAATACATAAAAACAGAAGAAGTACACGAAAAAGGGCTGAAAAAGTTGCTAGAATCGGCTCTGGGGGTTGAAGACACGGATGAAGGGGATGAAAGATTGCTAAGAATTTTAAAACAGTTTGAGGCAATTTTGGGGAACAATAAGGGAAATATATTTTTTGATGAAACCTGTATCCGGCTTGTAATAGAAACCCCTTGCGCTGATGAGAAAAAAGAGTTGTTCGAGGAATTGGGGAGGGTAAAAAGTTTTAAGTACCAAAGTAAATTTCACTATAATTTCTGGTTCGTGTTGGAGGTAGCAAAACGTGCCGGAAAAGGAGAGTGGGTATTGAAAAATAATAAAAAAGGGTATTTGTTTTTATATCGGGATAAAGAGTTGGTAGGAGTAGTGTTGCCGAGAATAAAAAATGATTAGGATCAACAAAATGAAACGAATTACATATACTAGGCAGGATTTCGGAATATATCGAGGAGATTGCTACGAGACGAAAGAAGAGCTAAAAGAGGCTATAGAAGGCACGGTAAGAGAGCCAGGAGGGTTTTACAGCCAAAAACGAATCGAATGCAACCTTGAGCCTAAAAACGGGCAAAAAAGGGGTATAGTATCAGTACCCTCAGAAGAAGTGGAAAAGACGAAAGAAGAAATAGAGAAGGATATAGAAAGAGAAGTCGAGGAAGCTTGGAAAAAAGCAGATGAGGAGGAATAAAAAAATCCCCTGGGTTCGTCGGAATCCAGGGGACGAGGAAAAAAGTGGGCGTTGATGGTGAGAAAAAGATTTGACAAGATAGGTGAAAGGAGGTATATATAATAAAAAATCGGCTGTTCGGTTTTTAAAATTTCCAGATTCAAAATTTCATTGGCTGCGTGAGATTTTGAAAGGGTTTGCAGCCAATGAAAGGATAAAGCATGAAACCATTTTACTGGTTTATAGAGCTTTATTTTAGTAATAGTTACGCAAAAAAGCAACAAAAAAATTTAGAAATTCCGGAAAATATCGCAGAATTTTTAAAAATTTCTCCGGGTGATTTGACGGAGAAACAAACGAAGGAGCTAGAATCCTGGTGCACGGAGCAATATGAAAAAATACCGGAGCAAGAGATAATCGAGATAATTAAGGGTTTGGGGGGCGATTACGAGGATGATTCTTGGCAAGACCAGTTATCTTGCGATACGAAAAAAGTTTATCAGATGGCCCAGGAATGCGGTGCGACGGGAATAGCGGCGATAAATTCCCCCGAACCCATGAGCCAAAGTCAAATTGAATCGGAGTGCAAGAAAAGTGCTCAAGCAGGGAAAGGCTCCGGGGGAAGGAGGAATATACCAGAAGATGATAAAAAACCCATCCCGGAAGTGTTGCGAGATTTGGGAATTGAATTTAAGAGGGACTACGCCACGGAGCAAATTTACATCAAATATCCTGAAAAATCTTGGACTCCATACAATGAATCTCAAGTAGCCCAATTATTTACAAAACTTCATGAAATGAAAGGGGTTAAGTGGGGTTTTAATGACCGGATTGTGGCTCAGATTGTTAGGGCACAGGCAGATCAAAATCTGTTTGATAGTGTAATAGATAAACTGAACGAATGCAAAGAGAAAGCGGAACCGGGGAGAGATTATATAGACGAGCTTGTAACGTCCCGAATCCGTTACGATTACGATGACCCGGAAACAATAAAATTTTTAAAAACGCTGGTACACAAAAAATTTATCATGGCTGTAGCATCAATGATAAATTTGCCGGATACCCAAGAAACACAAGGGTTAGTGGAGTCTTTAGGTGTATTGAAAGATTCGAGGGGCATAGATGAAACGATCCTGTTATTCGTCGGAGGTCAGAATGCTGGAAAATCGAGGTTCCTGGAAGCTCTATTAAAACCTTTTGCAGACAATCAGTACACGATGGGTTTAGCAGATACCGATTACCACAAAAAAGACGCATCCGGGAAAGCTGCGGTAGTCTTGTGCGAAGAGCTTGATTTATCTACTCGGCAAGCTAATAGTGCATTTAAGAAATTATTATCCGAACGCACGATAGAGACGGTGAAAAAATACGTGCGAGATACCCAGAAAACTAATAGGAGATACAGTGTATTCGGGTCGACGAACGTGGTTGACGCGGTGAGTGATTTAACCGGCTCTAGGAGGTTCATAATAATCAATTTAGGACACGAAGGAGGAAATGAGGGGGAAGAAAATCCCGCGGGGTTCTTAGATTTCGAGAAATTCAAGGATATAGATTATTCGCCCGTTTGGGGCCAGGCAGTGAGGGAATTGGAACAGGGAGCGAAACCGTATCTAACACCAAAAGAAATCGAAAAATTACAGGAAATTAATAGGGAGAGAAATACGCCGGTGAGCTTCCTAAAATCTAGGTTACAGGAGATTACAGGGTTCGGAGAGGAATTGGAAGAAAGGGAAATACAATATCACAATTTCGATACGTTAGACCAAGTTCTTAGTTTTGTTTTAAAATCTGTAGAGGCGAAAATTGATTTAAGGGTGTACGCGGATCAAATAGCCGAGTTGAAACTGATAGCCAAGGAGGGGCTGTTAATTCAAAAAGTGAGATGCCAGATTAGAGGTTGTAGGAAATTAAGATACCAAATAGCGGAAGTAGTCGAAGAATATGAGGGTGAAGAAGAAAAAAACGAAAAGAAGCTTATAGAATCTATAGACAGTAAAGAATTTAAAACGAAAAAGGAGTTGTATTCGGTAGCGGCGAAAGTATATAAAAAAATAAACAAAAAGGAATTAATAAAAAAATTGGTGGAATTGTTCGAAATTAAGGAGATTAGGGGGAAACAAAGAGTATACCAGGTAAATAGGAGAAAATAAAAATTGAAAATTTTATTGACAGGAAGGAGAAAATTGAGTAGAATGAATTGGTAAATTTAAAATTTCAAAAATAGTAGTTGGGAGGAACCAATTGGCACGAAAAAAAGTAGAAAACAAAATAAAATTTAAAAATTTTGGCATACCGGAACCGGAAGCGAGCAGATTAGAGGGATGGAAGAGGATTTATAAAAAAAGTTTTGTGTGGTTGATTCGGAATTTTTTTAAGAAGTGTGGGAACGAATACGAGGAATGGCTGAGAGATTTCGTTGATTGGCAGGAAACGAAAAAAGTCCAGGAAAATTTAGAAGAAAACCGAAGAAATTAAGGTGATGCAAATGGAAATAAATGCTGAGAAAATAAATGCTGAGAAAATAACAATAAATGGAATAAGTTACATACGTGAAGATTCGATAAACCAAAGTAACCCTTTTGTAAATAAAGAGGGTTTTAGATACGCAATAGTTCGGAGCAAAGATCAGGGGGTCATGTGCGGATTTATAAAAGAAATTGTAGGGAAGCAAGTGGTTTTGCTTCAAGCTCGTCAAATGTTTCGTTGGGACTCGGATTTTGTTCTGCCTGATATCGCAGAAAAAGGAGTGAGAAACTCAGCTAAATGCAAGTTCTCTTGTGAGATGAGTCAGGATATGATTTTTCTTGAAGCCTGTGGGGTTCTTTATTGTACTGAAAAAGCGGCGAAAGAATTGATGGGCGTTCCGGCACAAGTTTGTAAGGAAAATTAAAAATGATTCGAGACGGAATCGGATACGGATACGGATACGGATACGGATACGGATACGGATACGGAAGCGGAGACGGAAGCGGAAGCGGAGACGGAAGCGGAGACGGAATCGGATACGGAGACGGAAGCGGATACGGAGACGGATACGGAAGCGGATACGGAGACGGATACGGATACGGAGACGGATACGGATACGGATACGGATACGGATACGGATACGGATACGGAAGCGGAGACGGAATCGGATACGGAATCGGATACAGAAGCGGATACGGAATCGGAAGCGGAAGCGGATACGGAATCGGAAGCGGAGACGGAATCGGAAGCGGAGACGGAATCGGAAGCGGATACGGAGACGGATACGGAGACGGATACGGAGACGGAGACGGAATCGGAAGCGGAGACGGAATCGGAAATTAAGGAGGAAAGAAATGGGTCTGAAAAAAATTAGAGAAAAAATTGGCACGGTAGAGGAGTTAGACAGAATCGGGAAAGAAGAGAAAAAAAGGGAGGAAGAAACGAAAAAAATAAATGGAATTTTTACAGACAAGAAAATTGAGGAAGTTATGAAAAAAAATGAAGAAAAAATAGTGATAGAAAATAAAGACAAAACGGAAACAGAGATAAATAAGGAGCTACAGGCCCAAAAAGAAATAGATACTGAGATAGAAAAACTGGAAAAGGAAGAAGAAGAAAACGAGAACGACGAGGAAGAGAGCGAAACCGACGACGAAATAAAAAAATTGTGTGTCGATTGCGGGGGTACGGGACTAATCGACGGGGTTCCGTGTCTCTGTGTAAGCGAAGAATCAGTAAAAGAGCCGGTAAAAGAGCCGGTAAAAGAGCCGGTAAAAGAGCCGGTAAAAGAGCCGGTAAAAATAAAAAAACCCGAAAAAAATAAAGAAGCAAAGGAGACAAAAAAACAGGAAGAAACAGAAGCAAAAAGAGGTTATGAAAAAATTAAGGAGGCAATAGAAAAGGATAACCTGGAGAAGAAGAAAAAATTTCTGGGACGAGTAAAAATATTCGGTTTCGGGTATCGGGTCAGGGATGCGCGAACCGGAAAGGTAGTGGACACAATAGACTGTAACAACGAGCTACAGAAAACCCGGTGTACAAAAAAAATGGATGAGATAGATGAAAACGGGCAAAAAAAATTCAAATTTGATCCGTTCCTGAACGCTAAATTCGTGGGTTTCAGCAGCTATGCCGGAATCAACTGGCGTATATACACCAAACGTGATTTCAAACAGGATGAAATCGTAGAGGTAGAAGGGTTCGTAAAAGAGTCCGGATATGCAGAAGTACAAGTAATATAAATATAAGGATTTCAAGGTAGTTTTAGGTAGTTTTAGAACCAAGAAAAATTAAATAAGGAAAAGAAAAATGAACAAAAAACAAGAAAAAATCGAACAAACAGAAGCAAAAGAAGTGGCGAAAGTAGCTGAAAAATTTGAGTTGGGAATGCTGGGCGATCTGACGAAAATAATGAATCCCGTAGTTGTCACGAATCAAAATAAATTTCTCCCTTATGCCTTTGTTTCCTCAGCCGAGTATGATCCAGCATACAAGATGGTTGTGAAATCGGAGCAAGAATTGGTGCTCACAAAACCCTGGATTTTACTGAGTGTCGCGTATAAAAGAGCTTCAAGAACCCTGGTCGGTAGGAAATATGATGAAAGGTGCTACGAAGGAGGAAAAACCGACGAAGAATTTCAAGAAAAATTGAAAGAATCGGAAGAAGATTCGAGGATTCAGATAGGGTTTAGCCACCTAATTTTCATTCACTCTGAAGAATTCAAGGGGTTTGCTACCCTGGAAACCTTCAACAGTCAGGAATCCTACTGGTTAGGACTGTTATCGAAATGCCACGTGAGTTCAGGAAACATGGTGCAAGTGAATCAGATAGATCATAGCGAGAATTTGGCAGTATCAAAAAGTTCAGGGAACGCATATCTAAGCTGCTACAAGTTCAAAAAATGGGCCGTAATTCCTTTAACGAAAGAAGTGAAAGAAGAAGTGAATAAACAGTTTGCCGAGAAAAAACAGGCAATAATCGAATTCAGCGAGAGATAAGAAAAAATAGAATTAACCGGAATATTAAGTAAATTCTAATATTCCGGTTAATTTTTAGGAAAATTTTAGGATAAGGAAATAAGGAAAATGAAACCGAACAAATTGACAACGGAACGGATAGAAATAAAAGAAAACGAATGGCAGTATTATAAAACCGACAAATACGTAGAGCCAGGGGAATATATAAAAATTCAAGTGCCATATGGAGAGGTCTGGACGAAAATAAAAGAAGAAATGAAAAAAAGAATGCCGGTACGCGGCTGCACAAAAGAAGATACCGGGGAATTTACTTATTTGGTGCCTGCCGAGCCGTGGATAATCCAATTTATTTTTAAAGAAAAAACTGTGTATGCTTCGGAAATCCCTGTAAAATCAATAGAAATCGCTGAAGAATTTGCCGGGAAGCTACCCCTAAGATCATATCAACGGGAATATTTGAAAAAAGCTTTTGAAACTTTGAAACAAGGGCGGGATTGGAAGAGGGGCCTAATAGCTCCTTTGGGTGCGGGTAAGTTATTGATAGCCTTGTGTTTGTCGTTGCTTGGGAAGTGTTTGTATATTTGTCCGAAGCACCTGAAACAGACAGTAAAAAACGAGTGTGCTAAGTGGGGTTTTGAAACGGTGCCGGATATTATAACTCCTGAGTCCGCGCTGAAATTCGTGGAAAAAACTGGGAATAAATATCAGGTGGTGATATTCGATGAGTGTTTGTTGGGCAAGAATCCGGAAAGTAAGAGAAGCCAAGGGGTCAAGAAAGTTTGTGAGGAAATTCCGGTAGTTGTATTCATGACTGGAACTCCCCAAAGTGCTAGGAGAGGCGCGGATTATTTGGGTTGGCTATCGAGTGCTAATCCTGATTGTGTGCCTGCCGATGAAAAATACATGATTTGGAATTTTGGAGTTGACCCCTATTACCGGGATTTGCAGACGGAACTTGGAATCCAGGAGACCAAGAGACCTTTAACCTGCAAATCTTGGAACCAAAAGTTAATGTCTGAGTTTACAAGCCACACATGCCAGGTAATTGACGCAGAAGAGGTTATGAGAGAGTTGCCGGAGAAACAGTACCAAAAGGTGGTTCTCTCATGCCCGAAACAATTTTATGCTGCGGTTCAAGGGATTCTAACTGATTCTGGGAAACATAAAGCAGTTGCCCAGGCACGGACTATTACAGACGGTTTTATTTATGATGATCAAAATGTGCCCGTATGGCTAAATGAAACAGAAAAATTGAATTGGGTAGAGGAATTTATAGAGGAAAACCCGGAAGAGCCGACCGTTATTATAGCTAATTGGTCTGCGACACAAAAAAAATTGGTAGAAAAATTAGCTAAATGGAACCCGGTAATTATTAGTGCCGAAGAGAAAAACGATATTGGTAAATTCGCCGGTTCCGTAACAAATTCGGGCACGGGGGAGCAAAGTAACTTATTAATCCTGAGTGCAAATATGGCTGAGGGATTGAATTTACAAAAAGCCCGAACGATGATTTTTGTATCAAATTCTAGTCGTCCGGTTAATCGAATTCAAGCGGAGGGACGTATTTGGAGACAGGAACAAAAAAATTCGTGTGTGTTTTATGACCTGATCTGCGAAAATACCTTGGATTCTAGACAATTAGAGCTAATTCAAAGCTATAATGAAGAATCGGAGGGGTTCATCCTGGCGAAATTGGAAGAAGAGTTGAAAAAATTGGTGGAAAAAGAGGGGAAAAATGGAAAATAAAGTATGGCTAGATACAGAAACGGCAGGCTTGTGCGGGCCCGTAGTTTCGGTGCAATATTCAATTAACGACGGGCCGATAAAGATTGTGTTTCCCTTCGAGAATCCAGAGTCTGTTTTGGAGTTGGAAAAACTGTTATATGATCCCGAAACTGTGATAATAGGCTTCAACCTAATCTTCGACCTCTATAAGCTTTATGAAACTTTTCATCAGTTACACGGGATAGATATTAGGAGCCGAGAAGCAGAAATAATGCCATTTAGGTGTAGCTGTATAGACCTCATGATTCGAGCGAAACAGCATAAAGTTTTCAATATCCTGAGTGCAGGGAAAAAAATTGTAAAATTAAAAAAAATTCCGGAAAAATTTCAGGAAAAAATTACAGAGCATGTTGAGAAATTGTTAGCGAAGAATATAAAACTACCTATAAAATTAGGTAAGAAATTGAGTAAAGACAAGGAAAACAAGTCGGTAACGGTAACTTATTCAATTGAAAGTTCGGGGAAATTGAAGGAAATTATGAGACTTTTAGGAGAAAAAACGGATCAAATTGAGGAAGTGCTTGAGTTGGCTCAGTTTCCTGAAAAAATTTTCATTCCGGGGGGTGAATTAGCGTATGAAGAAGAATATAAAAGATTATATAGGAACAATTTAAAAAGGTTACAGGAGGATGAAAGAGCAACAGAATACGCGAAAAATGATATAAAATTCTTGAAAATATTGTACAAGGAATTAGGTAATTTGGAGCCGAACGAACAGGACAGTGCCGTGTGTGTCGTGGCGTACACTCAATACCGAGGTTTTGAAATTGATCGGGAACTGGCACAACAGGAGAAAGAGAGGCTAGAAAAGTTATTGCAAGAAACGAGAATAAAAACTCCTTTCAATCCAGGCTCGTCGAAACAAAGGTTGGAATACCTAAAAGCTAATTTGGTAGACAGGGAATTAGCGAAACTACTGAAAAAAGCGAATAAAGAAACAATGCAAGCTTTAATCGATCAGGGAGCTTTGAATTCTGAGGCTCAGGAAGTGATTGAAAAACTGTTGAGCTACGGAAAATTGAAACAGCAATTAGATTTCCTTAAGCTTTTTTCTGCGAGCCCTACAGGCAGAATTCATCCACCGTTTAGAGTGTGGGGAACTTCGACCGGGCGCATGGCAGGGACAAGGGGATTTAATTTACATTCGCTCGCTAAAGATGGCTATGTACGCAAGTGTGTTCGGGTCAGTCAGGGAGGGGACTTCAACGGTCTGGAAATGGCGATTGCTGAAGCATTTTTTGAGGATGAAGAGTACACGAAAGAGTATAGAAAAGGCACCGACATGCATATGATGACTGCCTGTTTATTGTTCCCCGAACTGCCGAGTTATGGGGAGTGTATGAAAATTAAAAATGACCGGGAACACCCGAAATATAAGGAAGTTAAAGGTAAACGACAAGCAGGAAAGACCCTGAATTTCGCCATACTTTATTTCTGTAGCCCCATAAAAGTAGCGGAAAAGCTGGGGTGTAGTGTTGATGAGGCGGCAAAGAAGATGGAGGAAGGGTTTTTCAGGAAATACAAGAGTTTCGGGGAATATAGGGAATTAGTGAAAGAGTTCTTTTGTACAGCCGACACAGAAACCTGGGCACGGAATTCGGTAGCTAAAATGGCTGTATTCATGGGTGATTTAACGGGAGTAAACAAGCGTTGGTGTGCTTTTGAAAGAAATATGGCTCGAATTTTTTGGGAGGAGGCCGATAATATCGCTCGAAACTCCGGTGCCGACAACGACAAAGATAATAAAAATTTTATGAGATCGAAAATAAAGGGGGCACAAACGGAATATCAGGCTATTCGGTCTGCATGTCTCGGTGCGGCTCTCGGAATTCAATCAGCAACAAGTAGATCGGTAGGTAATTTCCCCATTCAAGCTTCAGGAGCGTGGCTTACGAAAAAATTAATGCAACGAATCTGGGAAACATTTCATGTGCCGATGGTCAACATTCACGATGAAATCATTGTCGCATCAGGGTTTGAGAGTTTATTTTCTGAAATAGAAAAGGAAGTTCGGGAATTTATCCGAGAATATAAAAAATTGGTTTTCTTTCTCGGCATGGATTGGGTTCAGATGAAATCTTGGGCCGAGAAATAATAGTTGAAATTTTTAAAATTTTTGGTAAAATGGGGGTACAAAATTAAAATAGATAACAGAAGAAAAATTATCGTAAATAGTTGTGCCAAATGTCCTTATTTGGATGTTGCAAAATTACAAGGAAGACCGTTGTTTTGTAGACATTTGAGGGTATTTGGGTTATTAATAAATTTAGAAAAATTAAGTGAAATTCATGAAAAATGCCCTCTAGAATTTGTGAGAAATACGGGGCGAGAAAGTCCATACAGACCGAAAAAACAGGAAAGGAAACAAAAATGAGAAACAGACTAGATGATTTAAAATGGGAGTTGTGGCGAGCGGTGACTTATGAAAATGAAACGGCTGCGAAACAGATTACAGAGTTGATTCAGGAAGAGGAACAAAGAATACAGGAAAGGAAATAATCATGCACGAAGAAACGATAAAAAATATAATCCAGGAAAGTTTTGGGAAAATAAACGCCGAAACGATTGCAAAAATTCAAGAACGATACGAAAAAGAGATAGAAGAGTTAAAAGAAACTTTAAATATCGTTCAAAACGCAAGAAACCAATATGCTGAAAATTGTCGAAAACTGACAGGGGAACGAGATAATTTGATTCTCGATAAAAGACAGTTACAAGCTAATATTAATATTTTAGAGAACAAGTATTTTGATGCTGAAACGAACTTAAGAAGACTGGAACAGGGATTGAAAAAAGCAAAAGACCCTGGGCAATTCCAAGAGTACTTCACAATTCGTAAATTTAATGAAAAATATGATATTAAAATGCCCTCAGAACGTGCTAGTGTGTTAGGAAAACAAGCAACAAAATTATCTCAGGAAAAAAGAGTAGAAATAAAAAAGATTCCTGATTGGCAATACGGAGAAGTGAATTCATATCGGGAAGATGTGTTGTTATTCGTATATGCCGAAGAAATTAAGAAAAGCACGAATAAACTGTTCGGACGAGAAAAACAAATTCTTGAAAATTACGAAAAAATGATGAATCCTCTCATAATTGTGACTCAATTAAAAGAGCTAAAAGAAAAAAGGGAAGCCGATCCGAGCAAATTCGAGGGAAATTGGGAACTAGAGACACAAGAAGAATTAGATAAACGAGAAATGAGAAGGGATCTACGGGAATTTTTGTTTACCAATTATCTTTTGAATGATAAAAATTTTTATGTTCGTTATTTTTATTTTGTTGCCGATTATAATCATCCGAAAAACAACAAAATATTGGGCAAGAAGAGATTTAAAGATAAAGAATTGGTGGAAGAAATGAAAAAACTGGGATATGAGAAAAAACGAAAAAGAGTGTTCGGGACCAGGCAACAAGTTTTCATGGGACTAAAATCAATCAATTAGTTATAAAAAACTTTTATAAGGACTGAGAATATCAAAAATAGGCCCAAAAATCGCCAAGGTTGAATCAGACGAGCATAATCGGTACAAAAAACTTATAAAATTGCCTGATTCAACCTTGACGATTAAAATTGGGTAGAAAAGGATACAAGACCGAACACGAGGCAGACATCGAGCGTGGAGACGTGGAACCTGGCGCGGTGATAAAGCAGAATATTGCGAATGTGTTGGGGATAAAATGGGAGAAAACGAGTTTGCAAATCAGCAAACAAATTGGTATAATATAGCCATAGCAAAGGAGATAAGGTTATGGAAACAGCAATGCAACCGCCGCAACAGCGGCAACAAAACAAACAAAGTATCGGGGGAATATGGCAAGGGATCCTTGCTGTGATTACTGCTGGGGCATGGATACCTATTTGGCTATTGTACGCGGTATGTGTGGGCATCTTCTGTTCGTGGAGGTGTTGCGTGTGTGGTCGCAAGCACTAGTTGTAAAAGCGGATTGTTTGCCCCGCTATTGGTCGGCTAGTATTAGGATAGGGTCTTATTGTACTGGCTTCCAAATTATAAGCCAGTACCCCCTATCCTAAGCTAACCGCATGCCGTTGGGTAAGGGTGTACCCGCGCACACACTTTTAGACCACCTGTACCACAATGTTCCAAGTTCCATGTTCCACGACACCACCCACATGAGCCAGTACCCCCTTCCAAAATTTTATACTTGTGTAAAATTTTTAGAATGGAAAAATTTTGATCCAAAAATACGACAAGAAGAAAAGGGAAATTTTTATGATGTCCGATAAGGAATATAAGAAGATAACAGAGCGACTAATCTCGGGAGAATCTTTGCGCGGGGTTTGCGCTGGAGATGACGCCAAAAGAGTCGCATATACTAGAATGAAGGCACGGAAGCAAAAGCAAAAAGAGAATGCGGCGCAAATTGAGGCTAAGTATGCCGCGTGTCAGCCAGTAGAGCCGCGACAGCCTATAAAAGTAGATGCTGCGGCAATTGCAGACCCCGTCAAGCGTCTTGGTTATACTTTGATGGAAACAACACAAAGGCTGCTGGAATCTGCGCCGGATGCCGCCATCCTTCGCGTGGCGCTGGAAATTTTGAAATTACGCGATGCCGATTATCAGTCGATGGACAAGAAAAAATTTACACCACAGGATTATTACGACATAATCAAGTCACTTCAGTCCACCACAGATGAAAAGTTCGAGACATATGAAGAGCACCAAGAGAAAGAGAAACAAGAGGAAATCAAGCGGTTACAAGATGAAATTAAGAGACTAGAAGAGACGTATCATCTTCCGGAGAAGCCGAAGGAGGCCCCAAATGGAAATCAGATGCCCGGCAAGTAAAAAATGCTGGCGATATGCGTATACGGTCTACTTTGACCGATTTGGTTACGAGGTCCCGCCAACAAGGGAAGTTCTTTTGTTTTCGGGTGTTGTCGGCCCGGATATGTTGGCGTCCGAGAAAATTGGAATATTCGCAAATTCCCTTCCGCTACCCGGAAAAGACTCGGGACGGTGTCCGGATGTGCGCGGATGTGATTTCGGGCGAGATTGCCACGAGTACCAGAAGTTTTTGAGACTCACGAAGCATCAGAATGAATGGGAGAAGCGGCGCGAGAACCAAACACCGCGTGTTCGCAATATTCCGGACGAAATTCGTCGCAAAGTGGCCGCAGACGCTCATTACAAGTGCGTCTATTGCGGGAAAGCGCATGGAAGCAGGGGCGAGGACGGAAAACCCGTTCGTTGTGTCCTCGATCACTTCATTCCGCTTGCGCTAGGAGGGTCTAACGAGGCGAGCAACCTTGTTTTTGCTTGCCGGAGGTGCAATCAAGAGAAAGGTGCAAAAATATGGGCGAAAAATTGCAAAATCAAGGTCTGAGAAAAGAAATAGCTCGTCAATTTAGGGAATATCTGGTTTTTGAGGAAAAGCCTTACCGAGAGGTAGCTAAGATGTCCGGACTCCCTCTCGGCACTGTTTGCCGAATGGCTTCCTCCGCAAATATTCCCAGGCCGGAGACGGCGAAAAAAATAGCTGAATTTCTCCTTGTACCAAAAAGATAATTTTTGAATAAATAACTAGCCAAACCCTAGTATCTAAAAGGATACTGGGGTTTTTTTATTCTTAAATCGAATAACGTATATCGGATAGTTTCTTTCCTCTTTTTCTTGTGATATACTGGTTTAGTAACTTGTGATTTTTTTCACAGGTTATAAATAGAAAGAAGTACTGCGAGGTCCATTTTGAATATAAAAAAATCAGCCTTTTTTGGAATAATCGGCTATCACCCGCACGAACGACAAGCGTCGATTCATTCGAGTGGTTCCAGGTTTCGGGTGGTCGCTGCGGGTGCTCGTTCCGGGAAATCGATGGCCGCTGGTGTAGAAATTGCTTACGAGCTGTTTAAGCCGAATCGGCACATCTGGTGCGTGGCAACGCAATACGAGCTTGCGGAAAAAGAATTCGACTGGGCCGTACAGTTCCTCGATCGTGGAAAAATAAAAGGTGTAAAGCTCTTGGACCTCTGTAGGTGTACGATGAGCCGGAAGGGCTCCAAGTCGCTCGAAACTCCATGGGGGTCCTGGGCAAGAACGAAGTCAGCCGAAAAGCCGACGAGTTTACTCGGCGACGAGCTCGACTTTTTAGTGCTGTGTGAAGCTTCGCAGATTCCGACTGTCGTGTGGGAAAGATACCTTCGTCCTAGAATCGGCCCCAGGAATGGGAAAGTGTTGGCGTGTTCTACCCCTAACGCGGATGCCGGACTTTTTTTCGATCTTTACAATAAAGCGGAATCTGAGCCGGATTGGGAGCGATGGAATTTTTCTACCCTTGCGAACCCAACTTTTTCCAAAGCTGAATGGGGGATTGCAAAAAAAGAGCTCGACGAAAAAGTTTTTGCAGAGCAATACGAAGGGCTCTTTGTATCCAGACGCGGAAAAGTTTTTGATTTAGACAATCGATCGATAATCGAAAATCTAAAAGGAATCGAGTATCTGCCTCGTGCCGTCTGTGTCCATTTTAAAGCGAATAACCCCATTGCCATTTTGTTCGTTGCCCTGAAATTCCAGACAAAAGAAATTTTTGTTTATGACGAAATCCGCGAGATGAAAACCTTGCCGGAGCTCGTTCCTGTAATTAAGCGAAGACTTGCCGGGAGTGTATTGTGGGGCGTGTTTGTCGATTATTGGGACAAGGCGATACAGAGCGAGGCCAAGGGGCTGTGCGCGGCAGTCGTGACGAACCACCGAGAAAAAGAAATTGGAAAGCAGCAGGCATACATCCGACGAATACAGTCTGTGCAAAACCATTTAAAAATTTGCGAGTCCGGTCAATCAAAAATGCGGGTATTCCGCAAATGCTCTGCTCTTATTGAGGATTTTGATCGGGCAAAATGGCCCGACAAAAAAAATGAGATTGAAGAAAAACAAGAGGCCGATTCACCACTCACGAAATTTATTTTTGGGCCGCTGGCGATAAGCTATCTGACTGGATTCATGAGCTCGGTTAGTCCCGAATCGCCTTATGCTGAGCAAGGCAAGAATCCCACAGATGAAGAGGAGTTTCGATGGCAACTATGAGATTTTTCCGATTAAGAAGGAATCTTGCGCGATTTGCGCAGCAATGCCCGGCGAGCAAAAGCGGGCGCTCGATCTCTTCGCAGAATGAAGCCGATTTGCAAAAGAAAGGCATCGATATATGCGAAAAGAAGACTCGCGCCGGGCGTACTGTGTTTTACAAGACTAGCAAGCAGTTAGAGAAGGAAAAGAAAGAAAAGACACAGCGAGGCGAAGAGCGAAAGAGAGTCGGCGCTAAGGCAAAGGGAAGATTGAGTAAAATTAGCCGAGGCAAGATCGAAGAGTTGCGGCAGAAACTTAGCGAGATCACCCAGGGATTAGAAAAGGTTGCCGGGAAAAAAGAAACAGAAGATAAAAAAATGGAGAATCTTTTTTTAGATGTTGCACAATCGCTTGGTGGTCTTCGTGCCGAAATTGGTGAAAACTTACACGGGGTAACGATTAATGGTAAAACAGGCCGGATCGAATGGACAAGAAAAGACCCGGAAAATCCAGCAGTTAATAGAATTGTTGCGGGTGAAATGCTAAAGCAAGAAATTAATTCTATTTTGCGGGGCAAAAATAAACCGCCCGTCAATGGCGAAGTGGCTTTGGGTCTAACAAAAGAGCAAAAACAAAAATTGGAAGATAGGCTTAAACAGTCTTATGTGAATTTTAAAAAAGACGTTTTGTCTGGTCGTGTTCCGATTATCGTCGAAGATATTAGTAATGATGAAGGATATCGGGATTTCAGGCTTAATATTAAACCCGAAAACACAAATCTGAGCGTTGATTCCCTTACATATGAATTTAAAAATAAATTTTTAGATAAATTAAAGTTGTCTGGTGGAATTTGGGGAGATAAGTGGAATTTTATTCCCAAAGAAAAACAAAAAGCGGGACAAGATGTAACGGAGTATGTTGTTAGGGAAATCCAGAAAAGAGAAGAAGAAAATAAAGAAAAAGATAAAAAACAGAAGGAAGAAGACGCGACCCCGTTAAAAGTGCATGTCAGAAAAACATCAATGGGGACTGTTTTTCGGGAAAAACTGCCATCCGAAATTTGGAACAAAATAAAAGCACATGCAAAATATTATGATAAAGATTTTTTGGAAGATGCAGACGCTTTTGACGAAGAGCCGGGATGGAGATTTGATGATAAAGCGATTGAAATTCTAAAGTCTAACGGATACAGAATTTTTTAAAGGGCAATCCATGGCAACTATAGCAAGAGAAGCGAAGCAGCAGTTTATCAGTAGCTACGTTAGCAATTTGCGATCGAAGATCGGGTATTACCTGCCCTATATCCCAAATGAATATGCGGACCAGGTCGAAGCTGATAATTTTTATGAGGTGCTGCGTAAGGATTCGGAGGTTTTCCGAACCACGCATTATCTTGCTATTGCTGCATCTGGAGAGAAGATTACAATCGAATGCGACGACAAAATGATGGAGGCTGTTGCAAAACATTCTGTTTCTCACATCAAAGATTTTTTGCATTCTCGCAAATCGCTAATAGAAAAATCCGTGGTATTCGGGCTGGGATTGCAAAGGAAATACTACAAGCAGATAAAAACGAAATCCGGGTTGAGGCTAAAAGTGATCGATCGCCTTCAGGAAGTCGATAAAAGAAGAATGCGTTTTGAGAGAGATATTGAAAAAAACGGCAAGCTGACGGCAACGCTCTGGCATCCGACCTATGACAAATATATCGTGCTCGAAGACAGGGCCGAAAATCCAAACGCGCCGGATGGTTGCGCGTTCCAGGACTACGTTTGGTACCGCCAGATGTACGAGGAAATGAGTCCATACTTTCAAGGGTTCGGGGAAGTCCTCTACGACATTTGTTATATAAAAAACAAAGTCAGGCAATACTGGGCAGACCTTGCGGAATCTTGGGCAAAGCCTTTTTTCGTCGCTACGGTGGACCTGGCGAAAGCTGCGGTTACTGCGCCCCTCGGGGATGGGTATACGTCTTCTAAATCCAGGGTCGACAATATTCTTGCGACTTTGGAAAAATCCAGAGCTCGTCATTGTCTTGTGACTGACACAGGCGACAAGATAGATGTCATCGAGCATGGCTCTACAGGATCGAATATCTTGCGCGAACTTCTAGAATATCTTGATAGGACAATAGATTTGCTGATTCTCGGAGCTGAGCTTTCGACGACTACGCCGGGAAACGGGTCTTACGCCCTTGGTTCGATCCACAAGGCTGCAACGGATTCTTTTATCCTGTACAACAGATACCGCCTGGGCGAAGTTCTCGATGAGGAAATCATTCAGGATTTTTTTATCCAGAATGCCTATGAGCTCGCGAAAGCTGGAATAGGAATGCCGGAAGATGGCGAGATTCGAATAAAAATGGAGGCGATCCCGACCGAGCAGGCATTACAAAGCCAGGGGGATCAAAAGAGTCAACAACAACAGCAGGAGCAACTATATGCGAATAGACAATCTTAGACGAATGATTCTTGATATAAAAACGAGCCTCTCTAAATTTGGTGGACAATGCCCGCAGGGGCAGCGCGGCAGGCCGTTATCGAATCCGCAAGCAGCGCAAAAGCAAGGGGGTTGACACTTGCGAAAAGAAAACCAAGGATGGCAGAACTGTATATTACAAAACAGGAGAGCACAAGGAAAAGGAAAAAAAAGAGAAGGAAAGCCGTGTAAAAACACGAGATGAGCTTAGAAAAAAGGGGATGCGCGTAGGTGGGCGAGGAAAACTTTCCAAAAAACAAAAAGAAGTATTGCGACAAATTTTCGTAGAATTGGCAAAAATGAAACCCTCTCAACCTACACAGCCGCCAAACGCAGAAAAAGAACCAGCCAAAACCTGGGAGCAAGATTATAAAAATAAAATTCATGCCAAGCCCGCAAGAAACAAAAAAAATACAGAAGATTCTTTGGCAAAGGAAAAAAGTGGTTTTATGGAAAAAATTTCGGATATTCTGACAGATTTGGAAAAAATTTCGGAAGTGGTCGATGGAATTTTATCTCCTGTGAGTCCCAGAAATATCTCAAAAGGCGTAGATTGGCTTGGTAGAAGAGGATAGAAAATGAAAAAATTTAAATGGGCAAAATCGAAAGATGGGACTTATGTAATTTTTGCCGTCCCCTTTTTCCGGACATTTTCCGACCCTGCCGATCCGGCTAATCCTGAAGCTGGGCGTGGAGAGGTAACAGACGTGATGCTTGACAAGCTGATTGGAGACGTAAGGGAAACAGAGGCGAAAAGTCACTATCTTCGCGTATTCGACGGGCATCACGAGGGTTATCAGAACCGGCCAGGTATTGGATTTATGACCAATGTTCGCAGGTGTCCGCTTGATCGGGAAGTGCTCCTGACCGATATATATAGGATATCCCCGGAAAATTTTGAGCTCATCAAAAATCATAAATGGCCGTACAGGTCCGCCGAATATGACAAAAAGTTGCAGAAGATAACGGGACTGGCGCTTCTGGAATCGAACGAACCTTTTTTTCTTTTGCCGGACCTGGAGCTTGAAGAGCAAGAAACGCAACTGACTGATAATCAAAAATTCCAGATCAGCAGGAGAAGCGAGAATATAGTTAAGTTTCAGAGGAAAATCGAGATGAAAACAATAAGTAAATTTTGTGATTGTGAAGGAGGCAAAAAAATGCCGTTACCAGGAAAAGATTCGAACATGGATTCGAGCGCAGAAATGCCGTCGGTTGGTGATGGAGATATCGCTAGTACTGGAGATAAAGCAAAAATGAAATGCCAGATTGGCGAAGACTTCACCGGGAAAATAGACGCGCTTACGAAAATGGTGAAAACCATCGCCGACGAGATGTCGAAAATGACGCAAGTGTTGCAATCTCTTGTGGAGAGTGACGAAGAAGTGCATGAAAAAGTTGAGGGCGAAGGCGAAGGTGATGTCGCTGGCGAAGGAAGTAGGGCTCAGGAAGAAATGACCGAAGGGAACGAAAAAAACGAAAATTCGAGTGTCGCGTACCAAAAATACAAAAAATTGTCGGACCGTATTGCCATGCTGGAGTCTGGGCAAAACATGGCGAAATTTCAATCCGACCTGGCTGACATCTCGGAAAGAACGGGGCAGAGCCTCGGAACCCTAAACGAAACTCTGGCAAAATTTTCAAGTGATAAAGACCGCGAACACTTTATCAATATGACGAAAGCCTCGCTTGTGAAATTCAACAAGCATCCGATGCAGGCACAGCTGGAAAGGGCGTCTTCTAAATTTATGGTTGCGGAAAATAAAATTCTTGCGAAATTTCAGCAGGACGATCCGGAAAGTTATCAGCTCGCAAAACAGGCATTCACGAACTATATGGATAGTGTAACGCAAGCTGACCGCCGATCGGCTGAAAAATTCCAAAGGATGTGGCCAAGCCCGGAAAAATTCGTCGCGCACTGCGTCGAATGTGAAAAAGAAACGCCAGGATATATGGCGAAAATGGCAATGTAAAAAAATAAAAAAGGAGATATAAGACATGTCAGACCCTACCACTTCTATTTTGAGAACTTATGAGACCGACAAACAAAGGTTTTCCTCGGTCATTAAAACTTCCGAGGCTCTCGTTGTCGGTGGTTTTGCTGGTATAGACCAGACCACACAGAAAGTCGAGTTCGGCGATGATGCCAGCAAGCTTATTCCCGCAGGCGTTATTATCGGGCAATCAAACGGAGATAATACTTCCCTTACCGGGGACGGGACTGTTGCCGCAGTGACACGGGGCGGCATTTTTTTGAAGTCGGTCGCCGTAACGGGCGCAAGTGCGGCAACAGATTTCATGAAGCCGGTTTATTGTACCGACGGGCAAACACTTACGCTTACACAACCCTCTGCAGGCGTGGCTTGCGGACGAATAGCGAAATGGATATCCTCTACCACTTGCGATGTTTATCTGTATGACCCGATCGAAGCCTCTGAGAAAAACCGAGGTGCAAAAAAATATAAATCTTTCGGAACTTACGGACTCAATGCTTTTTCAGGAACCACGGCGCAAACCTGCCATACCGAAACTAGCCTGGAACACTATAAAATTATCAGTCTTCACGCACTCCCTAGAGCGTTTGATGCGGGAGTTATTGCCGGAGCGCAAACGTTCAACTTGGCTATTGGGGGAACAGATACGACCGGTGGAGTTCTCACCCTCGGATACGCCAGCTTTGATGCCACGGGTGATATGGGCACAGTGATTGACGCCACTGCGATTACCGCTGCGAACGAGGTACACATGGGAGATACGGTCATCTTGGAGATGGCTGCTTCTGGAACAGGATTCACCGCGAACCAATCAGCTTCGGTTGAAATTTACGCCGTTATCGAAGAAATTCCTGGAGCGTAATTGAAAGAAAGAAGAGGTGAATTATGCCAGTCGTAAACAATACCAGATCATTGATTGCCGGTATCCAGGACCACCTGAAGGAAACCTGGCGGCAGAGTGTCCCCGTGTTCCGCAAACAGCAGGAATTGCTTGTTCGGTTCTTACCCAACAGCAATATCCGCAATGCGCAGTGGGTATGGAAAGAAAGCGTCCCGTTCCCTTCCAGATGGGATTATGGAAAATCGAGGCAATATAAGCTTTTCAAGGATAGATATATTTCTGTGGGGAAATATAATTTTGAACTATCTATTCCCTGGAGCCGTTTCGATGAGGAAGATGACCAGCTTGACGATTTGAGGCCGCACGTTGAGGCCGCCGTCAAGAGATACGCCCAATTGCCCGATGTGATGATTTCCGAATATTTTATAGGAACTGCATCGCTGAACCCCGCAATCCTTAACGCGTATGACGGAGTAGGTTTATTTAGTACCGTCGATGGAGACGGAGCAAATAGGTTCGGTGTGTCGAGCGGAAACATTTTGAGCGGATATCCGCTTACAGTTGCCGATGTCGTGCATGGAGTCATGGCAGCTCAGAGGCAATGGATGAAAATGCTCGATCCTACCGCCCTAAAACCAATTTTCACACCGGACGATGTTTCTTTGAAAAATATCACCGTAATTGGACCTCCGGAGGCGAACGAAGTATTTTTGAAGGCTGCCGAGTCCGAATATCTGAGGACAGACCCGACCAATACGGTTTCCGAATCTAACGTGCTAAAGGGTACTTTCGCGTGGGAAACAAACCCGTACTTAACCGATGCGTCTGATTGGTACGCGGTGCTTAAACATCCGTATTGGAAACCTTTCGTTTACCGAGAACCGAGCAAGGTTGAATCTATCATTGCCGACATCAACAACTCCGATAGATCCCGCGAGACCGGCGAATATAGCCTGCAAACAATGGTTCGAACCGCGCTTGCGGTATGGATGCCGTTAACGATTATTAAATTCAACAATTAATTTTTTCCCGCTTTTTCCCATTTGGCGCGGAAACTAGACAACCTCTAGTTTCCCGCTTTTTTAAAAAATTGAAAGGAACAAAATGTATATTGCAGTTTCGGACCCAAACCAGAAAATAAATTTGGAAAAAAAACAGAGAAAACCAGCGAAATTCCCGGCCCCGATTGGAGAAACAGAAATCTATATTAACGCAATAAGGCCCAACTGTCCCGTCGAATCTATAGTAATTCTCGGTCTTAATTTTGATAAATCGGTTTATCCGACAGCGGCGAGCGAACCGAAGAATGAAGGGAAGCATTTCCCGCCCGGGTATATTGCCAGGAAATTGGCAAAAAATCAGGCCGACGCAATTTTGGCGAGAGCAAAAGAAACTTTCGTTTACGATGCACAGACCAATGAATTTTGCGCCGCCGACTATCTGATTTGTGTCCCGGCACGTGGTTTTAATCCGATCGATTACGCGAGCCAGGAAAACGAAGATAAACACAATCAGATAGTCGAGGAGATGTCCAGGGCAGAAAAGGCAGAAAAAGAAGAATCGAAGAGAGATATTTATGAGCAGCAGGCTCAACCCGAACGAGGGAGAAAAAAATGACGGTAGCCGCATTGAGCACAGCCGTCCAGGCAAGAATCGGAAGTGATTATCTTATCCAGATAACGAACGCAACATCTTCAGCGACATCAATAAACACGACGGTTTTGGATTCGGCATGTGCGGACTCCATTGGCGATTTCGAAAGAGTTTCCAGGATCGCGCACGACACAAGCAATGCAAGTCATCTTGCTATTCTTGTAAAGGGAGTAATCTATTTTTTGGAGACGTATAAGGGCCGAGATTCCGGGTTTATCGACAAACGAGGGAAAGATTTTTATTCCGCGCTTTCTTCGCTGCAAAAAGGGGCTTACATCGAAATGACGACGAATAGTAATTTGACGGTTACGCGTGAGCAATCCGGCGCTCGTCCGGACATGGATAAATTGCGTACAGTTTGGCCGGAAAATCAAAAAGGTTCCGGCGCAAAACAATACGAAACAATTGAGCCTTAAGGAGAAAAAATGAAATCGATATGTAGCGTTTTAAAAGCCCCCCGTGTTTCATCCACCCCTCCCAAGACTGTAGACCTTCCCGCTTCTTCTGGAACCCCGGTAGAAATTGACGCTACGGGCGAAAGGGTCGCGTATTTAACAGTCTATTCTGCCGCAGATTTTTATTTTACATGGACAAGTGTAAGTGCCGCAGATGGCGCGACGAAATTGGGGGACGGTGCCACGCGGGGTAAATTGCCTGCTGGAAAATGGTCTTTTCCTTGTGCGGGTAATTATGACCAAAAATTTTATATCAAATCTCAAGTCGCGTCTGCTACCACGGACGGACTAGTTATAATGCTCGAAGAGGCTGACTAAAGGGGGTAATCTATGGGTGCATCGAAAGCGGTTTTGTGGGGTCAACTCACGAAACTTATTAAGATTCTCGATGAGCTTTATAAGGCATCTGCGACTACGAGCTCGACGAATTTCCTAACCTTGCTGGATTCGCTGCAAAAGGATTATGAAGGAAACCATATAAATCAAACGGATGCGAAATTAAATTCGATCCGGGCTACCCTCTCTAACCTATTCCGGGACCAGGGGTTTTTTCAGGCTTTAATCATTGAACTCGCAAAAAATGGATACAGCTCTCTGGCAACAAGTCTTTCCTCGGCTCTCGATGATATTGCAAAAGGGATGGACGGAGCCTCGGAAACGGTAAAAAACCGTGCTTGGACTTACGGCGCGATGACTGCTGGAGGTTCAAACGTCGGAACCGGAATAGTTTACCGAAGCACTGTGGATAAATACGGAGACACAATAGAGGCCGGGGCCCCCAATGCGGGGGTTGTAAAAATCGAGGTTGTAGCCGACAAGAACCTTGGAAAACAATCCGGGAACGAAACTGCAAGCATCTATGGTTCTGGTTTGGTCCCTGTAGACAATCTTGATCTCGGTACAGCAACAAAAGAAACGGGAACGCTTACAGCACGAAGAGCATCGGACGGAATACTCGCTAACCCTGATTTTCTAACTTTTACCGGTACGGGTCTATCCGATATTGCATGGACCTCTTGGACTTTAGCAGATGCGACTAAAGCAACAAACAACTCAACAATTTATTACCGCGCACAAACGGATGGATCGGCGGGGGTTTCGGCAGAGTTTACTGATAATAATTCGCTCACCCAGTATTTTGCTGATATAGCGGGCAACGTAGATATCACGAAACCTTGTTTTTTGATAGTCCGCTATCGACGTAAAACAAGCTGCGATGGTTCGTTGACCGTGCGCTTAGGCTCTAAAACAGTGGCAGTGGCAGATTTGACTACTAAAACAGATGCGACTTGGTTTGATCTCGTTCTTGGTGTTGACTCTTCCGATGGTTTCTATGACAATTTCAAAGAGGATTCGGGGGGTAATGGTTGCCGAGTTGCTATAACTCTAGCCTCCAGGACTACGGGGGCATTGCTAATTGGCGAGGTGATTCTGATTCAACCCACGCTTTTTGATGGCAAGTGGTATTTACTTACCGCCGGTCAAACAGATTTTTTGAAGTCGGATTATTGGACTTTTACCGATACAGTATCGAATACTGGGCGAGTGCAGTACTGGTTATCCAGGCTTACCGGAAAATATCTTCCGCATACTTCTGGGACACCCACTTACGCGGACGCATAGGAGGAATTATGACGTTTACAACCTATCCGAGTGTGAACGAAATTACAAAAGTGGGCGGATTTCTGTATTGGGCCCCTACAAATTTGGCCCTTGAATCCGGGTATGGGACACAGTTGGGATACGTGGAAACTCTAGTTTTTCGGCCAAATATGTCCGTGATTGATTTGGCCGCAGAGGAAGACGGGGTTTTGCCAACGATTTCGATTTACTGCGGGCAGGCTCCACAGGTAATTGCGAATCTGCGAAACTATAATGCGGCAGTTCTAAGTCGTTTGTTTCCCGGCTTAACCACGGACGCGACGAAAAAATTTGATTTTCCCGGCTCGGTGAAAACTGGGAAAAACTTGATGGCGACTTACGCCTCTTTGCTTTATATGCCCGAAAACACAACAAGCCATCCGGCTATCTTGTTGCGGCTTTGCTCGCCGCATGTTACCGCTTCCGCGAATATGAGATTTTCCCACACGAGCCCGTTAATTTTTCCGTGTGTTTTTGTCGGTAGAAATTACACTGTTGGTCTTCTTTCGGGGATCACTTTATGACGCCAAAAAATTTTTTTACATATTTGCAAACTTTGCTCAAGGGCATGGTCTGGACCGGGACCAGCAACAAGGTTTTTGGGAATAATGTTTATATTGTAACAGATACGCCTATGGAGCTTTTGTCTCGTGCCCAAAATCCGACCTGCTACATAATGGACATGGGCGCGGCGCTAGATGAAGAGCATCCAAATTTGGTCGAGCAGGGATTTTCTTTAATGCTTTTCGTCGAGAATAACAATTCGGCTTATGGGGAAGGCGTCATGATGTCGGCGAACAGGACAATAAATACTTCCCAGGGTGCCGGACTGCTCGATATCGAAGAAGAAGTGATAACGCAACTGATAAAAACAATAACTCTATCCTCTGTAAAAATAGACTTGCTTGAAAAATCGAAAGCAAAGTCGTCTGTTATTTCCGGGAATCGCCCAAACGCGCATAGAACATGGAGCTTCAACGCCCTCCTCTCTCTAATTTAAAGGAGTTTAAGTATGCCAGAGTCAGAAAACGAACTATCGAAAATTGCGCGAGAAATCGAAAAATTAAATCTCACAAATGAGAAAAAAGCGGAAAGAGAGAAAAAAGAAACAGAAGAAAAAAAGAAAAAAACGGAAGAATCTACGAATGAAAAATATAAAGAGTACGAAAGGGCGTTATCTGGCATTACGCCAAAACCGGTAGAGACAATGATGTCTGGCTTTGAATCTGGTAAGCATCCGCAAATTGCCGCATTGCAAGCCGCAATCGAATCTATCAAAATGCTCGTAACCGCAATTTCGAGTTCAGAAAGATTTTTGCAACAACAGACAAAGCCGCGTGAGTCCGTGTCTCAATATGCTGTCGAGGCTGGGATGTCGGGTATAGAATTAACGCGAGAAGAAATTCGGGCAATGGCGAAAAGAGAACAAGCGATGGGGCTCATGGCTGCAAGGAACTTGTCGCAGGTAGATCAAGAAATGGGCTTGCTTCCTGGGGCTGGATATCAAATAAGAGATTGGGCCGTAGATCAATCTCTAAAAACTGCGAGGAATTTAAAACAATATATAGATGCCAACTGGCAAATACATGATAGCACGAAAACGGAGGGACTATAATGCCTACCGTGGTCTATAACGGGCAAACGCTTCCGAATGTTTTTGGGAAAACGAGCTTTTCTGAAAATGAAAAAGAATTGCACTTTTCCTGTCAATTTCTTGCGTCCTCGACGACGGCCTCTGGGCTTGTTTCCGATTGCCAAACTTACGAAGAAAAACTAACCGAAATCAACAAAGATTTTAGTCTAACATTTGGCGGGACATCCGAATGGAACTTAACCCATTCGGGCAATACAGGCTACAATGCAAGGCCAACGCTGAACAAAATAGCGAATGATTTGGCAACGGAGACCTCTAGGGCTTACAGCTTCTCGGTTACAATTGGTCTACCATTTCCACAAACAGGATATTATGGGAGAAGAGAGGGAAGTTTTTCGGTCAGCTATGACCCGTCAAAAAGACGGACGGTGTCTTTTAATTGCCTATACACCTGCCTTGCGCCAAGTTCTTCGGCGTTAACAAATTACAATGCCGTTACGGGTGGTGCGAAATGGTGGGCGGCGAGTATTTTGGCAACATTTGGGGGGACTTACGAGATAGTTTCTGAGTCTACGCATGAGGATCAGGAGCGGAAGCAGGTCAATGGAACACTTGTTTACCATGAAATTCTATCGGCACAATCGACTTCGGGGACCGACGACACGTCGATTGTAGAGCCGCAACTATCTATTTCCGTAAATTACGAGCAGGAGACCAATATGTCTTCGGTCCCCGCGTGGGTGAAACAGCCGAAGGTCCGTGTGTCCGCAAACTATTCTTGCAAAATTGACAAGACCGTTGTTACCACAGAAGCAACAATAGAAGACGTTTACCAGACGCGCGTGAAACCTCTGATTATTGACAAAATTTATGATTACCTGGGCCTGGACCAGTATACTCAAACAGGAAGAAATTATATTGTCGAATCCGAACAAAAGTCATTGAATCCCTATGACTGGTCTATTTCCGCAAGCCTGTCCATGCTCGTTCTCAAAACGACCACACAAATCATCGAACTGGAAGAATCGATAATGCTCCACACCGACAACGCAATAGCGATTGAAAAATTATGGGACGGCCTCCCCGATACCGTGAACGCTTGGTCTACTGGTGGGCAGACCAGGATGATACGGGTTATCACGATAGCGCAATTGGACGTAGAGCCGACCGAGCCCCCCTTGTACGAGTGGCCCGGTAAACGCATGATTTTCCAATCTTGGTCGAAACGAAGGCAACAAAAGCAAATGGGAGGCGGAACTCCAGAAATAACCAAATCTGGTGGAAGGACAAAATGGTCCATGTGTTATATTGTCACGTTCACAGAGAATTATTTTGTTGCAGCGGAGGCGGGTGGTGCTAATTTTGTTGGGGTGCAGATATGACAAATTATGACGAAAGCACTTGGAAGACTCCAAAATTAACGATCGGGGGCATTGATGTCCCGGCGCAAGGTTTTACGTGGGCTTTAACTGCCGGCGTCACGCCTTACATGACAAGCTTTAAAATTACGGAGAGGTCGATTAACGAACAACTCCTAACCTTACAAAATCCAATCACTATCCAGCTTGTCGTTACAGGAGGGATAAACGGCAAGGGGGAAGAACTTGCCCTAGACTTCTCCAACGTGTACTTGCTCGATCCCAAAACCATAGACCCGTTCCACACCGTTTGGACCATGGCCGATTGCCGATGGTCCTGGAGGGGTAAGAAAATTTACGGCTGCTGGAACAAAACGAAATTGAAAAATGAAAAGGGCCTGGCAATAAACGTAGACAATTCCGATCCGCAGATTATTCGCCAACAATTCGATACTTTTCGAAACGGGCGCTATATCCCCTGGTCAATGCGTGGCGGCGAAGCGACTTGGAGCCAATACGAAATTTTATTGGACGTGTTTAATCAATTAGGGATCGCATACGTCAATAATGCTACCGGCCAGAGAGGTGCATATTACCTTGAAAACGTGATAATGGACGGGGTTGACATCTACCAAGGGCTTGCAAAATTGCTTGCGGATTCAAGATTAAATTTGGGCCTAGACAAGCAGGGGAATGTATACATCTATTCGCTAGATTTCTTCGACGAAGCGGAGTTAAATCTAACGGAAAAATTTGCGAACGTAAAGCGAACAAAACCAGGCATTTTTTGGAAACAGGATTTAAGAAAAACTCGTCCGTCAAACTACAAAATTCGTTTCAAGAAACTGCAAGAAACTTGGGTTGTAAGTCATACCGGCGCGAATTTGCCGGAAGCGGGCGGCATTGAGGGGCTGCGAGAGGGTTTGCAACTCATGAATGGGCTGCGGGTGCAGGAAGATATAGACAATTTCAGGGTCCTAAATTGCGTCAACGTCATGCCGATCCCTTACCCCGTAATCCATAACGGACGAAATTATAATATAGGAGAATGGATACCGATTGTCTCCTATCTCAATATTGTCGGGATTTCGGAGGCAGATATCCGGAATTATTATTTTGCCTCTGTGATGGAAAGACGATACGCAAACCAGATAGAAATTGCTACCGGAGCCGCCCCAAGCCAGGCCAATGAACAATACGCGCATCAAATAATTTCGGCAATAAAGGCACATTATCGGAGGACCTACAGAATAGATTCGTATTATACAGACAGGATGGCATACTGGGAACCGCGTAGATGCACGGTAATTAACAATTACGATCATTATGCGCCAGTTTCTCCTGTGTTTGTCGACTGCTGTTTTTTGCCTTATTTGCGGCATCCTTTAGTAGCAAAAAGAACAGCGTCTTGGAATACAGACGCTTATAATTGGGAAATAAACACGAACGACGCAAGGCGAGAGAAACCAACAGGCGCAAGTCTATCCGTGGTTTCGCAAGAATACGGAATTTTTTCTATAGATTTCCCCAGGCCGATAGAATTTGCGCTCGATAGGATTTTTCCTTTTGCGCTCGATCCGCTACCTTACAGGAGCTTGTCCGGGTCCGCGTATAACCTGCAAAGGTGTCATTTGAAAGATACGCACCACCTCGAAGCAATTATTTCCGTTGAGTGGCAAACGGGAACGGACTCAAAATTCAATGGAAACAAAAAATATTACGATTTAAATTTTAATTTCAATGATCCAGGACAGGGGCCCCCGTTGGAATACGTATCCAATCTCGATTATGCCAGGATGCCGGTTCGGGGATTAGTTACCGAATTGCCCGGGGCCGGTGGAGTTATTCCGGCAGTTGATCCCGATGTGCCTGTAAACAAATCCATGCTGGACGGTTTAGCCGTGGCTGAAGCCGCAAAACTGTCAAATCAATATAAAGATAGATACTCGGGCTATGTCACTTTTGCCGGGTTCGTGGACACAAACTTGGCGGGAACAATCAAGTCTATCGCATATAGTTTTAGTCCAAGTTCTGGCCTGGAAACAATCGTAGACGCAAGAGAAATGCCACCAGCGCCGACGATAGAGCAGCAAGTTTCTCAGGAAATGCTGACATATTTAAAACACCAAATAACGAACGCCTCTACATTTTCGGAGATTAAAAAATGATCCAGAATGATAATACACAGCAAGGAACTCGTATTTACCGGGAGCATACGAGCGGAATCGATAATGACAGGAAAAACACTCCGCAGGGGCAGACAATCACGGCCCAAGCGGATAACGGAGATTATACCGTAACCGATAGTGGGGATGAATGCGGTTGGCTCTATACTGCCCCAGCGACAGGGGAAAGGCATGACTTGGGAGCCTGGAGCCAGGTACACCCGGCAATCCTGAAAACAAGTGATTCTAAGATATATCCCGTCCTCGATAAAACTTTAGCGATAGATGCCGAGTTTGCTGGCAAAACACAAGATTCAACAAGCACATCTGACGCAACGAAAATAAGGGTTGCAGAAGATACAAGTGATGGCGCGGTAGGTTTGGTAGTGAATTGTTTATCTGACAAAGGGCACCAGCAAATTTTTTTCCAGGGTGGTGCTGGGATGAGCTATATTATTGACTTAGGAGACGGAACCGGCAAACTTGCTGCTTATGATCCCGACACCGATACCTGGGCTGCGGTTTCCGGAGCTACCGCGTATGATTTGAAAACTTTCGATCCGCTAACTTGCTACCACGATTCAACCCCTCCGTGGCTAGCCGACCGAATCTATCTCGGAAGGAAGCTTGGAAACTATTATTTCGTTGATTTGCAGGGATTTGGGAATAACGGAACGACGATAAGCAGGACCGTAAAGGGGGTTACGTTCAGTCTCGATCTCGACAATTCAGGCAAGGTAATCGATTTTACCGCTGAGGAGGCGGGCACATAATGGCTCTGAAATTTTTTACAATCGATCAAACTCTTAATGACGGGCAGACGGTGCATTTGGAACTGGTTACGGACCGGTCCGGTCGTGTTATCAGCTTCGACGAATATATCCGGCAATCGGATTATTTTGCTTGTTCGAATCCATACACTACCTTATCCCGTGTTTTAAAAACTGACCCGGCTGATTCTGTTGCAAAAGTTTGCATTCAAATGGCCGCCATAGATTCCACAAGTCCGGTTTTGGTCTCCCTTACACGAGGTACAAAATACGGAAATAAAACTTATAGGCTCCGTGTTTGGTCGAATTACGATGATTCTTCAAAAGTTTACTCCGGTCTAATTCTAACTTTTGACACGGATCAGTGCTTTATCAGCGACTACGGCACCGCAAGCGCGCAAGTGAACTATATCCAACCCGCGTGGTTGGTAGCTAACAAAACGAATTTATTACCGGCTGGGAAGCACCCTTATAACACACCCGGTGCTTCGGATCAATATTATATGCAAATCGAAGAAGTAAATGATACGACGAAAACCGGCACGGCAACAGGAGGAGGAGCCGATTATCTCGATGACAGCACCGAATCCGATTTCCAAAAATTGATAGAGCCCGGAGAAGTTGTCGTTACTACGAGTCCTAATAGAATTTGTACCGTAGCTTCCAGAACCGCTACCCGTCTAACTTTCAACGAATCCGGCACAAACATAACAAGCTCCACGAATTATACTCTCATGTTGGATGCTCGCAAATCCTTTTGGTATAATGGTTCCACCAAGGGATATTGTTGGAAAGAGTGGGGTTTAACTTTTAGTTCCCACGCACAAGTAGATTATACGGGAGTAGGGATCGTGTACGAAAATTATCAATGGCAGGCAACAAGTTTAGTTTATTCCCTCAATGATGAGGCAGATAGATACATAATGCACGAGGGGTCAGGTAGTCCAGGAACCAATAAAATACTAATTCCCGGAACTAATATATATTCCTTAGTCTATACCGAAACCTATCAATTTGTTTCTGGATATGATAACACGGGTGGATGTATAAAATTTAGTTTGGATGTTCGTAATTGGTATTTCAGTAATGGAACGGAATGGACAACACGTACAACACACCATCAATTAGACGACAAATCTTTCAATGTTTCCGAAAAATGGAACGATGTAACTCGCACAAGTTCAGGAAATTATTACAGGTCTTATTGGTATTTCTGGAACTTGGATGATATTTAGTACCGACGGTGTGAAAAATTTCACAGGTTTTTGTTGAAAATAATTGGAAAATCATATACAATAAAGAAGCAAAATAAGTTACAAAATTTAAAACGAAAGGAAAATTTATGGTTGATTTAAAAATGCTCGATATGAATCTTGGCAGCGAAAATGATAAAAAAGCTGTTGCGGAATCTGCGGCAAATTTTTTAGGAAAACTGAACGAGATGCTCTCCGGTTCTAAGCTCGGCGAGTGGATTTCGCAGGTAAAAAAGGTTATTACCGATCTTGCATCCGAATTTAACCTTTTCAAAAAATCCTTTTCTGACGACATTGCAAAATTAAAAGAAGAAACGAAAAAAATACAGGACGCAAACAAGGATTTAGAAACAAAATTGACTTCCGAAAGAGCTTTTATTACTCAAGTTTCGCAGGCTGAGAGAAAAAATATTAGCGAAAATTCTAAACTCGAATCAGACAAAATTCAGCAATTAGAGAAAAAAGCAACCGCAGAGATGGAGAGAATCCTCAATATTTTCAAGGACGAACGAACAAAACAAAATCAAGAGCTTGAAAAATTTCGGATCGAACACATCGCAATAATCGAAAAACGCTTGGCAGTGCTTGAAAACAATGTCGCAGGAGCCGCGGAACTGTTGAAACGAAAGGAATAAACCATGTTCGAAAAAACTGAAAAGGAAGACGTAATTTTTCCAGGAACCTCTCCGGGAAGTTACCCCAAAACGGAAGAGGAATCTGAAGAAGACATAAATAGACGAAGAGACCTAAACCATCTCTCTGAAGCTGAAATCAAGGCAGTCAGGGAGGTGGCGCAAAAAGAAGCACAAGAGAAACACAGGAAAAATCATCCCGAATTAACCGAAGAAGAACAAAAAAAAATAAACGAAAAACTTAGGAGAAAAACACCCGTGTGGAAACGTACACTCAGAAAAATAGGGGATGTGTGGACATGGATTACAGAAAATAAAAATGTGCCGGTGCTCCTATTTTTTGGTGTTTTTATATTTCTTCTCGGCTGGTCTGTTCGGGGGGTTCAAGATGAGTCCGTGTTGCGATTATTTCGAGATACCCTCATTGAGCGAGCTAAACCTGTATTTTGTGATGAAGCTGGCGAATTACAAGCGTCAGAGCCTTACTCGAACCTAAAAATTATTGTGTTGAAGCAGGCAAAAGAAATAAAACAACAAGAGAAATTTGATGATTGGTTTATTGCACTCGTGACCGGATTCCTAAGTTTTGTGGGATTCCTGGGGTCGGTGCTGATAAAATCGGGGAAAATTACGGATAGACTACTTGAGGAAATGAAAAAACCTCATGACGAATCAGGAAACTCAATAGAAACTAAGGATTAGCGGAGGGTAACATGGATGAAAAATTACGCGAGATTATCCATCAAATCGAGGCTTATTCTGGTGCACAAACTCCGCAATGCCCGAAAGAATTAGGTCATGAGGTAGTTTCTTACTTCCATTTCCCCAGAAAACGGAACGGAAAAATTTATGAAGCACGTTTAAACTGGCTCGCATTCGTCCTAATTGGCGGTGACGGAATCACAATAAAGTGCCAGGAAAAATATTGGAAACCTGACCCGAAACACCCTGACGATAGGGGGTTCGTGTGTCTCAAGATTGCAAAAGAAAAATCGCAAATAAAACCCCAGATTCCCAAAAGAGTTGACGTCCGATCGCTGGCGAGCCCCGTGCGCAAGGACTTGCCGAGCAATAATTCCCATGATAGATTTGTCGCTGGAATAGAAGCACAAAGGGATTTGTGGGGGCAGCTGCCATCCGAGCTTCCAAGAAATTTTTATATTCCCGAGGTGTTCCAGTGCAGTGACACACCCGCGACGCACGTAATCATGGAGTGGTGTGAGTCCCCGCAAATTCTAAATTATTTAAAAGAACGAAATAACCTCAGATTTTCGGTTGAAATGTTTATAAAATTTTTGGAATGCGTCCAGTGGATGCACCGGAAAAATTATATCCACCGAGATTTAAAGGCGGCAAATATTCTTGCCGGACCCCATGACTCTGTGATTCTAGTCGATTTCAATAACGCAAAACCGCCCGAAGATCGAGGATTGACTAAGGAAGGGGCCGTTGGAGGCACGGAAGGTTTTTTGAGTCCGAAAATGGCCGATGGTTTTTTTGGAGACGCAAGCTTTGCCGACGATATCTACCAAGCCGGTATGGTTTTCTACGAATTCCTTGCCTGCCAGAAATTGCCCTTGCTGGAACTCAAAGAGAACACGGAGGAAAAACGCTTAAATTTTCGGCGTAAACTTGTCGAAAAAATCCCCGATGCGGCTGCTCAGTGGTTTTGGCGGGCGACGGAATACAGGGAAGAGAAGAGATATGCGACGATCGGGCAATTTAAATCTGATGTGGAATTTTATCTCTCGCAGATTCTCGCTGATGAACAGATAACGCAAGATGCAAATGTATTGCCTGAAGTCTTTGTGGATTCGGATTTGGAAGATTTGGAACCCTCCTGGCACGAACTATTGCAAGGGAAACCCTTCGCGGAGGCTGCGGAATCTTTGTGCGAATTTGGCGAAAAATTAGTTGATTGGAAACTAAAAAAATATCTGAAAGGATGAAAAATTTTCAAGAGTTTGTTGTATACTAAGGACTTGCAACAACTTTCAGATCAGAAAGTTTTTAAAAATTGAAAGGAATGAATATGAAATTTACAGCAATTTCGATAACAATTTTGATAATAATTTCGATAATACTTTTTGTTTCTGGGTGTACCAGCCTGGCCGGTTCCTCGATTACAATTGCCGGAGGTTACGAGGGAGCTACGGGATCAATTACATACACTTACAACCCCACTGCTAGCGCGGGTTCCGGGTCAACAGTGCTTACAAAACAAGCCGAAGGGAATTCTGAAAAATCTCTCTCGGTAGTTTTAGATTCAGAAGAAATAAAAAAATTAACAGATTCTGTTTTCGCCTCGGTAAAATCTGAGGCTCAAGAAACAGATGAAGAAAGAATAAAAAAATTGAAAGAGCATATAAAAAATTTGGGAAAAATAGAAAAAATTATAAAGAGTGAAAAGGACAAAAAATAAGTCGTCCTTTCAGTTTCCCTAGAGCCTACGGAGGTTCTAGGGTTTTTCTTTAAACAAAACCCTTCCATTTTTACGGGTCTAATTCGCAAGTCGAACGAACGTGGAAATGGAAGTCTGGGAGGATATAAAATGCCTATTGATTATCAACCGCCGAAAGGGGTTCTAATTTCAGATGCAATTGCAACAACTGCGGGCGTTGCAGATGCCGGAAAAGTACCAAAGACAAATTCGTCCGGATTGATTGATGATACTTTTTTAGCGAATGCGGCTTTGAAATCTAGTTTTATTGCAACAACGGCAGGGGCGACAGATGCGGGGAAACCTGTAAAAACAAATGGTTCCGGCCTTGTTGATGATACTTTTCTCGCAAACGCTGTCCATACTCAATATGCAAAATTAGCGGGTAGATCAGGAGGACAAACGTTAAGTGGAGACACAGATTCTACGGGTAATTTAACACTCCAATCCACAGCTCACGCAACGAAAGGCTATATCAGTCTGGATGGGGTCGTACAAAAAAAAGCGACACAAGCGACAACCACGGACGCAACCCCAGCAACCCCATTTTCTCTCGTTGTTGCTGAAAATACTACCGTGTGTTTTGAAGCTAAAGTGCTTGCGAAACAAGCAAATGGCATGAGAGCCTGTTATTTTCTTCAAGGTGGGTTCTACCGAAACACTTCCGGGGACGTAACTCAAATCGGAAGCACCCACGCGACGGAAAATGAGACAGATGCTGCTTTAGATGCCACCCTGGCAGCAACAACAGGGACACAGACTATAGATATTATTGTAACCGGAAAAGCAGCAACTACGGTGCTTTGGGATGTGGTTGTAAACTATTTTGTAAACTAAAAATTAAACTAAAAATTAAACTAAAAATTAAACTAAAAACTCCAAAATGGAGAAAAAATATGGCAAAAATAGGTTTTAGCGGTACAAAAATTTTAGGATCGTTTCATCTCGCAGAGCCGATCCAGCGTCTCGGTAGTGAGATAACAGTACATTCTTTGGTTTCTCTCGGTTCCGGGGTGGTTTTGGCGGGGACGGGATTAAATGGAAAAATATATAAAAGCACGGACTCGGGAGCCACATGGTCGGAAATTCAACAACTCGGTTCGGAAACTTATATAAGATCACTTGTTTCTCTCGGTTCCGGGGTAGTCCTGGCAGGCACAGGAGAAAATGGAAAAACTTACAAAAGTACGGATTCGGGAGCTACGTGGTTGGAAATCCAGCAACTTGGCTCAGAAACTCGGGTGTTTTCACTTGTTTTTCTCGGTTCCGGGGTAGTCCTGGCAGGCACAGGAGAAAATGGAAAAATTTACAAAAGCACGGACTCGGGAGCTACGTGGTTGGAAATCCAGCAACTTGGCTCAGAAACTCGGGTGTTTTCACTTGTTTCTCTCGGTTCCGGGGTAGTCCTGGCAGGCACAGGATTAAATGGAAAAATATATAAAAGCACGGATTCGGGAGCTACGTGGTTGGAAATCCAGCAACTTGGCTCAGAAACTCGGGTGTTTTCACTTGTTTTTCTCGGTTCCGGGGTAGTCCTGGCAGGC
>Ga0209310_1000496_pt1 | contig 43033 bp, 35 predicted proteins | sample AD_UKC030_MetaG_FD_184415 | JGI IMG/M metagenome (GOLD analysis project Ga0209310, IMG submission 184415) | Active sludge microbial communities of municipal wastewater-treating anaerobic digesters from USA - AD_UKC030_MetaG (SPAdes) (version 2) | ecosystem: Engineered > Bioreactor > Anaerobic >...
ATTTTTGTATGACGGGGAGCAGGCTGTCGAGCGGAATCGAACTCGAATGCAGCAGGCGGAGAACCCCCGTATTGCCGCGCGCCAGCTGGGCGGCCTCGTCGGCGGCGAGCGCGAGTTGCTGCTCGATGCCACGCACCCGCTCGCGATAGTGCTCGCCGGCGGTGGTCAGCGCCACGCCGCGCGGATTGCGCTCGAACAAGGCAAAGCCGAGTTCCGCTTCGAGCTGGGCAATTTGTCGGCTGAGCGCCGGCTGAGCGACAAACAGCTTGGCCGCCGCAGGCGTGAAGCCGCCGAGGTCGGCGACGGTCAGGAAATAGCGGATTTTCTTGAGGTTTGCCATGCTTATAAGGAATGAATTGGCGTTAGATTTGATATTTGTCTTATACCGCGATGCCAAACAAAATGAAATCCAGTTGATAAATGGAGGATTCGACATGGCGATGGCAGCGTTAATGGAGATGGGTTTACCGGCCTGGCAATGGAGCGATGTGGCACTGGGACTGGGGGCGGTGGTGGTCGCTTATGCGGTGTTCACGCTGGTCGGCTTCGGCTCGGCGCTGGTCGCCAGTGCGCCGCTGGCGCAAGTCATGCCGGTGGCCCAGGTCATTCCGCTGCTTGCCTTGCTCGACTGCGGCGGCGCCACTTTGCGTGCCTGGCGCGCCTGGTCGTCCGTCGCCTGGCCGGCCTTCCGGCTGTTGTTACCGGGCATGCTGATCGGGCAATTGCTCGGCGTCTTCGTGCTGTCGCGCCTGCCGGCGGCGCTGATGGCGATGGCGCTTGGCGCTTTCATCGTCATCCTTGGCTTGCGCGGCTTGCTGGTGCGCAAAACCGGCAAGGTGTCGACCAGGCCGGCCTTGCTGCATGGTGTATTCGGTGGCGTGCTGGGCGGGTTGTTCGGCAGCGGCGGCTTCGTTTATGCCGCGTATCTGGAGCGCCACGTCGAGACCAAGGAAGGCTTTCGGGCGACGCAGGCCTTGCTGATTGCGTTATCGACGGCGTGGCGGGTCGTGCTGTGCGTGGCGGTCGGTGTGCTCGATCTGCAGGTCGTGATGCTGGCCCTGGCTTTGTTGCCGGCCATGGCGCTGGGCATTTGGGCGGGGCATCACATCGATCTCCGGTTGAGCCGCGAGCAATTGTTCAAGTTGCTGAATGGTTTGCTGGTCGTCAGCGGGGCGGTGCTGATCCTGCGCTTCGCGTAGCGCGCCAGCTTTCAACCCCTGGGATGATGCAGGGCATGCAGGCTCTTCAGCCGCTCGCGGGCGACGTGCGTGTAGATCTGCGTGGTCGAGATGTCGGCGTGGCCAAGCAGCAACTGGACAACGCGCAGGTCGGCACCGTGGTTGAGGAGGTGGGTGGCGAAGGCGTGGCGCAGCACGTGCGGCGAGAGTTTTTCCGGGGCGATGCCGGCGCGCAGGGCATAGCGCTTGATCAGTTGCCAGAAGGCCTGGCGCGTCATCGGGCCGCCGCGCGCGGTGATGAAGAGGGCGTCGTCCTGCTGGCCGCCGAGAATATCGGCGCGGGCTTCCTTGAGGTAGCGGCCAATCCAGTCGATGGCTTGTTCGCCAAGCGGCACCAGGCGCTCCTTGCTGCCTTTGCCGAAGGCGCGCAGGACGCCGTCGGCGAGGCTGACTTCGTGCAGTTTGAGATTGACCAGTTCCGAAACGCGCAGGCCGGTGGCGTAGAGGGTTTCGAGCATGGCGCGGTCGCGCAGGCCGAGCGGGGTGTCGAGATCGGGCGCGTCGAGCAGGGCGTCAACCTGCTTTTCGGACATCACCTTGGGCAGGCGCGCGGGGCGCGTCGGGTTGGCGAGCTTGAGCGTCGGGTCGCTGACGATGCGCCCGCGGCTCAGTTGCCAGCGGTAGAAGCGGCGCAGCGTCGACAGGTAACGCGCCTGCGAACTGGCGCGCGTTTGCCGGGACAGATGGGCGATGAAGGCGGTGAGCGTCGTCTCGCGCAGGTCGATCAGGGGTTCGTGGCTTTGCTGGAGCAGCCAGCCGGCGAGTCGGCCGAGGTCGGAGCGATAGCTTGCGAGCGTCGCCCTGGCCAGCCCGTCTTCGAGCCACAGGGCGTCGCAGAAATTGTCGATGTCGGCGGTGTCAGCCGGGCGTAGGGGTAAGGGCGATGCCTTCATGGCGCAGCAACCAGCGTTTGACGTCGAGCAGGAAGCCGCCGCGTTCGCGGGCAAAGCCGCCCAGCCCGCCGCCGGTGGCGACGATGCGGTGGCAGGGCACGACGACCGGGTAAGGATTCGAGCCGCAGGCCTGGCCGACGGCGCGGGGGGCATTTTTGAGGTTTTTTGCCAGTTGACCGTAAGTGTGCGTCTGGCCGCTCGGGATGGCCGAAATCTGTTCCCAGACACGGCGCTGGAAGGCGGTGCCGGCCGGGCGCAGCGGCAGGCCGAAACGGAAATTCGGGTCGGCGATGTAGGCCTTGAGCTGGCGCACGGCTTCGGCGGCGAGCGGCGTCGTTGCGGCGACCTCCGGACGGGGTTCGAGGAAGTCGATGACGGTGATTTCGTCATTGTCGCATTGCACGCCCAAGCAAAAGCCGGGGGCGGCGACGACCGCCTGGTAAGTCTGGTTGGCTCGGGTTTTCATGCTGCCTCCGTTGTCACTGTTGCGGTCGACCCCGAAAAATGGCCAAAAATCAAAATGCCGACAAGCCGGTTTGCGCCCGCCCGAGAATCAGCGCATGGACGTCATGCGTGCCCTCGTAGGTGGTCACCGATTCCAGATTGACCATGTGGCGGATGACGCCGAACTCGTCCGAAATGCCGTTACCGCCCAGCATGTCGCGGGCGTTGCGAGCGATCTCAAGGGCCTTGCCGGTGCTGTTGCGCTTGAGCAGCGAGACCAGCTCCGGCGTTGCGCTGCCGTCATCCATCATGCGGCCGAGGCGCAACGCACCCTGGATGCCGAGGGCGATTTCACTTTGCATGTCGACCAGTTTTTTCTGGATTAACTGCGTCGCGGCGAGCGGCCGGCCGAACTGCTGGCGGTCGAGCGTGTATTGCCGCGCCGTGTGCCAACAGGATTCGGCGGCGCCCAGCGCGCCCCAGGAAATGCCGTAGCGGGCGGAGTTGAGGCAGGTGAACGGGCCTTTCAGGCCGCTGACCTTGGGCAGCAGGTTTTCGCTTGGCACGAAGACTTCATCCATGACGATGTCGCCGGTCACCGAGGCGCGCAGGCTGACTTTGCCGCGAATGACCGGCGCCGACAGCCCGGCCATGCCTTTTTCGAGAATGAAGCCGCGTAGCGCACCTTCGTCGTCCTTGGCCCAGACGATGAAAATATCGGCAATCGGCGAATTGGTGATCCACGTCTTGCGGCCAGAGATTTTCCAGCCGCCGGGCACCGCGCGGGCGCGCGTGGTGGCGCTGGAGGGATCGGAGCCGGAATCCGGTTCGGTGAGGCCGAAGCAGCCGATCAACTCGCCCTTGCCAAGTTTCTTCAGATACTTTTCCTTTTGCTCCTCGGAGCCGAATTCGTAAATCGGCACCATGGTCAGCGAGGATTGCACGCTCAGCAGGGTGCGGTAGGCGGAATCGACGTATTCGACTTCGCGGGCGATCAGGCCGTAGGAAACGTAATTGAGGCCGGCGCCGCCGTATTGCGGGGGCAAGGTTGCGCCCAGCAGCCCCATGTCGCCCATCTCGCGGTAAATCGCGGGATCGGTCGTTTCATTGCGGAAGGCGTCGAGAATGCGCGGTTGCAGGGCCTTGCGCGCGAAATCGCGCGCGGCATTGCGTACCTGGCGCTCGTCGGCAGCCAGTTGGCCGTCGAGCAGGAAGGGGTCGTCCCAGGCGAAGTTCGTTTTAGCCACGGACATGCCCATCCCCAAGAACCACCCATTTCTGGCTGGTCAGTCCTTCCAGACCGACCGGGCCACGGGCGTGAATCTTGTCGGTCGAAATGCCGATTTCGGCGCCCAGGCCGTACTCGAAACCGTCGGCAAAGCGCGTTGAGGCGTTGATCATCACCGACGCCGAATCGACTTCGCGCAGGAAGCGCATTGCTTTCGGATGATTATCGGTGACGATGGCCTCGGTGTGGTGCGACGAGTATTTGTTGATATGTGCGATGGCCTCGTCGATGCCGGAAACCACCTTGACCGAGATGATCGGCGCCAAGTATTCGGTGTAGTAATCCTCTTCGCTGGCCGGCAGGGCTTCCTTGACGATGGCGCAGGTTTCGGCACAACCGCGCATTTCGACACCCTTTTCGGTCAGCATATGGGCGATGGGCGGCAGCAGCATGGCGGCGACCGAGCGGTCGACGAGCAGCGACTCGGCGGTGTTGCAGGTGCCGTAGCGCTGGGTTTTGGCGTTCTCGACGATCTTCAGCGCCTTGTTCGGGTCGGCTTCCTCTTCCAGATAGACGTGGCAGTTGCCGTCCAGGTGCTGGATCATCGGCACGCGTGACTCGGCCAACAGGCGGGCGATCAGACCCTTGCCGCCGCGCGGGACGATGACGTCGACGAATTCGCGCATCGTGATCAGTTCGCCGACGGCGGCGCGGTCGGTGGTGTCGATGACCTGTACGCTTTCGGCGGGCAGGCCGGCGGCTTGCAAGCCTTCCTGAACCAGTGCGGCGATGGCGCGGTTGGAGCGGATCGCCTCCGAGCCGCCGCGCAGGATGGCGGCGTTGCCCGATTTCAGGCAGAGCGCGGCGGCATCGGCGGTGACGTTCGGGCGGGCTTCGTAGATGATGCCGATGACGCCGAGCGGCACGCGCATCTTGCCGATCTGGATGCCGGACGGGCGGTACTTGATGTCGCTCATCTCGCCGATCGGGTCAGGCAGCTTGGCGACCTGTTCGACGCCTTCGGCCATGCTTTCGACCCCTTTTTCGGTCAGCGTCAGGCGGTCGAGCATGGCGGTTTCGAGGCCGGCGGCACGGGCGGCGGCCAGGTCTTCCTGGTTGGCGGCGACCAGCGCGGCGCTTTCGCGGCGGATGGCGGCGGCGATGTGCAGCAGCGCGGCGTTCTTTTCGGCGGTGGTGGCGCCGGCCAGGCGGCGCGAGGCGGCGCGAGCCTGGCGGCCGACGGTCTGCATGTATTCCTTGATGTCCATGATGAATTTCGTGCGGGCAAAGGAACATTATAGCCAGCAAATTTAGGGGGAACTTCCCGAAGCGGGTAAACTCTTATCCGCAACGATTACATGGGTATCCATCGGGGACAAGATGGCTGAGAAACTGATTCTGCCGCACGAAGTGAAGGTGTGTGCAACATGCAGCTACTGGGACGGCGAGCGTCGGGTGGATGCGGACATGAAGCTGGTGGTCGTGGATCATGATTGCCACGGCCTGTGCATGGTTCATGAGACCCGAAAACCGGGCATCTGCGACGTGCGCACCGAGTGCGACTGCATGTGGGAAGACCTCGAACCGGATGGCGAGGTGCCCGTCCTCTGATTATTTCCTGGCGCTCAGGCTCATGCCGAGGCGCAGGAATTCTTCCCAGACGTTACCCTGGCCGGCCCCCTTGACGAGCCGGTCGATCTTTCCGGCATGTTCCAGCGCCGCTTCGAGTGTTGCGGTCGACAGTCGTTGCAGGGCTTTTTTCACCGGATTCAGGCGCGGCCCCCAGACTTTTGCTTCCTTGAGCAACTGATCCACGGGTTTGCCGCGGTCGAGGCCGGCGCGCACGGTCGTCAGCGTCCTGATTTCCTCGCTCATCGCCCACAACACCAATGGCGGTGGTTCTCCCTCATGCATCAAACCGTCCAGCGTTCGGGTCAGGCGGGCGAGATCGCCGGCCAGCAGGGCGTCGCGCAGTCCGTCCAGGTCGTAACGGGCGACATTGAGCACCGCTTCACGTACCTGCGCCAGCGACAGCGTGCCGGTGGGGTAGAGCAATCCGAGTTTCTGGATCTCCTGGTGCGCGGCGAGCAGGTTGCCCTCGACGCGCTCGGCGATGAATTTAAGGCTCTCGAGGTCGGCGCCCTGCTGCTGGCGGCGGAGCCGCCCGGCGATCCAGCCGGGCAATTCGGCGAGCGGTGGCGCACTTATCTTGATGGCGACGCCGGCATTGACCAACGTGGTGAACCAGACGGCCTTTTCCTCGCGCCAGTCGAGTTCCGGCAGGGTGACCAGCAGCAGGTTGTCGGGCGAAAGATTGCGGCACCAATCCTGCAGCGCGGCGCCGCCTTCCTTGCCCGGCTTGCCGCCGGGAATGCGCAGGTCGATCAGCTTCCGGTCGCCGAACAGCGAGAGATTGCCACCGGCCGCCAACAACTGGTTCCAGTCGAAGTGCGGCATCACGGTCAGCACTTCGCGTTCGCTGTAGCCCTGCTGGCGCGCCCGGGCGCGGATGGCGTCGGCGGCCTCGATGACCAGCAGCGGCTCGTCGCCATAGACGACGTACAACGGGCGCAACTCGCGTTCGAGATGGGCGGCGAGTTGTTCGCCCTTGAGCAACATTACTGGTCGTCTTCCTCGATGTCGGGGTTCTTCGGCTTGATCAGCGACAGTCGGCGCACGATCTGGTTGACCAGGTCGTTGTTCATGTCGCGCCAGAGCAGGCCTTCTTCCAGGTCTTTCGCCAGCACGTTGGAGTCGCTGTAGCTGATGTCGCGCGACAGGATGACTTCATTGACCCCGACCAGTTCCTGGCCCTTGGCATTGACGATACGGAAGGCGTAGTCGAGCTGCAGGCGGTATTCCGTCACGCGGCCCTGGGAGTTGACGCTCAGGATGGTCTTGATGCGGTTGTCGCGCACCTGCTGGAAGACTGCTTCGGCGTCCTTGGGGCTATCGACGATCTTCGTCTGCCCGGTGGCACTGATGTAGCGCTGCATCCAGATGCGAACGTCGGAGTTTTCCGGCAACGCGATATAGAGCGACTTGTAGGGCAGGTTGCCGCTGAGCGTTCCGCGCAGCTGGAAGCCGCAACCGGCGACGATGATTGCCAGGAGCAGGGCGAGAACGATACGGAGCGGGACGCGCATGGGGCTTCCTTAAACGACGATATTGACCAGACGGCCCGGCACGACGACGACCTTCTTCGCCGGCTTGCCTTCCATGAACTTGACGGCGCCTTCGGAGGCCAGCGCAGCGGCTTCGATGCTCGCCTTGTCGGCCGCGGCGGCAACGCGGATGGAACCGCGCAGCTTGCCGTTGACCTGAACCATCAGCTCGATCTCGTCCTGCTTGAGCGCCGCCGGATCGGCCTTGGGGAAGGCGGCGAGGCCGGCATCCTGGCCCGGCTTCAGCTCGGCGTAGAGCGCCTGGCCGATGTGCGGGACGATGGGGAACAGCAACAGGGCGATGCTTTCCAGCGTTTCCTGGGCCAGCGCGCGGCCGGCGGCATCCTTGAGGTCGGCCTTGTCGAATGCGTTGAGCAACTCCATGACGGCGGCGATGGCGGTGTTGAACTGCTTGCGGCGGCCGTAGTCGTCGGCGACCTTGCTCATGGTCTGGTGCAGCTTGCGACGCAGGTCGCGCTGTTGGTCACTGAGCGCGGTCGACAGGGAATTTTGCTCGATTTTCACATCGACGAGGCCGGCTTGCACATGGTCATACGTCGTCTTCCACAAGCGGCGCAGGAAGCGGTAGGCGCCCTCGACGCCGGCGTCCGACCATTCCAGCGACTGGTCAGGCGGCGAGGCGAACATGATGAACAGGCGGGCCGTGTCGGCGCCGTACTGGTCGATCAGCGCCTGCGGGTCGACGCCGTTGTTCTTCGACTTCGACATCTTTTCGGTGCCGCCGATGACTACCGGCTGGCCGTCGGCGCGCAGCGTGGCGCCGGTAGGGCGGCCCTTTTCGTCGGTGACGACATCGACGTCGGCCGGGTTGATCCATTGCTTCTTACCACCGTCGAGGTCGCGGTAGAAGGTCGGCGCGACGACCATGCCCTGCGTCAGCAGGTTGGCGAAGGGTTCGCCGAGGTCGCCGATTAGGCCGACATCACGCATCAGCTTTGTGAAGAAGCGCGAGTACAGCAAATGCAGGATGGCGTGCTCGATGCCGCCGATGTACTGGTCGATACCGCCCTTGCACCAGTAGGCGACGCGCTCATCGACCATGGCCGTGGCGTTGTCGGGGCAGGCGTAGCGCAGGAAGTACCAGGACGACTCGAAGAAGGTGTCCATGGTGTCGGTTTCACGGCGCGCGTCGCCGCCGCACTTCGGACACTTGCACTCGTAAAACTCGGGCATCTTGGCCAGCGGCGAACCGGCGCCGGTGATCTCGACGTTCTCCGGCAGCACGACCGGCAGTTGCTCGTCCGGCACCGGCACGTCGCCGCATGTCTTGCAGTGGATGATCGGGATCGGACAGCCCCAGTAGCGCTGGCGGGAAATACCCCAGTCGCGCAGGCGGAACTGCACCTTCTTGTCGCCGAGATTCTTGGCGGCGAGGTCGGCGGCGATGGCGTCGACCGCGGCTTCGTAGCCGAGGCCATCGTATTTGCCGGAATTGACCAGCTTGCCCTTGACCTTGTCGGCGTACCACTCGGCCCAGGCTTCGTGGCTGAACGCCGTTTCGCCGTCAACCGCGACGACCTGCTTGATCGGCAGGTTGTATTTCAGAGCAAAGGCGAAATCGCGCTCGTCGTGCGCCGGCACGGCCATCACGGCGCCGTCGCCGTAGCTCATGAGTACGTAGTTGCCGACCCAGACTTCGACCTGCTGGCCGGTCAGCGGGTGGGTTACGTAGATGCCGGTCGGCATGCCCTTCTTTTCCATCGTCGCGATGTCGGCCTCGGCGACGCCACCCTTCTTGCATTCCTCGATGAAGGCAGCCAGTTCCGGGTTGTTGGCAGCGGCCTTGGTGGCCAGCGGGTGTTCGGCGGCGACGGCGACGAAGGTGACGCCCATGATGGTGTCGGCGCGCGTGGTGAACACCCAGAGCTTTTCATCGGCGTTGTCGGCGAGCGGGAAGGCGAAGCGCACGCCGGTGCTCTTGCCGATCCAGTTCTTCTGCATCAGGCGAACCTGCTCGGGCCAGCCCGGCAGGTTGTCGAGCTCGGACAGCAACTCCTCGGCGTAGGCGGTGATCTTCATGTAGTACATGGGGATCTCGCGCTTTTCGATCAGCGCGCCGGAGCGCCAGCCGCGGCCGTCTATGACCTGTTCGTTGGCCAGCACGGTGTGATCGACCGGGTCCCAGTTCACGGTGCCGAGTTTCTTGTAAACGAGGCCCTTTTCGTAGAGGCGGGTGAACAGCCATTGTTCCCAGCGGTAGTACTCAGGCGTGCAGGTGGCGAATTCGCGTTCCCAGTCGATGGCAAAGCCGAGCGACTTGAGCTGGGTCCGCATGTAATCGATGTTGGAGTAGGTCCAGCCAGCCGGTGGCACGTTGTTCTGCAGCGCAGCGTTTTCGGCCGGCATGCCGAAGGCGTCCCAGCCCATGGGCTGCAGCACGTTGAAGCCCTGCATCTTGTGGAAGCGCGACAGCACGTCGCCGATGGTGTAGTTGCGCACGTGGCCCATGTGCAGCTTCCCGGACGGATACGGGAACATCGAGAGGCAGTAGTACTTAGGTTTCGTAGCGTCTTCGACCGCGCGGGCGGCGCCGGTCTTGTTCCAGTGCGCCTGGGCGGCGCGCTCGATGTCGGCCGGGGTATATTTGTCCTGCATGGATAATTCGCTGGGAAATCGTTGAGTAAACGGCGAATTATACCGGCGGAACCTGTCGGTTGATTTTTGCCTTTTTTCGGGAGTCGACCGCAACAGGCCGTTCCCGGTCGCTTGCGCGATGAAAAGGCGCGAACGAAGCCCGGGTAGCTCGCGCTACCGCCGCTTGCGCCGGAATTGCGCCGGGGAACTACGGGTGACCGGGCGCGGGGCGCCCACGCTGGCCGGACGGCGGGTTCGGGGCCTGCACGCCCCTGGCCCGCCGACTGTCGGCGTCAGCGTCGCCCGGTCACGCTGCTTTTTTTGGCAGTTGCATGTTTCCCCAGGTGTTCTGCCAGAAGCGGTAGGCATTCTGGGCTGCCATCAGGGAAAGCAGCGACATGCGGGACTGATGGCGCCACATCCAGGAAATCTGGGGGGCGGGCGTCAGGCCGTATTGCGGCGTGCTGCCGACTTCGTCCTCGACGATGCTGAGGAAGCGCTCGACGGCGAGGCCCCAGTATTCGGAACCTTCTGCCTTGCCGGTCAAGTATTCGGCTTCGGAGAGGGCGCGCCGCCAGAGTTTCAGGGCGAGTTCATCGCTGATGCCGGCCTTCCTGGCGATCCAGGGCAGTATCTTCGGTGCTTTCATGCTGTTACTCCTTGTGTTCTCAGTGGGGGAACCACTTGCTGTTATGACTACCTCGTGGGTAGAAGGTTTTGTGCACTGCAATATTTTTATGATGAGTATACTGCCAGGGATTCCTGTTCGGGTAGGTAAACCCCTCTAGTGCGAATGCTGCGTTGCACAATCGCAACAGATTGGTCATACCAATAATCCTTGGTTGTCCGCAGCGCACCGTATACCGTCATTTCCAGAAAAACTCATTTATGTCCGCTTATTTATGTCCGATCTCCTGGCGAATCTGAACGCGCCGCAGCTACAGGCGGTTACGCTGCCGCCGGTGCATGCGCTGATCCTGGCCGGCGCTGGCAGCGGCAAGACCCGCGTGCTCACCACACGCATCGCCTGGCTGATGTCGACCAATCAGGTCGGCCCGCACGGTGTGCTGGCGGTGACCTTCACCAACAAGGCGGCCAAGGAAATGACCGCGCGCCTGTCGGCGCTGGTGCCGATCAATACGCGCGGCATGTGGATAGGCACTTTCCACGGCCTGTGCAACCGCCTGCTGCGCGCCCATTACCGCGAGGCCGGGCTGCCGCAGACCTTCCAGATCCTCGATTCCGCCGATCAGTTGGCGATGGTCAAGCGCCTGCTCAAGAATCTGAATGTCGACGACGAGAAATACCCGCCGCGCGAGTTGTGCCATTTCATCAATGCGCATAAAGAACAGGGCATCCGTGCCGCACAGGCCGAGGCTTACGACAATTACACGCAAAAGCGTGTCGAGCTGTATGCCGAATATGAAAACCAGTGCAACCGCGAAGGTGTCGTCGACTTCGCCGAACTGCTCTTGCGCTGCCACGAATTGCTGCAGCGCAACGAACCTTTGCGTACCCACTACCAAGAACGCTTCAAATACATCCTGGTTGACGAGTTCCAGGACACCAACAAGCTTCAATACGCCTGGCTGCAACTGCTGGCCGGCGGCGGTGCCAAGGTTTTCGCGGTCGGCGACGACGACCAGAGCATCTACGCCTTTCGCGGCGCCGAAGTCGGCAACATGCGCGATTTCGAGCGCGAGTATGCGGGCGACAACGTCATCCGCCTCGAACAGAACTATCGTTCGCACGGCAACATCCTGGCCGCCGCCAACGCGCTGATCAAGAACAACCGTGAGCGCCTGGGCAAGAATCTGTGGACGGATGCCGGCGCCGGCGAGCCGATTCGCGTTTTCGAAGGCTATTCCGACCTCGATGAGGCGCGCTTCGTGATCGACGAGATTCGCGAACTGGTGCGCGAGGGCGTCGCGCCGACCCAGTGCGCAATCCTCTACCGTTCCAACGCCCAGTCGCGCGTGCTTGAGCACGAATTGTTCGCCAAGGGCGTGCCGTACAAGGTCTATGGCGGCCTGCGCTTCTTCGAACGACAGGAAATCAAGCATGCGCTGGCCTATCTGCGCCTGCTGGGCAACCCGGACGACGATACCGCCTTCCTGCGCGTCGTCAATTTCCCGACCCGCGGTATCGGTGCCCGCTCGCTGGAAAACCTGCAGGCGACTGCTCACCAGATGAATTCCAGTCTCTACAACGCGGCGGCCTCGTTGACCGGCAAGGCCGGGCAGACGGTCGGCGCTTTCATCCGGCTGATCGAAAGCCTGCGTGTCGAGACGGAAAAGCTGCCTCTGCCCGAAATTATCGAGCACATCATCGAGCAGAGCGGCCTCGCCCAGCACTACCGCGTCGAGAAGGAAGGTCAGGAAAGGCTGGAAAACCTCGATGAGCTGATCAACGCCGCCGCTACCTTCGTCGACGACGAGGGCGCTATCGGCGAAGGTGGCGCGCTCGCTTCCTTCCTCGCCCACGCTTCGCTGGAGGCCGGCGAACACCAGGCCGGCGAGGGGCAGGAGGCGGTGCAACTGATGTCGGTGCACGCCGCCAAGGGGCTGGAATTCGATGTCGTCTTCATCACCGGGCTGGAGCAGGGACTGTTCCCGCATGAGAACTCGATCAACCAGGGGCGTGAAGGGTTGGAGGAGGAACGGCGCCTGATGTACGTCGCGGTGACGCGGGCGCGCCGCCGCCTCTACGTTTCCTGCGCGCAGACGCGGATGCTGCACGGCCAGACGCGCTACTGCGTGCCGTCGAGTTTCCTGGAAGAAATTCCGGAGCAACTGCTGCTGAAATTGAACACAAAATCGGCGTCGACCGTAGCAGCACCGGCTTTCGGTTCCTTCGGCGGTGGCTATGCTGAACCGGCGTCGGGTGGGCTGCGTATCGGGCAGACCGTCGAGCATGCCAAATTCGGCATCGGCGTCATCGTTTCCACCGAAGGTCGCGGCGCCGATGCGCGCGTGCAGGTCAATTTCGGCGGCAGCGGCATGAAATGGCTGGCGCTGGAATACGCCAAGCTGACGCCGGTCTGAGCGCCCGTGGAAACGCCCTGGTTCCTCAAGAGTCTGCTGGTCGCGCTGCTGATGCCGCCGGGCAACGGGCTGCTCCTGCTCGGCGTCGCCGGTCTGTTCCGGCGTCGACGCTGGGCCTTCGGGCTGGCGATGGTGGGAGCCTTGTTGCTGCTGCTGCAATCCTTGCCGCCGGTATCCAGTGCGCTGATGGCGACGCTGGAAGAACGGGCCGGGCTGGTGATACAAGGCAAGGATGGCGCCCAGGCCATTGTCGTGCTGAGCGGCGGGCTTTTTACCGATGCGACGGAGTATGGCGGTGACACCGCCGGTGCGCGAACCTTGCTCCGCCTGCGCTACGGTGCGCTGCTGGCGCGTCGCTTCGATCTGCCGCTGTTGGTTGCCGGCGGCCGCCCGGAGCAGGCGGCGCGCTCCGAAGCGGCGGTGATGGCCGACATTCTGGCGAACGAATTCGGGATCAAGGTACGCTGGCAGGAAACGCAGTCGCGCACGACCGCCGAGAATGCGGCAAAGTCGGCCGAAATTCTCCGCGCTGCCGGCATCGGGCGGGTCGTGCTGGTCACCCAGGCTTTTCACATGCCGCGTGCCGCGCACCTGTTCCGCGCTGCCGGCATCGAGGTCGTTCCGGCACCGACGAATTTCACGGCGATGGGTCGTTCGGCTTTCGTGCCATCCGATTTCCTGCCGCAGGTGAGCGCCATGCAGAATTCCTACTATGCGTTGCATGAGTGGCTGGGTATCGCGTGGCTCGCGTTGACGGTGGAAGGAAGCGCGGCGCGGTGATAACCTCGGCGTCGGGAAAAAAGACAACGAGGAGATCGCCATGCCCAACGCCATCCGCATTCACCAGACCGGCGGCCCCGAGGTACTGACCTGGGAAACGGTCGATTTGCCGGCCCCGGCGGCTGGCGAGGCGACGGTTCGCCACCACGCGGTCGGCCTCAATTTCATCGATACCTATCACCGTACCGGCCTCTATCCGCTACCGCTTCCTTCCGGTATCGGTCTTGAAGGCGCTGGCGTGGTCGAGGCGGTCGGTGCCGGCGTGACCGAGGTCAAGGTCGGCGACCGCGTCGCTTATGCCGGGGGGCCGGTCGGCGCCTATGCCGAGGTGCGCAATATTCCGGCGCATCGCCTGCTCAAGCTGCCCGATGCCATCGCTTTCGATACCGCTGCTGCGATGATGTTGCAGGGCCTGACCGCTGCGTACCTGCTGCGCCGCACCTATCGAGTTCAGCCCGGCGATGCCGTGCTGATCCATGCCGCGGCCGGCGGCGTCGGACTGATCGCCTGCCAGTGGGCCAAGGCGTTGGGGGCGACGGTGATCGGCACGGTCGGTTCGCCGGCCAAGGCGGAACTGGCGAAGGCGCATGGCTGTGACCATGTGATCAACTACTCGACCGAGAATTTCACCCAGCGCGTGCGCGACATCACCGGCGGCGAAGGCGTGCCGGTCGTCTATGACGGCGTCGGCAAGGATACCTTCATGGGCTCGCTCGACAGCCTGCGTCCGCTCGGCATGTTGGTGACTTATGGCAACGCCTCCGGGCCGGTCCCGCCGTTCGATCTGCTGCTGTTGTCGCAGAAAGGCTCGCTGTTCGTGACCCGCCCGACGATCATGCACTACACCGCCAAGCGTGCCGATCTGGAGGCGCTGGGCGCCGAACTGTTCGAGGTCGTCGTGTCCGGCAAGGTACGCATCGAAGTGAACCAGACCTACCCGCTGAAGGACGCGGCGCAGGCCCACCGTGACCTCGAGGCGCGCAAAACCACCGGCTCGACCGTCCTGCTGCCGTGATGTCGCGCTTCAAGGCCGGTCTCCTCTCGCTACGCGACTTGTTCGCCACCGCCTGGTGGATATTCCTGATCGTCGGTATCGGCTTCTACGTTGCCTACCAGTTCGTCCAGCCGGCGCCGCCGACCAAACTGGTGATCACGACGGGCAGCGAATCGGGCGCCTACTACCATTTCGCCCAGCGCTACGCGGCAATCTTGGCGCGCAACGGCATCAAGCTGGAGGTTCGCACCTCGGCCGGTTCGCTGGAAAACCTGACGCGCCTGGAGAACGACGAGGCGCAGGTCGGCTTTGTCCAGGGCGGCGTCGTCGAAATGCCGGAAGATCCCGATGCCCAGGATGATTCAGGGCTGCTCTCGCTGGGTAGCGTTTTCTACGAACCGGTCTGGGTCTTCTACCGCAGCGACAGGCGCCTGGATCGCCTGACCGACCTCAAGGGCAAGCGCATTGCCATCGGCCAGGAAGGCTCCGGCGTGCGTCAGCTGGCGCAGCAACTGCTGGCTGCCAACGAGATCAAACCGGGCGATCATCTGGTGCCCCTGTCCGGCCTCCAGGCCGCCGAGGAGTTGCAGCAGGGGCGCATCGACGCGGCCTTCGTCATCGCTGCCGAAAACGCCCCGGTGGTTCAGGTATTGCTGCGTTCGCCGGGGGTCAAGGTGATGAGTTTTGCGCAGGCCGACGCCTACCACCGCCGCTTTCCCTTCCTGAGCAAGCTGACGCTGCCGCAGGGCGTTGCCGATCTGGTGCGCGACTATCCGCCCTTCGACATCACGCTGCTGGCGCCGACGGCCAACCTGATCGTCCGCAAGGACCTGCATCCGGCATTGCAGAGCCTGCTGCTGCAAGCGGCCAGCGAGGTGCACGGGCGCGCCGGCTTCTTCCAGCGCGCCGGCGAGTTTCCCGCCTACAAGGATCGTCTGTTGCCGCTGTCGCCCGAGGCCGCGCGTTACTTCAAGTCCGGCCCGCCTTTCCTGCAGCGCTTTCTGCCGTTCTGGCTGGCGGTTCTCGTCGATCGCCTGGTCGTGCTGCTGATTCCTTTCTTCGCGTTGCTCATCCCGCTTCTGAAGGTCGCCCCGGCGATTTACACCTGGCGCGTGCGCGCCAAAATATTCCGTTGCTACGGCGAATTGAAATACCTCGAAGACGACCTGCGCCATCGCTTCGAACCGGCGCGCCTGCCCGACTATCAGTCCCGACTCGAAGCGCTGGACGAGGAGGCCAGAGGGCTGCATGTGCCATTGGCATTCACCGACCTGGTCTATACGCTACGCGAGCACGTCAATCTGGTTCGCCGGACACTGGTTCAACTGGAGTCTCAGCAATGAAGGCATTTCTCGTCGCCAATCCCAAGGGCGGTTCCGGCAAGAGCACGCTGGCGACCAACCTCGCCGGTTATTTCGCCAGCCAGCGTCACGAGGTGATGCTGGGCGACATCGACCGCCAGCAGTCGGCACGCGAATGGCTGGCGATTCGCCCCTTCGAGTTGCCGACCATCGACACCTGGGAGATCGGCCCCGACGACATCGCCCGCCCGCCCAAGGGCACCACCCACGTCGTGCTCGACACGCCGGCCGGCCTGCATGGCAAGACGCTGGACAAGGTGCTGAAGTTGTCTACGCGGGTCATCGTGCCGGTGCAGCCTTCGCTGTTCGATATGCTGGCGACGCGCCATTTTCTCGAAACGCTGCTGTCCGAAAAGGCGGTGCGCAAAGGCAAGGCCGACGTTGCCGTGATCGGCATGCGGGTCGATGCCCGCACCCGCGCGGCCGGCGAGCTGGAGCGCTTTTTCGCCACCTTCGAGCTGCCGGTGCTGACCTACCTGCGCGACACGCAGGTTTATGTGCAGGCGAGCGGCGCCGGCATGACCATCTTCGACCTGCCGCGTTCGCGTGCCGAGCGCGACCTCGAACAATGGCAGGCGATCATCGACTGGGCTGAGGCCGGCGAGAAAAAGGGCGAGTGATCGTTCGGGGCTGGCGTTTGCCTGCCGGTTGCGGTCGACGCCCAAAAAAGGGCGATTTTCATCGGTTCCACCTTCGCAGGCCGCAGGCATAATGCGGCTTTGCCAATGATGAGCGTGCGCGAAATGCCTGTTGCCGACGAAATCGAAATCCGCGTCAATTCCGTCGAGCAACTGTTCAACAGTCTCGACCCCGCGCCATTTCGCGAGCGCGAACTCGACAGCCAGGCGGAGCGCTACATCGTTTCCTATGCGCGGGAAGTTCCCGGGCAGCTTGCCATCAAACTGATCGTCTATCTGCACGGAGCTGCCAGCGAGCCGGTGCTGGCGCGCCAGTTGGAAGGTGCAATCCAGCGCCACTTCGAGGAGCGAGCCAGAGATCAGGAGACCGAGTTGAGCGAATTGCGTCGCCTCGGCCGCAAGGGGCTTGTCGTCGGCCTGCTGGTCATGCTTTTCGCCACGCTGGCGGGCGTTGCGCTACAGAACGCTTTCCCCGATTCGCGCTTCATCGAGACCATTGAGCACAGCCTGATCATTTTCGGTTGGGTCGCCCTGTGGCGGCCGATCGAGATCCTGCTCTATGACCGCTGGCCGCTGGTGCGCGCGAGCAACCTGTTCCAGCGCCTGGCTGTGGCCCCGGTCGCGCTGCGTCAGGCAACGTCGTGAGCGTGTTCCGCTGACCTTGTTGGCCGGCAGCAGCTAGAGGTCGGCTACCAGCACGGCGGTTTCTTCCGGCTTTTCCAGTTCTGTCAGAAACCAGGCGAGCGCCTTGCCCGGCTGACGGCTGCGCCAGGCGAGATGCAGCGGCATCGCCGGGCGCGGTTCGGCAAGTGCCTTTTCGACCAGCCGACCGGCGGCGATTTCCGGCGCTGCCAGCCAGCGCGGCAGGTGGCCGATGCCAAAGCCCGCCACCTGGGCGCTGGCCTTGGCGCGAATGTCGGGGACGCGCAACGTGTCCTGTCCTTCGACGACGCCTATGCTGCGGGCGACCAACTCCTGTGAGGTGTCGGCGACGACGATGGCACGGTGGCGCAGTAGTTCGCGGGCGGGGATGGCGCCCTCCCATGCGGCCAACGGGTGCTGCGGGGCGATGACGAAAACGAACTGGTCGTGGTCGCACAGGCGGCGGGTGGCGATGCCGCTCTGCGCCGGCATGTCGCCGGGGGCGCCGATGACGAGGTCGGCGCGACCAGTGGCCAGGGCATCCCAAGTGCCGCCCAGCACCTCATGGTCGAGCCGTACCTGGGTGCCGCAGCCGACGGCGTAGAACTTGTGCAGCAGCGGATACAGGCGCTCGACCGGGATGATGGTGTCGATGGCGATGCGCAGCTCGGTTTCCCAGCCCTTGGCGATACGCTGCACGCGGCGTTCCAGTTCGTCGGCGGCGCGCAACAGATGGCGGCCGTCGTCGAGCAGGGCGCGCCCGGCTTCGTTCAACGTCGCCTTGCGGCCTTCGCGGACGAAAAGCGGGATGTCGAGCTCGTCTTCCAGCTTGGCGACGGCATGCGACAGCGCCGACGGGACGCGGTGGAGGGCAACCGCGGCGGCGCTGAAGCTGCCATGGCGGTCGATGGTGTCGAGAATGTGCAGCAGGTCGAGCGAGATTTTCATGTGAATTAAATTGAACGATAAGTCCAGAATTATTCGCTGGATAGGCATGAACTCTACGCCTAATATGGAACCCAAGCTACATCGCAAATTCACAAGGAGTTGCCATGATCATCCCGAGACTTTCCGCCGATCGCGGTTATGCCGACCACGGCTGGCTCAAGGCGCTGCACAGTTTTTCCTTTGCCGAGTACTACGACCCCAAGGAAATGGGCTGGGGGGCACTGCGCGTCATCAACGAAGACCGCATCGTGCCCGGCGCCGGCTTCGGCAAGCATGGCCACCGCGACATGGAGATCGTCACCTACATCCTCGACGGCGCGCTGGAGCACAAGGACAGCCTCGGCAACGGCGGCATCATTCGCCGTGGCGAGGTGCAGCGCATGAGCGCCGGCAAGGGCATCCTGCATAGCGAATTCAATCCTTCCGTAAATGAGGGAACGCACCTGCTGCAGATCTGGATCGAACCGGCGCAACTCGGTCGGCCCGCCAGCTACGAGCAGCAAGCGCTGCCGGAAGCCGAATTGCGCGGTCGCTGGCGGCTCGTTGCCTCGCCCGATGGCGCGCAAGGCAGCACCACCATCGGCCAGGATGCGAAGCTGTGGGCCAGCCTGCTGGCGCCCGGCGAGGCCTTGTCCTACGAGCTTGCCGGCGGTCGCCTGGGCTACGCCCACGTCATCCGCGGTCGACTGGCAATCAATGGCCAAATCCTGGCGACCGGCGATGCCGCCAAGATCGCCGATGAAACCCATCTCGCTTTCCAGGCCGAGGAAGAAACGGAATTCCTGCTCTTTGATCTGCCGCCGCTCAATTAACTGCTACAAAACCAACCCCTTCAGGAGAACAGCATGAGTAAAGTTGTCGTTTATCACTCCGGCTACGGCCACACCCAACGCGTTGCCCAACAAGTCGCCGATGGCGCCGGGGCCGAACTACTGGCCATCGACGCCGAAGGCAACCTGCCGGAAGGAGGCTGGGACAAGCTGAACGCCGCCGACGCCATCATTTTCGGCACGCCGACCTATATGGGCGGCCCGAGCTGGCAGTTCAAGAAGTTCGCCGATGCCTCGTCCAAGATCTGGTATTCGCGTGGCTGGCAGGACAAGGTGTTCGGCGGCTTCACCAACAGCGCCAGCCCGGTCGGCGACAAGGGAGCGACGATCATGAGCCTGCAAACGCTCGCCTCGCAGCATGGCGGCATCTGGGTCAGCCTTGGCATGCTGCCGAGCAACACCAAGGCTGCCACGGAGAACGACCCCAACCGTCTCGGCGGCTCGGTCGGCCTGATGGTGCAGTCGCCATCCGATGCCAGCGTCGCGGAAATCCCGGCTGGCGATCTCGACACCGCCAAGCGTTACGGCCAGCGCGTGGCCGCCGTTGCGCAGCGTTTGAAGTAAGCGGCTTTTAGCTGGCAGTGCGTTGCCGGAGGAGTTGACCGGCACCGACTGCCAGCGCTGCCAGGACCAGCAACGGGTCGAGCAGCGCGTCCCACAGATTGGCGAACAGGCCACCGGCATAGCCGGCTAGCCCGGCACTCAAGATCAGCAGCCAGTCTTCGCGGCGGCAACGCAGCAACGCCACTGCCAGCGTGCCAATCGCCAGCAGCAGCGGCCACGGCTGGTAGCCGATGGCATAAGGGTCGAACGACCCAAGTCCGAGCGCCAGCGGATACAAAACAGCGGCAGTGCCGATCACCAGCCAGGCCGGGCGCTGGCCGAGCGGCGACGGGCCGCGTCCCGCGATTTGCCAGATCGCCAGTGCCAACAGCGTGACCGACGGTGTGCCGACGAAACCATGCAGTAGTGTGGCAAGGCCGCTGAACCATGCCAGCGGCACCGCAGCCATGCCCAGGAAACGGCGTTTTCCGCCCAGTGGCAGCAGCGATACCAGCGCACCAATGACGACCCCGTGCGCCAGCCAGCCATAGAGAGCGGTCGCGTTCATCGCGCGTCTCCCGTCAGCCAGGCCTCGCTGAACGCCGCGTGCTTGATACCCTGGCGGCGCCAGGTGTAGGCAAGGTGGATGCGCCCGTCGCGGGCCTGCAGCAGGGCCGGGTAGGAAAACTCGGCGCTGTCGTCGGGGTCGCTCTCGACGGTCTGCGCCAGGCGCCATGTCTGCCCCATGTCTTCGGACATCCACAGCAGCAACTGGTTACGGTTGCCGGTACCGTTCCCGGCGATCAGCAGGCGGCCACTTTGCAGACGCAGCAGGGCGACCGATGAGTTCGGGTTGGGCAGCGGCAATGCCGTGGCCACCGGCCAGTGTTGCCCGCCGTCATCGCTCGTCGCTGCCCGAATGCGACCGGGGCCGGGGCCGGCATCGCGCAGGATGGCGATGGCGCGGCGTTCGTCGAAGACAGCTACCGCCGGCTGCAGGGCGCGCCGTTCCTGAACCATGCGCACCTTGTCGAGGATGGTGCCATCGGGTGCCAGACGCAGCCATTCGCCCTGTTTGGCGATGAACTCATGGTACACCGGCAGCCCCAGCCCGCCGTCGGCCAGCGCGACCGGAGGCGCCCGCCCCAGGGTGCTGATGTTGAGAAAAGGCGAGGTCTGCAGCCGGGTCGGCGGCGACCAGCTGGCGCCGCCATCGCCGGAAACCGCGTGGTTCAACGAACTGCCCGCCCAGCCGCCCAGCGCCACGCTGACGAACCACAGGTGTAGCCGTTTGCCTTCGGTGTAGAGCACAGGATTGCCGACCTTGCGCGCATAAGCCAGCGTGGCAGCCGCCGTGCCTTCGCGTGTGGCGATGGCGCGCGGCGCAGTCCAGCCGGCGGCGCCCAGCGTCGAGTACCAGACGGCGACATCGGCGGCGCCTTCGCGGGTGCCGGCGAACCAGGCGGCGGCGATTCGCCTGTCGGCCAGTTCGGCCAGCGCAGCGGCGTGCGCCGAGGGCGCGGCGGTCGGTAGCAGGGCGCTGGAAAAGTAAGAAGGCGCCGGGTCGGTCACCGCCGGTGGTGGCGGCACGAATGCCGGAGCGGCCGGGAAAGGCGCACGCCAGGCGGCAGCGGCCAGGGCCAGGGCGAAGAGGCTTGGGGCGAGCCAGCGCGGCAAGGTCATGGCGCGACGATCTCGAACCAGTCAATGGTTGTCATCAAGGGCGCCAGACTGCGCGTGGCGAAGGCCTGTTTCCAGTCGTCGGCAGTGGCGCCGACGCGGGCGAAGCGCAGGCCGGAGCCGTGCGATGCCAGATTCTGGAAGCTGCCGACCTGCTTCGCGCGCAGGCCGGCGGTGGCGACCGTTTGTTCAAGCCGGGGAACGTCCTGGCTTTCGACAAAAACCAGCGCGTTCAGCGCCTTGAGTTCCGCCAGGTCGTGGCGGTCGAACTGGCTGTACTGGCGATGGGCGCGCTGGCTGAGGATGGGCAGCAGCGCCGGTTGCGGGCCATCGAGCATGGCGATGTCGCGTGTCCTGCCCAGTTCGCGCACCTCTTCGGGCACGGCATTGACGCCGATGGCCGGAAAAACACCCCACAGCAGCGCCACCCAGAACAGCATCGGCGCTACCAGCGTATGGCCGAGGCCGCGATCGCGCCACCAGGCCCAGCCGAAATAGAACGTGGGCAGCAGCAGCCAGTACCAGCCGCCCAGTCCGAACCAGAACGTGAATCCGGCAAGGCCACCGCCGAGCAGCAGCGCTAGCATCATGCCGAGGCGGAACGGCCAGCGGCTGCGGATTTCCGGCAAGGCGAGCGCGATCAGGATGGCCAGCGGCACCAGCGAACCGATCAGATAGCGGTCGAAGCTGCGAATGAAGGCGAAAGGCAGGAAAGTGGCGCAGAACCAGAACAGCGCCAGCCGGTCGACTGCCGGCCGGCGCCAGGCTGCCCAAGCGGCGACGACGAAGACGAAGACCCAGGGCAGGGCGACGTTGAGCAGGCCAAGCAGAATCCCGGGCGAGAAGCTGAAAAACTGGCGCGACTCCAGTTCGCCGGTCAGAACCAGTTCGGCCGCATCCGGGTAAAGCACGCGGACGACCAAAAACCAGGGTAGCGCGAGCAGCGCGAAGAGCAGCGCATGGCCGGCCAGCGGTAGCCAACGTCGGGCGAGTTCGGCGAGGCGCAGACGGCCGGTCGCCAGCAGCGCCAGTAAGCCACCGCCGCAGACCAGCGCGACAATCGGCCCTTTGGTCAGGAAACCGGCAGCCAAAAGCAGGGCTGTTGCGGTCAACCACTTTTTTTGGCCAGATTCCAGCCATGCCAGCAGGCTCCAGAAAGCGGCGGTGGACAGCGCCGCGACCGGCACATCGAGCATGAAGCGCCGCCCCTCGCTGGCCATGCCGAGGCAGCCGAGCAGCACGCAACCGGCAATCCAGCCGGTTTCATTGCGGCCGGAAAGTCGCCGCGCGATGCCGGCAGTGGAAACGACCAGCAAGGCGGCGAAAAGCACGACGACGAAGCGGGCGCTCACCAGCGAAATGCCGAAAGTCTCGAAACTGGCACGACCCAGCCAGTAGAGCAGCGGCGGCTTGCGGATGCGCGGCGCGCCGTCGAGGAAAGGCACCAGCCAGTGGTCGCCTTCGATCATCTCCATCGGCGTGCGCAACCCGAGGAAGAACTCGTCCTTGCCGGTCAGCCCGGTCGCCTCCCAGATGCCCGGCGCCAGTATGGCAAGCGCGAGCAGGAACAGCAGCAGGGTCTGTCGGGCGGGAGTAGGGGAAAACATGGAGCGGGATTCTACCCCGCTTCTCCGTGCTTGCCTTGTCACGTCCCTGCTCAGGGCATTGGTGCCCAGCGGCGTATCCGGCGCCAAGGCGCCGGGTATCGACATGGCATGGAATCGGGATTTGCGATCAGATTGCCGCCACGTGCTTGCGTCGCCAAACTGCGGGAGAAGACCCGGACCAGCGCCGGAAAGCCCGTGCAAAGGCAGTCACGTCCGAATAGCCCAAGCGGTTGGCTACATCCTCCAGCGATACGGCCGAGCTGCGCAGCAGGCCGCGCGCTGCATCGAAGCGAACCGCATCTAGCAGTTCCCTGAAGGTTGTTCCGTATTCCTGCAAACGCCGGGCGAACGTTCGCCGGTTCATGCCGAAGGCACGCGCAACCTCGTCCTGACCGATGCAGCCGGTTGCCAGCAGTGTTCGCATCACGCGCTGTATTCGATCTTTTGCGATATTTTTGTCCCCGCTCCGCTCCTTGTCCCGAAGTTGCGAAGCGAGAAAGTCACGCATCAGGCTGTTCGCCCCGGTAATCGGCGCACCAAGCAGCTCGGCATCGAATACCACCGCGTTGCGATCGGCATCGAAACGAACGGGCGCCGCAAAATGTGCAGCAAACGCGGAGGTGTCCGGCGGCGCACGGTAGGCAAAATTCACTTCTCGCAGCGTGAAGCCTGAGCCGCAAATTTCCCGCAATAGATTGACTGCGATGGCGAGCGCGCCAAAAACAATTTGTTCGGCACCCGGCAGATCGGGCTCCAGCACTTCATAACCGAGAATGGCAAGATTGCCTTCCAGTTGAAAGCAGGGGGCCGCGCCCTCGTCGTGCAGATGCAGGTAGGACTGGAGGCTGGTCAGTCCCGCCCCTACGGTGGCAGAGTTGGCCACCAGGTAGCCGACGGTGCCGAGCGTGACGAGCCCGGTGCGCACGCAGGCGCGCAAGCCGATGTCGGGGAGTCCGGTGCGCTCGGCAGCAAGACGCGCAAGTTCCCCTAATTTGGCGAACGGGATCACGTTGTCGGGATGATCGAAGGCCGCTGCTTGAAGACCGACTTCGGTCATCAGCGCCTCGACATCGAGGCCTCGCTCACGAAGCAGAGGCGGCAAGGCGATGGCGCCGCCGACCCGGATTACCCGGGGGCTGACCGGTGGGAGGCCGCGTTTGTTTGGTATCGAGTTTCCCACGGCCGATCCGGATTGAAGTGTTCGACGGATTTTGGCATGAAATGTCAGGAAATTGGAAAATATGTCACGCAATTGCGCATTGATGTTAACTATACTGATCGCGCGATGAGCCATGCTGCAATGGTTTTTCAAACGACTGACCAAGGCTCGATATCAGCGCTTTTGGTGTAGGCTTGCGCCGTCCGGAAGCAAAATTACGCAGTGCCCCAGCAATCGATAGGAGAAAAGTATGCAAGGAAAACAACTGTCTTTGGTAGCAGCGGCGGTCGCGTGTGCGCTGACGCTGGCTGCCTGCGGCAAACAGGCGGAACCCCAGGTAGACCGTGTTGCCGCCGAAGCGAAGGCCAAGCTTGAAGCGGAGGCGAAGGCGGTCGAAGCGGCGGCGAAGGAGGCCGAAGCACGGGCGATCGCCATCGAAAGCTATGTTTACGCCTACCCCCTCGTCACCATGGAGATGACGCGCCGCGTCATGACCAATGTCGCGGCACCGGAAGGTTCGCGTGCGCCAATGGGGGACTTCGTCCGCATGCGCAGCTACCCTGACGCCTCGTATCGGGATGTCACGGCGCCGAATGCCGACACGCTCTACACGACCGCCTGGATCGACGTGTCCAAGGAACCCTGGATCCTGAGCCTTCCGGACATGAAGGATCGCTACGCCTTGTTCCCGATGCTCGATGGCTTCACCAACGTGTTCCAAGTGCCGGGCAAGCGGACGACGGGCACCAAGGCACAGACCTACGCCATCACCGGGCCGGGCTGGTCGGGCGAGTTGCCGGCCGGCGTGACCGAATACAAGTCGCCGACCGCGCTGGTCTGGATTCTCGGGCGCATTTACTGCACTGGCACCCCCGAGGACTACAAGGCGGTTCATGCCTTGCAGGACAAGATGTCGGTCGTGCCGCTGTCCGCCTACGGGAAGCCCTATACCCCGGCACCCGGAACGGTCGACCCGGCCATCGATATGAAGACCGCCGTGCGCGAACAGGTCAACGCGCTCGATGCCACGGCATACTTCAAGCTCTTCGCCGAACTGCTCAAGACCAATCCGGCAGCGGCCGACGATGCCCCGATGGTTGCCAAGCTGGCCAAGATCGGTGTCGTTCCCGGACAGGACTTCGACGCGGCGAAGCTTGACCCCGCCGTCGCCAAGGGCCTCGCCGGCGCACCCAAGCCGGCTCAGGAACTGATCATGGACTGGATGAAGGCCGGCATCGTCGCCGGTGACTTCAAGCTCGAGCACGGGTGGGCGTTCACGACAAAGACGGGTCTCTACGGCACGAACTACATTCAGCGTGCACTGATCACCGCCATCGGCCTCGGCGCCAACCGGCCGCAGGACGCGGTGTATCCGACGTCGCAAGGGCCGGACATCGCAGCGAAGTACAGCGGCGAGAAGAAGTACGTCATGCACTTCGACAAAGGCCAATTGCCTCCGGTCAATGGTTTCTGGTCGCTGACCATGTACGACGCGGACTACTTCTTTGTCGACAACAAGCTGAACCGCTACAACCTGAGCCAGCGCAACAAGTTCAAGATGAACCCGGACGGCTCGGTCGACCTCTACATCCAGAACGAATCGCCGGGCAAGGACAAGGAATCGAACTGGCTGCCGGCACCCAAAGGTGACTTCGTCCTGATGATGCGCCTGTACTGGCCGAAGGAAGAAGCGCCCTCGATTCTGGACGGTAGCTGGAAGGTTCCCGGGGTCAAGGAGGCCTCCTAGCAAACGGCAAGGACCGTCCGGATGGTGCCCCGTCACCGAAGGATGGTTCGAAAATCTGAAGCCCGCCATTCGGCGGGCTTTTTCTTGCCGCGTGGGCGCGTTAGCAGCCCTTGTACGCCGGACGGCGCTTTTGCATGAAGGCATCGATGCCTTCGCCGGCATCCTCGCTCATCATGTTGCAGGCCATCACTTCGCCAGCATATGTGTAGGCTTCAACCAGACCCATTTCCAGCTGCTTGTAGAACATGCCCTTGCCCATGCGCACGGCGACGGCGCTCTTGGCGAGGATGTTCTGCGTCAGTCGTTCGATTTCGGCGTCGAGGGCGTCGGCCGGGACGACGCGGTTGATCAGCCCCTTGGCCCTGGCTTCCATGGCATCGATGAAATCGCCGGTCAGCAGCATTTCGAGGGCTGCCTTGCGGCCGAGGTTGCGAGCGAGGCCGACGGCCGGTGTGGAGCAGAACAAGCCGACGTTGATGCCGGAAACGGCGAATTTTGCGACGTCGGCGGCGACGGCGAGATCGCACATCGACACCAACTGGCAGCCGGCGGCGGTGGCGATGCCGTGCACGCGGGCGATCACCGGTTGCGGCATGCGGGTGATCGTCAGCATCAGTTCGCCGCACTGCCTGAACAGCGCCTGCATAAATTCCTTGCTGTGGTTGCCGCGCATTTCCTTGAGATCGTGGCCGGCGCAGAAGGCCTTGCCGGCACCCGCAACGACGACCACCCGCACGCTTTCATTGCCGGCGATAGCGTCGAGTTCGGTCTGCAGCGCGGTCAACATGTCTTTCGACAGCGAATTGAACTGGCCGGGGCGGTTCAGGGTCAGCGTGGTCAGACCGTCGGCGCGGTCGGTACGCAGGACGAGCGGTTCTTCGGCGGCTGGTGTAGTGGTCATGTTGTCTCCTTGTCTTGTTATGGGTCGTATCGGGGTCAGACGACGCCGTGGGCTTTCAGGAAGGGTACGTAAGCGCGGTCGACTTTCAGGATGTGGTGCTGGAGCCATGATTTCAGCAAATCCATGGTGTCCATCCCGACGTTTTCACCCTTCTCGTACTGCAGCAACAACTGCATGACCTTGGCGGTGAAGCCGTCGTGTTCCGCCTTGTGCGCGGCGTTTTCTTCGTAGCCGAAGCGCAGGAAAAGTTCCTCCTCGAGCACGAAATGGTTCATGGTGTAGTCGACCAGGCCTTCGAGGATGCCACCAATGATTGCGCGGTCGGGGTTTTCCTTGCTCAGTTCGTCATGCAGGCCGTTGGTGGCGTCCACCAGCCAGCGGTGCTGAAAGTCGATGGTTGCGATGCCGAGTTCGAAGTCTTCGGACCAGGGCATGAAAGACATGGGGGTTCTCCCTTAAAAACGCTTGATGGTGATTTTGTCGTGCTGGCGCGCCTGGTTGATGCGCGCGAATGATCAATTTCGAATGATAGCCCGGGAGCCAGGGGTTTTGTTCCCGTTTCCTGCCCGGTCCGGGGCGTTTCAGGTGCCACTCGCCGGTGGCAGGTGCCAGTCTTCACGTTTGACCACCTTGGCCTGCGCCGGATCGCCGAGGTAGTGCGGCGACATGATCTGCACGCCGTATTCGTTGAAAACGTCCTGGATATTGGCGTGCAACTGACTCATGACTTCCGCGCGCGGCCGTGGCTGGCTGGGTACAGCCTGGGCGACGAGCCGGTATTCCGGGTAGAAATCGGAAAGCCCGGTCTGAAAGACGTGCGGTTTCGGCGTATCGAGGACGCCGGGCGTGCGCCGAGCGGCTTCGACCAGCATCGCCTCGACCTGGCGCCATGGCGTGTCGTAGCCGATGGTGACCGTGGTGTCGACAATGAAGCCGTTGCCTTGCACCGCACGCGAATAGTTCTTGGTCACCGTGCCGGTGATGATCGAATTGGGGATGCTCAGTTCCTCGCCGAGGCCGGTGCGGATGGTCGTCGTGAATGCGCCCATGCGGGTAACCGTGCCTTCGTGGTCGCCAATGCGAACGAATTCGCCGACGTGCAGCGTGCGTGTATAGGTGAGGATCAATCCTGAGGCAGCCTGCCCGACCACGCTCGAGGCGCCGAGCGAAACCATCAGGCCGAGCAGCACCGATAACCCCTTGAAGGCCTCGGTCTCGGCGCCGGGCAGGTAAGGGTAGGCCATGGCCACGGCGAACAGCCAGATGGCGATGTTGAACAGGCGGCGAGTGGTCGGCATGGTGTCCGGGCCGAGCCAGTCCGGCGGTTGGGCGCCCCGTGCGAGCCGGACGAGGAAACGGTTGAGGAAGCCGATCACGAAGCGTGCGATCATGAAGATCAGGATCGCGACGCCGAGGTCCGGTATCGCGGTGACGATGCTTTCGGCGATGCTTTCGGCGACCCCGACGAAGTAGCTGTTCAGGCGCTCTCCCCAGGGCCGGGTATAGGGAAAGCGCGAGAGTACGAGGCTCAGCCATTCATAGATGAGTACCGCAACCAGGATCCAGCTGGAAACGACCAAGAGCCGGTGCAGCACTGGCACCAGGTACTCGCCGTCGATGACCTGAGCCCCGCCGATGCGGATCGACGCGACCTTGCGTTCGGTGGCGTCGAGCAGAATGCGGCCGAGCCAGCCGCGCACGCGTGCGATAGCCCATAGCAGAGCGATGAGGATGGCCGTCGCCACCGCCGACCAGGCAATGCCCTTGAGGATGGCGTGCAGATCCCGGGCTTCGCGGGTCTCACCGATCACCTGTCGGAGGTTGGCGGCGGCTTTTTCAGCCATCGCGGCGGACGTTTCGCCGGAAAGCGGATCGACGTCGGTGGAGGTGACGACGAAGGCGAGCATGTCGCCCATCATGATCAGCTGGCCCTCGGGGTTTTCCTTGATCTCGACGCGGTGTTGCCCGCCGGCGGACAGCGCACCCTCGATCACGGCCTTTGCCCGAATGGCGCGCGCCTGTGGCCCGATGCCGAGGAACTCGCCGCGGAAGACGGTGACAGTGCGGTTGAAGATGACCAGGGGAGTACCGTCATCGGTGGCTACGGGTGACGCAGGCTTGGCTGCAGCTACGGGCAGGGCTGCAGCGAGGGCAAAGATGAAGGCGAGGACGAGGCGCACGAGGACGGGCATGAGGGCTCCGGGTAGGCAGCAGCAAGGTATCCATTCATTCTAGCGCGGCACGGTCGCCATCGGCGCGACCTCTGGAGGATCGTTGGTGGAATTTGGCAATTTTTGACGGTCGACCGCGACAGGTGCTTTGCCGGCCGTCACTTTTCGGCAGCGGGGCAAGGGCAGGGTAGAATTCCGCCGATGAATCCCCCGCGCTACGTCCACCTTCGCCTCCATTCCGAATACTCGATCACTGACGGCATCGTACGCATCGGCGATGCCGTCAAGCGTGCCGCCGGGGACGGCATGCCGGCGCTGGCGCTGAGCGATCTCGGTAACCTGTTCGGACTGGTCAAGTTCTACACCGGAGCGCGCAGCAAGGGCGTCAAGCCGATCGCCGGGGCCGATGTCTGGATCGCCAACCCGGAGGCGCCGGAAGATGCGCATCGCCTGCTGCTGCTGGCGCGAAACCGGGCCGGCTACCAGCAATTGTGCGAACTCCTGACCCGTGCTTATCTGGTAGAGGGGCGGCGGGACCGGGCGGAAATCAGACGCGAATGGTTCGGCGAAATCGGCTGTGACGGGTTGATTGCGCTGTCCGGCGCCCATCTTGGCGACGTCGGCGAAGCGCTGATCAACGGAAATTTCGAACTGGCCGGCGAGCGGGCGAAGGCCTGGGAGGCGATTTTCCCGGGCGCCTTCTATCTGGAAGTCCAGCGTTACGGCCAGCCACGGCAGGAAACCATCGTCCAGCAGACGGCCGATCTGGCCGGTGAGCTGGGTTTGCCGCTGGTCGCCACGCACCCGATCCAGTTCATGAACCGCGACGACTTCCAGGCGCATGAAGCGCGCGTCTGCATTGCCGAGGGCTACGTGCTGGGTGACACGCGGCGCCCCAAGCCCTATACCGACGAACAATATTTCAAGACGCAGGCCGAGATGGCCGAACTGTTCGCCGACTTGCCGGAAGCGCTGGAAAACACCCTCGAAATCGCCCGCCGCTGCAACATCGAGATGACGCTGGGCAAGAACTTCCTGCCCGACTTCCCGATTCCGCCGGGCATGACCATTGACGAGTACCTGGTCGAGGAAGCGAAAAAGGGGCTGGAGGTCCGTCTCGCCGAGCTGTATCCGGATCCCGAGGAGCGCCTGAAGCGCCGGCCGGAATACGACGACCGGCTGGTTTTCGAGTGCAACACCATCGTCCAGATGGGCTTCCCCGGTTACTTCCTGATCGTTGCCGACTTCATCAACTGGGCCAAGAACAACGGCGTGCCGGTCGGGCCGGGCCGGGGGTCGGGCGCCGGCTCGCTGGTTGCCTACTCGCTGCGCATCACCGATCTCGATCCGCTGGCCTACGCCCTGCTGTTCGAGCGCTTCCTGAATCCAGAGCGGGTGTCGATGCCCGACTTCGATATCGACTTCTGCCAGGACAACCGCTGGCGCGTCATCGAGTACGTGCGCGGGCACTACGGGGCCGACGCGGTGAGCCAGATCGCCACCTTCGGTACCATGTCGTCGAAGGCGGTGATCCGCGACGTCGGTCGCGTGTTCGGCTTGCCGTATTCGATGTGCGACCGCATTTCCAAGCTGATTCCGATTGTCCAGAACAAGCCGGTGTCGCTGGCCGAGGCGCTGGAGCAGGAGCCGCAGCTCAAGGAAATGATGGCGGGCGAGCAGGATGGCGAAACCATTCGCGAGCTGTTCGACCTGGCCGGCCGTCTCGAAGACCTGACGCGCAACGTTGGCATGCACGCTGGCGGCGTGCTGATCGCGCCGGGCAAGATCACCGATTTCTGCCCGATCTACCAGGCCACCGGCAGCGATGCCTCGCCGGTGTCGCAATTCGACAAGGACGACGTCGAGAAGGCCGGGCTGGTCAAGTTCGACTTCCTCGGTCTGCGCAACCTGACCATTATCGAGTTGGCCGTCGAGTACATCCGGCGGATGACCGGCGAGAAGCTCGACCTGATGTCGCTCGGCTTCACTGACCCCGCTGCCTACCAGATTCTCAAGGACGCCAACACGACGGCGATCTTCCAGGTGGAATCGGACGGCATGAAGAAGCTGCTCAAGAAGCTTGGCCCCGACCGCTTCGAAGACATCATCGCCGTGCTCGCGCTTTACCGCCCCGGCCCGCTCGGTTCCGGGATGGTCGACGACTTCATCCTGCGCAAAAAGGGCCAGCAGAAGATCGACTATTTCCATCCTGATCTGACTGCCTGCCTGTCGCCGACCTACGGCGTCATCGTGTACCAGGAACAGGTGATGCAGATTTCGCAGGTCATCGGCGGCTATACGCTGGGTGGCGCTGACATGCTGCGCCGGGCAATGGGCAAGAAGAAGCCTGAGGAAATGGCCAAGCACCGTGAGACGATTGCCGAAGGTGCGAAGCAGAAGGGCTACGATCCGGCGCTCGCCGAGCAGTTGTTCGACCTGATGACCAAGTTCGCCGAGTACGGCTTCAACAAGTCACACACCGCCGCCTACGCCGTCGTCACTTACCACACGGCCTGGCTCAAGGCCCACCACTGCGCGGCTTTCATGGCGGCGACGATGTCGTCCGACATGGACAATACCGACACGGTCAAGATTTTTTACGAAGACACCATCGCCAACAAGGTGAAAGTGCTCGGGCCGGATGTGAATGCCTCGAATTACCGCTTCGAACCGGTCGACCGCAGTACCATTCGTTACGGACTGGGGGCGGTCAAGGGTACCGGCGAACAGGCGGTCAATGTGATTTTGAAGGCGCGCGAGGAAGGCGGGGCGTTCAAGGATCTGTTCGACTTCTGCCAGCGCTGCGACAAGCGCATGGTCAATCGCCGTACCATCGAGGCGCTGATCCGTGCCGGTGCCTTCGACAGCCTCGATACCGACCGCCACAAGCTGCTGGCCTCGACCGGCATCGCCATGGACTTCGCCGAGCAGGCAGAGCGCAACGCGATGCAGACCAGCCTCTTCGACATCGGTACCGTCGCCGAGGACCACGCGCCGCAGTATGTCGCGGTCAAGCCGTGGGACGAGAAGGAGCAGCTGATGCAGGAGAAGACCGCGCTCGGCTTCTTCTTCTCCGGTCATCCTTACAACAGCAGCAAGAAGGAGTTGTCGCGCTTCATCCGGCGGCCGCTCAACCGGCTCGAACCGGCCAAGGAAATGACCCTGCTCGCCGGGCTGGTGGTCGGCGTGCGCACGCAGATGACCCGCCGGGGGAAAATGCTGTTCGTCCAGCTCGACGACGGCACCGGGATGATCGAGGTCTCGGTGTTCAACGAGTTGTTCGAGGCCGAGCGCGCCAAGATCGTCACCGACGAGGTGTTGATCGTCGAAGGCAAGGTCAGCTATGACGACTTTTCCGGCGGCAACCGAGTCGTTGCCGACAAGCTGATGACTGTCGGTGAGGCGCGCGCCCGTTTTGCCAAGCACCTGCTGCTGCGCATGAACGGCGAGTCCGACGCGCACAAGCTGCGCTCCTTGCTGACCCCCTTCGCACCCGGGCCGGCACAGGTGCGGATCCGCTATCGCAATGCCACGGCGGAGTGCGAGATCGTGCTCGGCGATGCCGTCCGCGTGCGTCTCGACGATCTGCTGCTCGACGCGCTCGGCGGCTGGCTGAAGCCGGAGAACGTTGAGATCGTCTATCAGTGATCACCGTCATCGACCAGGCATTGCTTGCCGAACTCGGCGCCGAAGCGCGGCAGGCGCCGCGCCAGCGCAAGAACTTCAATTTCCATCCGGCCGACGACTATCCAGGCCATCGCCTGCTCAACGCCATCGAGCCGGGTTCCTACGTGACGCCACATCGCCACCTCGATCCGGCCAAGGACGAGAGTATCGTCTGCCTGCGCGGGCGGCTGGGCATCGTCGTTTTTTGCCCTTCCGGGGCGGTCGACCGCAGCTATGTCCTGGCGCCGGACGGGGATTGTGTCGGGGTCGACATTCCGCACGGAATTTTCCATTCGGTGCTGGCGCTGGCGAGCGGCACCGTATTCTTCGAGGCCAAGGCCGGCCCCTACGTACCGCTTGCTGCCGACGAAAAGGCGCCCTGGGCACCGGCCGAGGGCGAGCTTGGTGTGGTCGGCTATCTGGCGAGTCTGCGCAGCCTGTTTGATTGACGCGCGTCGGAACCAACCAGTGAGCGCGCGGCTGGCACCCGCAATCAACGGGGGGTGCCAGCCGGTTTACGTCAGTCGCCCGCCGAGTCCGGCGGCAGCAGGTCGGGTACTTCGAATGGCTTCGGCGAAGGCGAAGGTGCCTTGGGGGCCGTGCCCGGCAGTATCTCGAAGTTCGGATGGAACGCCACCATCAGGCCGCGCAACTGGTCGAAGGGCTTGCGGTCGCCCTCGAACTTCGCCTTGCCGGCCTTGATCAGGTCGTCGAACGAACTGGCGCCCATCATCACCTGGTCGAGTTCGGAGCGGTTCAGCGTAATCGTCAGGTCAGGCTTCGGCGCCTGCTCGCCCTTGATGTTGGTCAGCGTCGCGTTGCTCAGCTCGATCAGGTATTTCTCGCCGTTGTCGGGTGTCACCAGGTTGATCGTGAAGCGCATGCCCTCGGCCTTCTTCGGGTCCATGCTGATGCCGAGGAAGTCGAGCCACTGCTCGGTCGACATCGCGCGGATCACATCGGGCGTCGTCGTCCTGACCGGATTGCCGCCCGGCAGTCCGTTGCGCAGTTCAAAGGCGCCCTGAAGGTAGATGTTGCGCAGGCTCGGGCTTTCCTTCTGGTAACCGAGTTGCTCGAAGGCGTCAGCCAGCAGGTTTTTGGCCGGCTGGTTGCGCGGCTCGGCGAAGACCAGGCGATTCAGGATTTCCGTGGCCTCCAGATACTTGCCTTGAGCGATCAATTGTTTGCCCTTGGCGATGATTTTGGCAGAGCCGCCCATCATCTCGACGTACAGCGGCGCCGAATCCTTCGGCGAGAGCGGGGCGATGTTGGTCGGATTGCCGTCCCAGTAGCCGAGGAAGCGGTTGATGACGCCGCGGCTGTTGTGCTGCTCCGAGCCGTGGTAGCTGTGCGCCGGCCACTGCTTCCACAAGCTGTCGGGCAGCTTGTAGACATTCTGGATCTCGTTGACCGTGACACCGAGGTTGGCATAGTGCAGCGACTGGTTGTTGAGGTTGGCGTAGGTGTCGCGCTGGACGCGCATCACTTCCTGGATGCGCGCATTGCCCCAGCGCGGCCAGCTGTGCGAGGCGAACATCACCTCCGCTTCCTGGCCAAACTTGTAGAGCGCCACGTTGATCTGCTTCGACCAGTTCAGGGCGTTGCGCACCGGCGCGCCGCGCGGCGTGTAGATGTTGTGGATGGTGCCGGTGATGTTTTCCGCCGCCCAGAAGGCCTTGAACTGCGGGAACCAGGTATTCATCTCGACCGGTGCTTCGGTGTCCGGCGTGTTCTGGAACACCATTTTGACCCCGTCGAGCGTCACTTCCTCAAAATCCTTCGAGATGATCAGGTTCGGTGGGATCAAGCCCGTGCTTCCATTCGCCACGTTCTTGCCGATCGACTGGTCCACGTGGCCGTGCGGGTCGCGCGGTAAAAGCACGGCGTAGGAATACTGCGTGCGGCGCGACATGGCGTTGCCGGAGAAGACGTTCTCGGAAATCGCCTCGCGCAGGAAGCCCTCGGGCGCGATGATCTTGACCTTGCCGCTGGCGACGTCGGCTTCATCGACCACGCCGCGCACGCCGCCGAAGTGGTCAACGTGGGAGTGCGAATAAACGACGCCGACGACCGGCCGCTTGCCAAGCTTTTCGTTGATGAAATCGAGCGCGGCGCGGGCGGTTTCCTTGGCGGTCAACGGGTCGAAGACGATCCAGCCGGTGTCGCCCTTGATGAAGCTGATATTGGCCAGGTCATAGCCGCGTACCTGGTAGATTTTGCCCGGCAGCACCTCGTAGAGCCCGTAGGCCATGTTCAGCACGGCCTGGCGCTGCAGCGAAGGGTGGATGCTCTGGAAATCCTTGCCCTGCAGCAACCATTGATAACTGCCCATGTCCCAGGCGATGTGGCCGGCATCGGCCTTGATCTGTTTGTACGGCGGCTCGGCGATGAAGCCCTTTTTGGCTTCGTCGAAGTCGCGCTTGTCCTCGAACGGCAGGGTGGCCGAGACACCCTTGCGCAGTTCGATGGTGAACTTCGACGGCAGGGTGCCTTTCGGGTCGAAGTGCTTGCCTTCCGCCGCGCCGGGGTTGGTGACGATGGTGCCGCCGCCACCGGCCGCAATGGCAGTGGTCGTGGCGCCGCCGGCGAAGGCGATGCTCAGCGCCAGGGTCAGTTTTGCGGAAAGTTTCATGCGAGTCTCCTCTTTATTATTCAGGGTATTGTGCCGGCGACGATGCCTGGTGCCTGTGGGGGGGCGCTGCGGAAAATCCGCCCGGCGGCTATCCGAAATGGATCGGCGGCCGATTATTGGCATATCTTGGAAATTCCGGCAAATAGCTTTTTTGTTAAGTGTGATAACCTTTTACTTATCATGATTACCCAGCGCCGCCTTCGTCACCTGCTGTCGCTCGTCGAGTACGCGCATTTCGGGCGTGCGGCGGCGGCGCTGAACATCTCGCAACCCGCGCTCACCAAGAGCATCCAGGCGCTGGAGGCGGAACTGGGGGTCATGCTGCTGGACCGCAAGCGGGGTGCCGTGGTGCTGACGGCGTTCGGTGAACTGGTCGTCCAGCGCAGTCGGGCGCTGCTCAATGCCGAAGAGGACCTGTTGCGCGAGATCACGCTGCTCGCCGGCCTCGAGATCGGCTCGTTGCGGGTGGCTCTGGGGCCTTATCCCAGCGTGGTTTCGGGCTACCCAGCCATGGCGCGCCTGCTGGCCCGGCGCCCGCAAATCACCGTGGCGGTGCACGTCGCCGGCTGGCGTGAAGTGGCCCGTCGAGTGTTGGCGCGCGAGGTGGACCTCGGTCTGGCCGAACTGAGCGGCGTGGAGGAAGACGACCAGTTCGCGACCGAGTTGGTCGGTCAGCATCGCGGCCGCATCTTCTGCCGCCCCGGGCATCCCATTCTCGCCGCCGGCCGCGTGGCACTGCCTGCGCTGCTCGAATTCCCGTGGATGGCGTCCCGGCTTCCCGCGCGCATCGCGGCGGGCCTGCCGCGTACGGTCGGCCGCGCCGGCAGGATCGATGCGCTCAGCGGCGACTTCATTCCGGCGATCACGATCGACGTGCCGATGCAGATCGCCGATCTGCTGGCCGGCAGCGATACCCTGGCGTTTGCCTCGCTGGCGCTCATGGAGCACGACCTGGCTGCCGGCAACGTGACCGTCGTGCCGACCAGCAAGGTCGCTTTCCAGGCCAATTACGGCTTCATCCGTCTGAAGGATCGTTCGCTGACCCCCGCCGCGCTGGCTTACATGGACGAGGTGCGCGCCGTCGAGGCCGGGATCGCCGGGCGCGAGGCGGCACTGGCCGAGCGCTACGGCGACCGCCTGTAGGCCATGCCGACTTGTCAGCAACACGTCAGGCGCTGGCATAATCGCGAAATGAAAATAATGGGGGTCGGAAAGACCGCAGGCGGGGGCAAGACGTGCTGAAGGTGCTGGTCTTCATGCCGGTGCTGGGGGCGGCCGTCGTCGCGCTGTTGCCGGCGCGCCGCGCCATCTGGCTGTGGCGGCTGGCGATGGGCTTCGCGCTTGCTGCGCTCGGCTATTCCCTGTGGCTGGCCACCGGGTTCGATTCGGCGGGGCCAGCCATCCAGTTCCATGAAAGCCGCCCGTGGAACGTGCGCCTGGGCTCCTACTTCGCGCTCGGCATCGACGGCATCGGGCTGGCCATGGTGTTGCTGACGGCCTTGCTGACGCTGATCGCGGTATTGATGTCGCGGCGCATGGAGCAAGGCGCGCGGCTCTACTTCACGCTGGTGCTGCTGCTCGAATCGGCGATGTTCGGCGTGTTCAGCGCGCGCGACTGGTCGCTGTTCTACGTTTTCTGGGAAGCGACGCTGATCCCGCTGTTCTTCCTGATCGACCGCCTCGGCGGCCCCAACCGGCAGCGCGCGGCGCTCAATTTCTTCCTCTACACGCTGGGCGGCTCGGTGTTCATGCTGGTCGCGCTGCTCTTCCTGTACGACGCGGCGCCCGGCCACAGCTTCGCGATGGGCGACATGGCCGAGGGCGGGCGGGACCTGCCGCTCAACACCCAGCTGTTGATCTTCGCCGGCCTGTTCATCGGCTTCGGCGTCAAGATGCCGGTCTTCCCGCTGCACGGCTGGCTGCCGCTGGCGCATGTGGAAGCGCCGAGCCCTGTGTCCATTCTGCTTTCCGGCGTGCTGCTCAAGATGGGTGCCTACGGGCTGATCCGCGCTGCCGAAACCTTGCCTGCGGCCCTGCTGGCGATGCAGAACTGGCTGGCCGTGCTCGGCTTCGCCAGCCTGCTTTACGGCGCCGTGCTCGCCTGGCGCCAGCAGGATTTGAAGGCGATGGTCGCCTACTCGTCGATTTCGCATATGGGCCTGGTGCTGCTCGGTATCGCTACGCTCAACGTCGCCGGCCTGACCGGTGCCGTGATGCAGATGGTGGCGCACGGGCTGACGGCGGCGATCCTGTTTCTGATCGTCGGTCTGCTTTACCAGCGCACGCATAGCCGCGATCTGGCCGACTACGGCTGTCTGCTCGGGCGTGCGCCGCGCTTCGCTTTCTTCACCGCCTTCGCGTTGTTGGCGGCCATCGGTCTGCCGGGCAGCGCCGGCTTCATTGCCGAGTTGCACGTGCTGGTCGGCGGCTATGCCAGCTGGGGTGGCTGGATCGCGCTCATCTGCGCCGGCATGCTGATCGGTGCCGCCTACGGCCTGCGCGTGATCGGCCGCCTGTGCATGAAAGGGCTGCCGCCTGCCGAGATCGCAGACATGACGCGTACCGAGGCAGTGGCGGCGGGGATACTCGGGCTGGCGATTGTCGGTCTCGGCGTCTGGCCGGCGCCTTTGCTCAATCTGGTAGCCGGCAGCGTAGCGCGCGTCGGCCGATTGTTTGCGGGATGACATGAGCGAACATCAGCAACTCCCGCTACGCGAACGTCTCGCTCATTGGATCGAGCACCTGGAGCATGTGCTGCCGGCGCAGGCGCCGATCCGCGACTTCGTCCATCACAATACGCTGCATGGTTTCCAGCACCTGCCGTTCGCCGAGGCGCTGGCCGCCGCGCAGCGCCTGACCGGGGCAGCCGCCTATCTGCCGGAGGCGCGTTTTCGCGAATTTTTCGTCGCCGGCCGCATTACCGGTGACGATCTCGACGCCGCGCTCGACGCCGCCGGCATTGCCGATCTCGACGCCGATGTACGACACGGCATCACGCGCCGCGACGTGCTGCTCGCCAGCCTGCGGATGGATGCCGGGAACGTGGGGCAGGCCAGTCGGGAGTGGGCGGCGCGCGAATACGGTGTAGCGGAAAATCCGATTTTTGCCCGTTTTTCGCGGTCGACCGCAACAGGCAGTGCCGCGCCCACCGGCTGGCGACAAACGGCGCCGCAGCGCTGGGCGGACCTGTGCGCCAGGGTCGGCGACGAATGGACGCTGCGCAGCCTGCTGGAGCATCTTACCGGCGAAGATATTCTGGAGCGCGTGCGTACCGTGTTGTTGCGCCACTTGGCGGCTCACCTCGATCTAGGCGTCGCCGCCTGGCGCAATCCGCAGCGCGGCGAAGGTTTTTACGCAGCCTGGCGTGCCAGCGCCCGCATCGACATGGCGTGGGAATTGAACGAACTGCCCAACGCGCACGACGAACTGCTCTGGCTGCCCGACGATCCGGTCGACGTGCTGGCCGAAACCCTGCCACGCCTGGTGGCCGACGAGCGGCTGTGGCCCGGCTACCTGCAACGCCTGGCGTTGGAGCTGCCGGGCTGGTCGGGCATGTTCCTGTGGCGCGCGCGCCACCCTGATTTCGGCGATGGTTCGCAGGTCGCCATGGCCGACTACCTGGCCGTACGCGTGCTGCTCGAAACCCTGCTTTGCGAGGACTTGACCCGGCGGCTGACCGGCGTCCCGCAGTCGTTCGCGGATTTGCAAGCGTGGTTCGCCGCCCGTCCCGCCGAATTTTTCGTGCGCGATGCCCTGCGCACGCGCTGCCTGCCGGAAGCCCTGCAGCAACAGGTCGCGCGCAGGTGCCATAGCGGCATGGGGAATCCGCTTGGCGACGCGGTGTGGGAAGCGTTGGCCGACGAGATCGACGCACTCGCCGAGCCTGCCGACGCGGTGCGTCTGGCGCGTCTGGCGGCGCTGCTGTCGCAGTTGGCGTTGACGCCCGGCGATCTCGAAATGCTGACCCCCGACGATGCCGATGCCCTGCTGGCCTGCGCCGACAGCCTGGCGCCGCTGGTGCGTGGTGAAGTCTGGCTGCTCGCCTACGAGCATCATTACCGCGAACAGATTTTCTCGGCACTGGCCGCCAATCACCCGCGCCGCAAGCCGGTGGCGCAGCCTACGGCGCAGGTCGTGATGTGCATGGACGACCGCGAGGAGGGCACCCGCCGGCATCTCGAAGAATTGGCGCCCACTATCGAAACCTACGGCGCCGCCGGCTTCTTCGGCGTGCCGATGTACTGGCAGGGCATTGACGACAGCGCGCGCACCGCGCTCTGTCCGGTCGTCGTACAGCCGCACCATATCGTTCGCGAAACGGCGCAAATGGGCGAAGCGTTCGCCGACGCGCGGCGGGCCAGGCGAGGGCGCCGCATGCTGTGGCGCGAACGGCTGGTGCAGGGCACGCGGCGCGGCGCCGTGAGCGGCCCGCTGTTGACCGCCGTGGCGGCAGTGCCGGCGCTGGCCGCGTTGGTTGCCGGCTCGCTGGCGCCCGGCTGGTTCGGCCAGGCGGTGCAGCGCTGGCGCGAGCAGGTCGATGGCAAGGTGGCGACGCGCCTGCAACTGACCGCCGCCAACGCTGCTCCAGACGCGACGCCGGACGCGCCGCAGGAAGGCTTCACCGATGATGAGCAGGCCGAGAGGGTGGCCGCTTTCTTGCACATGATCGGCCTGACCGGCCGCTTTGCGCCGCTGGTACTGATGCTTGGCCATGGCTCGGGCAGCCGCAACAACCCACATCTTTCCGCCTACGACTGCGGCGCCTGTTCCGGCCGCCACGGCGGACCTAACGCGCGCGCCTTCGCGGCGATGGCGAACCGGGCCGAAGTGCGCGCGCAACTCGCGGCGCGCGGGCTGCACATCCCCGACACCACCTGGTTTGTCGCCGCCGAACACAATACCTGCGACGACGGAATCGAGTGGTATGACCTTGACCGGTTGCCGACCGTTTTCCAGCCGGCGCAGGAGCGACTGCTCGGGCAACTGGCCGAAGCCTGCCGCGCCCACGCCGCCGAGCGTTGCCGGCGACTGGCTTCGGCGCCGCCGCGTCCTTCGCCCTGGCTGGCGCGCCAGCATGTGATCGGGCGCAGTCATGACATCTCGCAGGCGCGGCCGGAACTGGGCCATGCGACCAACGCGGCGGCCTTCATCGGGCGGCGCGAAATGAGCCGGGGCCTGTTTCTCGACCGCCGCGTCTTCCTCATTTCCTACGATCCGACCAGCGACGACGACGGCCGGATCGTCGAGGGGATACTGCTGGCCGCCGGCCCGGTCGGCGCCGGAATCAGCCTCGAATACTATTTTTCGACCGTCGACAACGAGCGCTACGGCTGTGGTTCGAAAGTGACGCATAACCTGACCGGCCTCTTCGGCGTCATGGAAGGCGCCGACTCCGACCTGCGCACCGGCCTGCCGTGGCAGATGGTCGAGATCCACGAGGCGATGCGCCTGCTGGTCGTCGTCGAACAGACCCCGGAAATGCTGTCGGCCATCGTCGGGCGCCAGCCGGCCTTGCGGGAATTGGTCGGCAACGGCTGGATCATTTTGGTCTCCAAAAACCCGTCGACCGCAACTATCCACCAATATTGTCCGCGCCGTGGCTGGCTGCCGTGGGCAGGGGGCGGCGTGCTGCCGCAGGTCGGCCGTTCGGCCGACTGGTTCGCCGGTGAACGCGATGCGCTGGCGCCGGCCATCGTGCTGCGGGGCACACCGTGAGCGGCCTGCTGCACCTGTTGCCCGACCTGGTCTGGCTGGTGCCGGCCTTGCCGCTGCTAGCACTGCTGGCTGTTGGCGCGCGCGTTCTGCTCGGGCACACGCAGGGCGATGCCGCCGAACCGCTGACCGCCCGCCTCTGCGCCTTTGCCGCCTTCTGCAGCCTGGCGCTGCTGCTGGCCATCGATGTCGGTGCGCTGCTCCATGGCGCGCCCGGCCATCACGTGCTCGGTACGTGGTTCGCCAGCGGCAACTGGCGCGGCAATGTTTCCTTCCTGCTCGATCCGCTGGCGCTGTCGGTGGCGACGCTGGCGGCGCTGATCGGCTGGCTGACGATGCGCTTTTCGGCCAATTACCTGCATCGCGAAGCCGGGTTTCACCGTTTCTTCATTGTGCTCAGCCTGTTCCTGGCCGGCATCCAGCTCGTTTTTCTGGCCGGCAACGGGCTGCTCGCCTTCGTCGGCTGGGAAATGTGCGGCGTTTCCTCGTTCCTGCTCATCGGCTACGCCTGGCAGCGGCCGGTGGCGACGGGTAACGCGTTGTTTGTCTTCGTCGCCAATCGTGGCGGCGATGCCGGCTTCCTGCTCGGCCTCGGTTTTGCCGCCGCCTGGCTGGGCAGTTTCGAATGGCCGGCGCTGACCGACAATCCCGACCTGCCGATGCTGACGGCGCGCCTGCTGGCTTTCGGTTTCGTCGTCGCAGCCTTCGCCAAGTCGGCACAGCTACCATTCACGCCGTGGATCACGCGGGCGCTGGAAGGGCCGACACCATCGTCGGCCATCTTCTATGGCGCGGTCATGGTGCACGCCGGGGTTTTCCTGATGCTACGGCTGTCGCCCTTGCTTGCCCAGGTGCCCGATCTGATGGCGGCGCTGGTCGTTGTCGGTGCGGCGACCGCCCTCTATGCCTGGCTGTGCGGCCTGGTGCAGAGCGATGTGAAATCGGCGCTGATCTACGCGACGGTGTTCCAGGTGGCGCTGATGTTCGTCGCCATCGGGCTCGGCTGGACGACGCTGGCGACCATCCACCTGTGGCTGCATGCCGCCTGGCGCGCCTGGCAATTCCTGCTGGCGCCGTCGTGGTTGACGCTGACGCAAGCCGCGCCCAAGCCTGCCCCGGCCTGGCTGCGCCGTTCGCAATGGTTGTACACGGCGGCCGTCGAGCGTTTCTGGCTGCATCGCCTGGGTATCACGCTGCTGGCCAAGCCGACCGAGTCCTTCGCACATGACATGCACGACCTGGAGGAAAATTTCATCGACCGCATGCTCGGCGAACCCGGCCGTGGCGAGCCATTACGCCCCGAGCGACCGCTGATCGTCGGCGACGGCCTGCCCGGCAAGGCGCTGGCCATCGTCGCGGAACGGCTGCAGCGACTCGAAGACCATCTGGCGCTGCGCGGACGCGGTGGCATCGGCGAAAAAATGCTGTTGCGCGCCGGTGGCTACTTGCGCATCGTCGAACATCTGCTCGAACAGCCGCGTTACCTGATGATGGCGGTGATGGCGACTTTCGTGGTGATCCTGTGATGGGCGGCTTCAGCGAAATCCTCTGGAGCGCGCAGGTGGGCCTGCCGTTGCTGCTGATCCTGCAGCTCTTGCCGCTGCTTGGCGCCGCCGTGGTTTTTGCCTTCAACGAGCGGTCGACCGCAGTCATCGCCGGCAAGGTCTTCGCGCTGGCCGAACTGTTGTTGTGCATCGTCGTCGCCAGTCGCATCGACCCGGTGTCGGCCGCGTTGCAGATGGCCGAGCGCTTCGCGCCGCTCGGCTACCATGTCGCGGTCGACGGCATCAGCCTGGTTTTCCTGCTGGTCGCCGCGCTGCTGACCTTCCTGATGACGCTCTACGGCATGAGCCGCGGCATGATCTCGCCGGGGCGCCTGTTCGCCGTGCTGCTGGTCGCCGAGGCCGGGCTGGTCGGCATGCTGGTGACGCTCAATATCGCCTGGTTTGCCGCCTTCTCGGCGCTGGAACTATGGGCGGTCACCTTCCTGCTCCGGCGCTGGGCCTCGTCGCGCGCCGAAACCCAGGCGCTGGCGCGCTTCGTCCAGTACCAGGCCTTCGGCTGGGCGCTGTTCGTCGGCGGCTGTGTCGTACTCGGCTGGAGCCACGCCGATGCCACTGGCGGCCGCTGGAGTTTCGACCTTTTCGATCTGGCCGGTACGCTGCCGGTCGGCAAGTTCCAGACCGCTGCCTTCTACCTGCTGTTCTACGGGCTGGCCGTGCGCACGCCGCTCTTTCCGTTGCACGGCTGGCTGCCCAACATGGCTCAGCACGGCCTGATCGCGGTGGCGCCGGCGCTGATGGTCGGCGTCAAGGTCGGCATCTACGGCATGCTGCGCTTCGTGCTGCCGTTGACCCCGGCGGCGGTGCAGTACTGGCAGCCCTATGTTGTCGGTTTCGCGATGGCCGGCGTCTTC
>Ga0209310_1000497_pt1 | contig 42999 bp, 43 predicted proteins | sample AD_UKC030_MetaG_FD_184415 | JGI IMG/M metagenome (GOLD analysis project Ga0209310, IMG submission 184415) | Active sludge microbial communities of municipal wastewater-treating anaerobic digesters from USA - AD_UKC030_MetaG (SPAdes) (version 2) | ecosystem: Engineered > Bioreactor > Anaerobic >...
CCTGCGCATACCACTTGGCCAGTTCCAGCCCCTCCTTGATGGCATTGTCGAAGCGCGGCATTCCCACCGGCAGAAAGAACAACAGCACAAAGGCGACGGCAAACCCGGCAAGAATCTTCAGCTCCCGCCCCCAATTTGTGCTCTCGCCATTCATCTCCAATGTGCCGTTCATCATCGGGTTAATCTCTTCGACCTTTGGCTAATTCCACAACTCTCTGAACGCAAAGATGCCCGTTCCATCCTTCATTCCTGCTTCTGGGACTTCTCCATCACCGACGCCACGCACTGAAAGAAGTCCATCACGCAGGGCGTCACCAGCCGGTAAAACACTTGGGCCCCTCGCTTCTCGTCGTCCACGATCCCGGCGCTCTTGAGCTGCGACAGGTGCCGCGATACCGTGGGCATCTCCGAGCCCACTAGCGCGGCCAGTTCGCACACACACCGCTCGCCCCGAGACAATTCATCCAGCATGAGCAAACGCCCCGGGTGCGCCAGCGCCTTGAACACCTGCGCTTGCGCCCTAAAATCGGCTGGTTTCGGCTTGGCCATATCAAGTAAGTGCAACTTAGCCAACTCGCTAAGCCGCGTCAACACCGTTTTTGTCCACCCCGCTCAAGGATAAAGCCGCCCGGTCCACACCAGCGTGACCAGTTCCAGGGCAGCCCATGCCGGCAGGCTGAAGCGCCAAAAGAAGAACAGGAGCCGTCGGACGAACCCGGTGCGCTCAGCCCGGAACGCCGGTGCCAATGCCAGAGCAGCGGACGCGATCGTGCAAACCATCACCCCGAAAGCAACAACTTGAATCACATCATTCATGTCTGCCGGCCCGGTCCGACTTCGTCCCTCATCTCACGCCTTGGCGAACCAATGCCGTGTCCGGTTGCAGAAGTTGCACACCGAGAGCATCACCGGAACTTCTACCAGCACGCCCACCACCGTGGCGAGAGCCGCCCCCGATCCAGCGCCAAACAACGTGATGGCCACCGCCACCGCCAGCTCAAAAAAGTTGCTCGCACCGATCAATGCTCCCGGCGAAGCCACGTTGTGCGGCACCCTGAACCACCGCATCAGCAGGTAAGCCAGCCCCGAATTGAAATACACCTGGATCAGGATGGGCACCGCAATCAGCAGCACCGCAAACCACCGCTTGGTCAGGTTTTCCGCCTGGAAGGCGAAGATCAGCACCAGCGTCAGCAGCAACGCGCCGATCATTACCGGATGGAACTTCGGTAGGAACTTCTGCTCAAACCATTCCTTGCCGTACGACTTCAGCAACGCCGTGCGGGTCAGCCATCCGGCCGTCAAGGGGATGACGATGAACACGACAACGGAGGTAATGAGCACCTTGGCTGGCACGATCACGTTGGCCACACCACACAGGAACATCACAATCGGCGCGAACGCCACCAGCATAATCAGATCGTTCACCGCCACCTGCACCAGCGTGTAGGCCGGATCGCCATCCGTGAGATACGACCACACGAACACCATCGCCGTGCAGGGCGCCGCCGCCAGAATGATCAGCCCCGCCGTGTATTCCTTGGCCATGTCCGACCCGATCCACCCCGCGAAGACATGCTGCATGAACACCCACGCCAGCAGCGCCATGCTGAACGGCTTCACCAGCCAGTTCACAAACAGCGTCACCAGTAGCCCCTTGGGCCGCTTGGCAATCCCCCCAATGGCGCTGAAATCCACCTTCAGCATCATGGGATAGATCATCAGCCACAGCAGCACCCCAATCGGCACGTTCACTTGCGAGCCTTGGCCAAATTCGAGTCTGCTCAACAAGGCGGTCAGACCCGGCAACAGTTTGCCAAAAGCCACGCCCACGACCATGCACACTAGCACCCACACCGTCATGTAGCGTTCAAAAAAGGCCAGCCGCCGCGGCTCTGCGGCGGGCATCGCGGTGGCGGTTGTTGATGGGTTGCTCATGCGGTAGAAATGAACCCTGAACAGGTAACGTCTCCTTAGCACTGCCCCCCGCAGCAACAGGCCGAAGGCTTGCGGGCCGTGATTTCCAGGCTGGTGATGTAGTCGCTCGGCTTCGTCCCGGCAGCCAGGTGGCCCACGATCTTCTGGTAGAGCGGGTCCTGCCAGTCCACCATGCCGTCTATGTAGCCCGATTTCCCATTCAGTCCGATCTCCACCAAGCCCGCCGCTTTCGCCATCCGTTCCGTTTCCGAAACCAGCACCGCCCCCGCCACACATCCGACCAATGCTTCCACGCTTTCAACCACGGCCGGCGGCAGCGGCTTCAACAGCGCCAGGTCCGACACCGCCACCCGCCCGCCCGGCTTTAGCACCCGAGCGATTTCGCGCCATACCTGGGGCTTGTCCGGGGAAAGGTTGATGACGCAGTTGGAAATGACCACGTCCACGGTTGCGTCGGCTACCGGCAGGTGCTCGATTTCGCCGAGTCGGAATTCGACGTTGTCCAGTCCGGTGTGCTGGTGATACACTGCAATGTTCTTGCGGGCTTTGGCCAGCATTTCCGGCGTCATGTCCACACCGATGGCGCGTCCGGTTGGGCCGACGGTTTTGCCGGCGATAAAGACATCGAATCCGCCGCCCGCGCCCAGGTCCAGCACCACCTCGCCCGGATGGAGCGCGGCGAGCGCGTTGGGGTTGCCACAGGAAAGGCCCATGTTGGCACCTTCCGGCAGCGCAGCCAACTCCTCCCTCGAATAGCCAATATGCCTGGCCAAATCTTTTGCTGCCGCTGACGATGAGCCGCAGCAACTTGGAGTTGAACTGCAGCAAGAACCACCTTTGGTCGCAATCTGGCCGTAACCTTGACGCACCGTCAGTCTAATCTTCTCAGGATCTAGAGGTTCTGCTTTCATAGGTTTCTATGGATGTTGGTTGGGGGACGGGAAATCTGAATCTTGGTGCCTTTCTTCAGTCGAGACTTCCTACCCAGGGATTCGCTACCTTGCTGTCAGCGCCCCCGGCAGGCTTTCGACAAAGCGCCGGATTTCATCTCGCACCCGCCGATACACGGTGAGCTTCGCCTCCCCATCGGGGAGGTGTTTTGTGAGCTTTGGCGGGTCTTCAAAGCCCACACGCACCACCTTCGTTTTTCCTGGAAAGACCGGGCAATTCTCGTTCGCGTGTCCGCAGACGGTCACCACGTAGTCATAGTGAACCGGTCCGATCTCTTCCGGTGTTTTCGAGTGGTGCTTCGAAATATCCACGCCGGCTTCCGCCATCACCTTCACCGCGCAGGGGTTCAGGCCGTGCTTCTCGATGCCCGCCGAGTAGGCTTCGATGACGTCTCCCTTCAGCTGGCGGGTCCACCCCTCCGCCATTTGACTGCGGCACGAGTTCCCGGTGCAGAGGAAGAGGACTTTTAGGCGTGGCATTGCTTTCGACATAGTTCAGTCGGGTCAATCCTGAGCACTTCCTTCAGGCGCTTGGCATCGGCGGCTGCCTGCTCACTGTCCGCCACCGACAAATCCACCCAATCCAGCGCGGCGCGGATCGGCGGTGTCACCTCCTTCCCCGGCCGGGAGTAATACACCCACCGCCCATCCTTGCGCGTGTTCACCAATCGCGCTTGGTAGAGGATCGAGAGGTGTTTCGACATGGTGGACGGCGCCAGGCCAAACAGCTCGGTCAGTTGACAGGCACACAACTCGCCCTTCCGCAAAACCAGCACCATGCGAACCCGGTTGGCGTCCGCCAGCGCCTTGCTGATGCTCATGAACTCTCGCATTGTTCCTATGATTCGCCAAAGAACGAACGATGTCAAGGCCGCAACGTGGGTGAGCCTCGCCCCTCACATTAAGAATGGCTCTGAAATGAGGACGAGAATTGTTTACGGCACAACTCTCAAAAGCCGGCAACCTTCAGAACAACCGTCAGCCCTTTCAGGCTCCCAAGGACGGGAATCCAATGGGGTCAGATCCGAATGGCAGTTAGTTAAGGCCCAAGGTTTTCTTGGAGAGCTGGTTGCGTCGATTCGTGCTCGGCAGGTATTTCCACATGTAGGCCACGGTCTGCTGCTGCATTTTCGCCAGGACGTCCCAGACCCGGCGCTGATTGGCGATCGCCTCTTTGAGCCAGGCAAACTGCTCGGCACTCAGGGCCACCGTCACCGTCTTGGGACCCACCCGCCGCGACCACTGGTAGCGCGGGCCGCCCTGTCCAGGCCGGCTCCGCTCCAGGACACTTCCCAGCGCGATCCATCCCACCTGGCTGAGTTGGTCACGGAGGCGGCGGTAGGCCGCCGGCAGTTCGGGCGGCGCAGCGGGTTTGACTTTCATACCGAGAAGTATAGACACGTTGTCAATAAGACAGTATAAGCGCTGTCTATATGACGACCCCGGACCTCCCCGCCTTCGCCCCGCTCTTCGCCCAGCAACTCCAAGAACTGCGCGCGGCCACCCAAGCCGCCCTCCATCAGTTCCAGGCCCTCTTCGAGGTCTGGATCCCCCCCTACCGCTTGGCCCAGCAAGACGAAGGCCCCCTCTCCCGCAAGCGCCTCTGGAACCTCCGCCTGGTCGCCCTCTTCGCCCTGGCCACGGGGATGATCACCGGCTGGATTCACGGGGCCTGGATCGTGTTGCTTCGGCAAGAGTGCGTGAACGTGTCGCGGGGTGCGGGGTAGCGTGGGTGGCAGGTAGACACGATGAATGCGATTACCCGAGAAAGGCAGGAAGAACTCAAAACCCGGATTGATCCGTTGCGGCAGCAAGTGGAGTCGTGGCGGAGGAACAAAGGCAGCAATGAGAAGATGCCCGGGCCCCTGTGGGAGGAGGCCATAGCGCTGGCCAAGGTGTACGGGGTTTCGCCGGTGCAACGGATCTTGCGGATTGATTATCGAGGGTTGGAACGACGGGCCTTAGGGATTGTCAAGCGGCCTGCCCCGGGGGCTTCCCGGGCGGCGCAGCCACGGTTTGTCGAGTTGCCGACGCTGACGGGGCGGCGGCCCGAGCATCTGGTGGAGTTGGAGGACGGGACCGGACGCAAGCTGACGGTGAAGGTCAGCGGGGGCAGCCTCACGGATCTGGTGCCCCTGGCCCAGGCGTTCTGGAGGCCCGGGCTGTGATGGCGGTGATGCCGCAGATGCGGCTGTGGGTGGCAGTGGAACCGGTCGACTTTCGCAAGGGGATCGACGGCCTGGTGGCGGTGTGCCGGCAGCGGCTGGCGGCCGATCCGATGAGCGGGGCGGTGTTCATCTTCGGCAGCCGCAACCGCAAATCGATCAAGCTGCTGGCCTATGACGGTCAGGGTTTTTGGCTGTTTCAAAAGCGGTTATCGCAAGGCCAGTTCAGCTGGTGGCCGGCCGGGCGCGGGGCGGCAGCCGTGCGGCTGGAGGCCCATCAGATGCAGGTGCTCTTGTGGAATGGGGATCCGAGCCGGGCCGTGACGGCGCCGCTGTGGCGGCCGCTGGCCGGTTGAAAAATAGTTACACTCGGTACTTGCGTTCCAGCTTTCCCCCCCCCTATTCTGGTGGGCATGGTGACGCTCTGGCGTTACCGCGGACGCGAGATCACCGCGCAGGATACGGCCTTGATTCAAGGGCTGATCGCGCAGAACCCGGGCTGGAGCCGGCGGCGGTTGTCAGCCGAGTTGTGCCGGGCCTGGAGCTGGGTGCAGCCCAACGGCCAGCTGCGCGACATGGTCTGCCGGAGCCTGCTGCTGCAGCTGCACCGGGCCGGGCTGATCATGCTCCCGGCCAAACAGTGCGCGCCGCTCAACAACGTGGTGAACCGGGCGACGCCGGAACCGCTGTTGCCCCTGGGGCAAAGAGCTCGGCGGTGCACGCTGGCCCAGTTGGGTCCGCTGGTGATTGGGCAGGTGCGCCGCCGCCCGGAGGAGCCGCTGTTTGGCCGGCTGATGCAGGCGCATCATTACCTGCGCTACACCCAGCCGGTCGGGGAGCATCTCAAGTACCTGGCCTGGGCCCAAGGCCAGCCCATCGCCGCGCTGGCCTGGTCTTCAGCGCCCCGGCACCTGGCGGGAAGGGATCGGTTCATCGGCTGGCCGGCGGCGGTGCGGCAAGAGAACCTGCACCTGATCGCCTACAACACCCGGTTCCTGATCTTGCCCTGGATCCAGGTGCCCGGGCTGGCCAGTCATCTGCTGGGCCGGATCGCGCGCCGGATCTCAGCGGATTGGCAGGCCCTTTACGCTCATCCCATTTATCTGCTGGAGACGTTCATCGATCCAGCCCGGTTCCAGGGTCATTGTTACCGGGCGGCCAACTGGATCTGCCTGGGCCTGACCACGGGTCGGGGGCATAACGCGCGCACCAGTCGGCGCGATCAACCCCGCAAGGAGCTGTGGGTTTATCCGCTGTCGGCCGACTTCCGCCAACGGTTGCATCCCCGGCAATGAAAGCCACCGCGCGCTATGCCTGGCTGGTGTTGTCCGAATCCGAACGGCATGCGTTTCTGGAGGCGGTGCGCCCCGGGGTCACGCCCGAGCAGTTTGCGCGGATTGCGGCGATGGCCGAGGCGTTTCCTGAACTCCTGGCGCTGATGGATCAGCGCGACCTCTCGGTGGCTCGGTTGCGCAAGCTCGCCTTCGGGGCCCCGACCGAGAAGACCGCGACGGTGTGTGCGCCGACCCAGCAAGGGTCCGGACAGGAGGCCCGGCCGCGGCGTCGGCGCCGAGGTCATGGACGGCGCGGGCACCAGGCTTACACCGGAGCGCGGCGGGTGCCGGTGAGTCACCCGACGCTGCGCCCCGGAGGGCTGTGTCCGGCCTGCGGCAAAGGCAAGCTGCGACGCCAGCCCAAGCCGGCCACGGCAATCCGGTTGGAAGGCCAGCCGCCGATCAGCGCGACCGTGCACGAGATGGAAGTGCTGCGCTGCGCCCTGTGTGGGAAGACCTTCACCGCGCCCACGCCAGCCCAGGCGGGGACGCAGAAGCACGACGCCAGCGTGGGGGTGATGGTCGGGTTGCTGCGTTACGGCAGCGGGATGCCCTTCTACCGACTGGCCCAATGGCAGCGCAGCCTGGGCGTGCCTTTGCCCGCCTCGACGCAATGGGAACTGGCCGATGAGATCGCCCGCCAGATGGAGCCCGTGGTCGACGCCTTGGCCCAGCACGCCGCCCAGGCGCCCACCCTGCACAACGACGACACCACCATGCGGGTGAGCCAACTGCGCCGTCAGATCCAAGCCCAGCAAAATCGGAATTAATTTTTGCACAGACCCTTAGTTAGTGCCTAAAACTTTCTTCGGCAATGGCTTGCGCCGATGGGTATCCGGCAGGGTTTCGAAGAGGATCTGCCGGGAGAGTCTTTCCATTTGAGCAATTGTCTTCTGGAGGGCACGCCGGTTTTGAATGGCGGTGCGCAAGGCCAGAAACTGCTCCCGGCTCAGCGCCACGGTGATGGTCTTGCGGGCCACTTTGCCGGTCCACTGATAACCGGAACGAGGGGGGTGCAGCTGGGATCGATCCACGACCGAACCTTGGCTGATGTAGCCCAGGTGAGCCAAGCGGGCGCAGAGGCGTTGATATTGGCGCGGGAGGGATGCGGCGGATCCTGTCGCCGGCGGGTGCGCCGATGGCGCCGTAAGCCTTGGGGGTGCGGTCTGTTGGGGCCCGGAGCGGCCGATTCGGCGTCCAGGGTGTTCCGGGGGTCTTGCGGTTGCGGTTCTGGATCGGCGGATTTGGCTGGCTCACAGGCTCCGCCCTGGAGGTTGACAGAACGAACGCCCGCCGGCCACCCAATACCCTTGCTGAAAAACTACTTGGTTTTCACAAGAATCAATAAATCAGATGACCATTAACCCCATTGAACGGCCGGGTGCTATTCGAGACTGGGCAGCTCCTGGGCGGTCCACGGGCCCAGGGGAGGGCGGTGTTTCGTGGCTGCGCGGACGGCTGCCACTTGTTCGGGGGTGACCGCGCTGGCCCGGTGGCTCCAGGATTTCTGTTGGCGGATGTAGGTCAGGAGCGCGGCAATCTGGGTGTCGGAAAGCAGGTCGCGCCAGGCGACCATCGGATTGTTGTAGGTGATCCCTTTGACCTGGATCGGGCCCTGGAGGCCATCGAAGATGATCGCGATCGCCTGGGTCGGATTCGCCGCCGTTGCCCACTCCGATCCTGCCAGGGGCGGATACTGTCCGAGGACGCCCTCGCCGTTGACCTGGTGGCATTTGGCGCAGGTGTCGGCATACAGTCTCTTCCCCATGATCAGCAAATCCACCGAGTTCGATGCCGCTCCCGAGGGGGGCGGGACCGAGGATCGCTCGTCATAGATCAGCGGATGGAATCCCGCGCTGTACCGCGCGAGATACCACCCGCCCCAGAGCATCAGTCCGCCCATTGCCAGGATCATCCAGACCGAAAGCGGCCGATGGACAGCGGTCGGTTCCCATCCCTCGGGATCGGCGCGGCGCGGCTCTTCAGGGGCTGGCGTATTGCTGGGAATCGGCGCGCTCATCTTGCTTCCGGCAACGGCGCCGCAGCCTTGAGGTTTAGCAGGTAGTCGACCAGATCGCGCGCGGCGGGCTTGGGGATCACTTCGCACCCGGCTGGCGGCGCGAGTTCGGCGGGCAGGTCCAGGGCGCCCGCCGACCGGCCGGCGCCCGCCTTCCGTGTTTCGAACAGGAACCGAAAGGGCGGCATGATCGAGCCGGGCGAGGCGAGCGCGGGCGAGTAGAGGTGGAGCAAGTGCCAGGCAGCGTTGGTCTGGCGCAGTCCGGCGTTGGCCAGGTCCGGCCCCGTCCGCATCGTTCCGAGGAGCACCGGTTGATCCCGGAGATAATCTCGAGCCACGGTTCGGCGGGGGCCCCAGTTGCGGGCCGAGTCGGCGCCGAATCCTGGAGGCCGGACCTGCTGGCTGTGGCAATAGAAGCATCCATGGGCGCGGTAGACCTCGCGGCCGCGCCGGGCACTGCCGGGCAGGGCCGGCGGATGGAATTCGCCGGTCTCCGCGATCTCGACTGCCTCGAGCCGGCCGAGCTGGATCTGGGGCGCGTACACCAGGCCGAACCACGAGCCCGCAAACGCAATCAGGATCCCCGCGAAGAACAGCCGTCGACCTTTCATGGCGCGGATCCTCCGGAGATTGGGATGGCGTGCGCGGTGGCGTCATGCAATGGCCGGTCTCGATCACGAACCCGGGAGGCTGTCATCCAGGCCAAGTGGACAAAGAACACCGTGTGGCTTGCCGCCAGCACGAAGCCGGCGGCGGTCCGGAGACGCAAATAGGGGATGGTTCCCCGGACAACCTCGAGAAACGGGATGTCGGGGCTGTTCATGGCGAGGCCCTGCGCAATGCCGCCCGGGATCAGGACGCCCAGATACAGGAGGAGACCGACGGCGGCGGTCCAGAAATGGAGAGAGATGAGCCGGGGCGAAGGCCACGGGCAGCCTGTGAGCCGCGGGGCGATCGAGTAGATCGAGCCGAACATCACCATCGAGAAGAAAGCGTAGAGCCCGTGGTGGGCATGGGCGATGGTGAGGTGGGTGAAATGGGTGATCTCGCTGATCGATCGCAGGGCCATCAGCATTCCGCACAAGCCGGCCAGGGCGAAGCTCATTCCGCCGAACACCATGAACCGCAGGGCCAGATCCTGCCGGAGCCGGTGGAAATGGCCGGCCATGGTCTGGTGAAGGTTGACGGCGTTGGCGGCGACCGAGGTCATCAGCATCAGGCCGGCGGCGATGCTGACGGTGACGAGCCAGGCGGGGATCGGGCCGCCAACCAGGTGCTGCATCCCGCCCCAGCCCCCCCACAGCGCCAGCGACCCGAACCCGATGACTGCCAGGGCATGGCTATGGACTGGCTGCCCGATCCGCTTGGGAACGAAATAATAGAGGGCGCCCAGCCCGACCGGCGTGAACCACAGCGCCAGCAAATTGCTGCCATACCACCAGTTCACCGTTGCCTGCGCCGCGCCGCGCACCGGCTCGAAGAGAAGCAGGATATTTGCCGTCGAGTAGAGCCATGGAAACCAGAACACGGCGGCCAGCAGATACCACTGTGAAACGAACCACCTCCTCTGGGGCCGGGACCCGAGTGCGGGCATGCCGGCAATCCCCATCAGCGCATACGATGCGAACAGAATGGGAGACACATACCGCGGGAACTCGAGCCATTCGATCCCGGTGCTTTCTCCCCCCAGCAGGGCTGCTGTGCCGATCACCATCCCCAGATTCCAGAAGAGCGCCCCGCAGGTCGCGATGCCCGGATGCCAGAGCGGCGTCCGGCCCAGGCGGCTCACCAGCCAGAGCGTAACACCCATGGCCGCTTGGAATGCGAATCCATAAACGACGGCGTGCGTATGGGCGGGCCGGATCCGGCCAAAGGTGAGCCATGCGTGATCCGTCAGCAGCGCGGGCTCGTGCAGCTTCCAGGACGCCAGCAACGCCAGCACGGTGCCGATCATCAGCCAGACCACGCCGGCCCCGAACAACAGGAGGATCGGCTTCCGGCACGACGCGTCGATCGCGGCCAGAGACGCCGGGGAGCAGCCGGGATCCCCGGCATCCGCGGGCGAGGGCGCCTGCCATTCGGGACAAGGCTGGGTCGACGCCGGTTTCATTCGTATGGATTGGGCGCGGGCGCGAGGGCCTTTTCGAGCCGCGCCAGGAGGTTCGATCGCGCTGCGGCCGGCTGCTGCCATTCCTGGCAGACCAGCTCCATCGCGCGGGCGATGGGCAGCCGGACGATCCCCTTGGCCGGATCCAGGAACGCGTAACGGGCGAGCTCTTCGCGGGCTCGGTTCTGGAGCTCTGCGAGATCCGTCCGGCGCTGGTCGATTCGGGCGGCGTCGACGCCTCGCGGCTGCGCCCAAGGCCGGACGGCTGCGAGGATCGCGCCGAACAGCAGGAGCAGGCCCAGGAATCCGGCGATCCGGAGGGCTAGGCTGGCGGAAGAGGAGAAGGCGGTTTTCATCTCGAGCGGGTCATGCATCCTCAGCCGCTGTCTCGGGGGCGGAGACTGGCGGGGTGCCGGCGCCGGCGAGCGCCTCCTGGAGCCGCGGATCGCGAATGGGATAGGCCGGATGACGGCTCATGAACAGCGCGAAGATGGCCCCCAGCGCGCCGTCAATGGCCAGCAGGCATGCCATGTCCAGCCCTGTGATCCGGAATCCATCCGGCCGCAACACCGGCATGATGTGATAGGCCAGTTCCAGGTAATGCATCAGCAACGCCCACCCGCAGAGCGGCAGCATCAGAGCCATGCTCTGTTTGGCGTCGATCCGCAGCAGGAGGAGAAACGGCGCCAGAAAATGGCCGAACACGATCCACAGGCCGATGCCGCGCCAGCCGCCGGCGCCCCGCTGCGCATACCAGAACGTCTCCTCGGGGATATGGGCGGTCCAGATCAGGAAGTACTGGGAGAAATGGATGTAGGCGTAGAAGAGCGTGAACGCCAGGAGCAGGACGCCGATGTCGTGAAATTGCCGCGCATGGACGACCTCGCGGAGCGGGCCGATCAGGCGGAGGATCGCCGCGGCCAGGAAGATCCACGCCAGCGTTGCCCAGACGCTTCCTGCGAAGAAGAGAACGCCGTAGATCGTCGAGGACCAGTGATGCTGGAGCGATTGCATCCAGTCGATTGCCGCGAGCGTCACCGTGATCGCGAACAGGAACATGCCCGCCGCCGACCAGCGCCGCATCCGGCGGGTGCATTCGGCGGCGCCGGACCGGTCCTGGCGCAGCGACCACGCACGCAGCCTCCAGGCCAGCACGCTCCAGATCGCAAAATACGCCAGCGCGCGCGCGTAAAAGAAGGCCGGGTTCAGGAACCACCGCTTGGACTCGAGGGCGGCGTCGGGATGATCCGCCATGGCCAGCCAGGGGTACACCTGGGGCGCGACGATGGCGATCGGCACGAACAGCAGGGCCAGCGCCGGCGCCAGCATGGCCAGGTGCTCGAGCACGCGGCGGATCGGCACCGACCAGCCGGCGTCGACCAGATGGTGGAGCATGACCAGGAACAGCGCGCCCAATCCCAGGCTCAGAAAGAACATGAACGCCAGCAGATACGAAAAGCCAAACTCGCCCGGGTCGCGCGCCCAGCCGATCCCCGCCGCCGCGCCCGCGGCGATGCCGACCGCGGCGCACACCTGCCGCGCGCGGATCCAGAAGGATCCCGTGTCGGGCATCTGCGGCGATGGCGTTGTCGGGCTCACAGTTTATTTTCTCCATTCCGACCGGAGCGGTTCAGGGATGTCCTCGACCGTGCCGAGGCGGCTGCGCTCGAGGGCGCGCAGGTAAGCGACGATGGCCCAGCGATCCGGCGCTGGGACCTGGGACGCATACGCGGCCATCTGGTTTCTGCCTTCGGTGATGACGCGGAACCACTCGCCGTCGGGCATTCGGACCAGGCGCGGGTCGTGGAAGTTGGCGGCGGGGATCATCCCGTATCGGCTGGCGATGCCGCGGCCGTCTCCGAGCGGGCCATGGCAGGGCTGGCAATGAATGCCGAATCGTTCCTGGCCGCGTGCCAGAAGCGAGGGGGTGACCGGCACCGGCAAGACCTCGACGTCGTTCGTGGTCCCCGGATGTCGGCCGGTGTTCTCGGGCGAGCCGTCCCAGGCCGCCTGGCGCGCGATCGTCCCCTCGACAGGCTGGCGGGAGCTGCGGCCGTCGGGGAACAGGGGGTTTCGGGCCTGGGGGCGCAGCTTGGGCTGGCGGTCCATGTCGGGAAAGATCTCGATGGGCGGCCTTCGCGAGGCGCATCCCCGCAGGCCCGCCAAGCTCAGCACCAGCACCGCCGCCAGCCCCAGAATCAAGATCATGTGTCGCATGGGCCCTCCTCCCATACGGCTTCCACATGGACGCACTCGAGCGACTCGAGGAATTGCCGGGTTCGATCGGCAGCGAACTGCGGATCGGCAGATTCGATGACAAGGAAGAACCGGTCATCGGTCGCTCGAGCGAACCGCGGCGTCTGGAGCAGGGGATGGTGCCAGCGCGGCAGCCGGTTCAAGGCGAGCATAGCCAGAACAGCCGCCATGGCGCCGAACAGGATGGCCAACTCGAAGGCGATCGGAAGCGCGAACCAGGTGCTGAACATCGGTTTGCCGCCGACGGCCAGCGGGTAATCGTGCTGGTTCATGAACCAGACCATCGCCATGCCTGCGGCCAGCCCCAAGGCGCCGCCGGCGAACACGAACCAGCCCACGGGCGAGCGCCTCAGCCCCATCGCGTCGTCCAGGCCGCGGATCGGCCACGGCGCAAACACATCCCATCGCGTGTAGCCCGCTTGCCGGACGCGCCCCGCCGCCGCCTGGACCTGATCGGCCGTGGCGAACTCGGCCAGCCATCCATGGAGCACAGGAGCCGCGTTCATCCGGACAGCCCTCCGGGCGGATCGGGATCCCCGTGTGCGCGCGCGCCGCTCCGCGCCGCAGCGCCTTTGATCTCGGCCATGGCGATCATCGGCAAGAAACGGATGAACAGCAGGAACAGGGTCAGGAACAAGCCCAGCGATCCGGCCAAGGTCCCGATATCCACCAGGGTGGGCCGGAAGTAGCTCCAGCTCGACGGCAGGAAATCCCGATGCAGGGATGTCACGATGATCACGAACCGCTCGAGCCACATGCCGACATTCACCGCGATCGACAGCAGGAACACCGCAGCCATGGACCGGCGGACGCGCCGGAGCCAGAGGAGCTGGGGCGAAATCGCGTTGCAGGCCAGCATGGTCCAGTAGGCCCACGCATAGGGGCCGAACGCGCGGTTCTCCCAGGCGAAGATCTCGTGCGGACTGCCGCTGTAGCGCGCTGTGAACCACTCGATGGCATAGGCGTAGCCGACCATCGATCCCGCGGCCAGGAGGACCTTGCCCATCCGGTCGATGTGCAGCACGGTGATGACGTCCTCCAGCCCGCACAAGGTCCGGATGGGGATCAGCAGGGTCAGGACCATGGCCATTCCGGAGAAGATGGCGCCGGCGACGAAGTAAGGGGGGAAGATCGTCGTGTGCCAGCCTGGGAGCAGGGACGCGGCGAAATCGAACGACACGATGCTATGGACCGAGAGGACCAGCGGCGTGCTCAATCCAGCCAGGAGAAGACAGGCCTTCTCGTAATGGCGCCAGTGGCGGATCGAGCCCGTCCAGCCCATCGCCAGGAGGCCGTAGACGAGCTTTCGGGCTCGAGTCCGGGCGCGGTCGCGCAGCGTCGCCAGATCGGGGATCATGCCGACATACCAGAACATCAGCGACACGACGAAATAGGTCGAGATGGCGAAGACATCCCATGTCAGGGGCGATCGGAACTGGGGCCAGATGGCGTTGGCGTTCGGGATCGGGAACAGCCACCAGCAATCCCAGGGCCGCCCGAGGTGGATCACCGGGAAGATCGCAGCGCAGATCACCGCGAAGAGCGTCATCGCCTCCGCCGCCCGGCTGATCGATGTCCGCCACGGCTGCCGGAGCAGAAAGAGGATGGCCGAGATCAGGGTGCCCGCGTGGCCGATGCCGATCCAGAACACGAAGTTCGTGATGTCCCACGCCCACCCGACCGTGCAGTCCAGGCCCCAGACGCCGATGCCGGTCGAGACCAGGTAGGCGATCATCGCGAAGCAGAGGGCGGTGAGCCCCGCGCTGGGCAGGAAGGCCGCCCACCACCACCGGGGCGCGCGCCCCTCGGCGATGCCGGACACCTTGCCCGAGATCCAAGCCGTCCCACGGCGGTTGAGGATCAGCGGCGGACGCGCAAGCTCGGCCGGCGGGTCCGGGGCGACCAAAGGCTGGCTTCGGAGCGCCGCCATCAGCCTCCTCCTTCCGGGCGGCCGGCCGGCTCCGCCTGGCCCGGCCGACCGCCCTCTCGACGCCGCAGGGCATCCTCCAGGCTCCATGGATGCTCGTGCCAGTCCGGCATCCGGCTGTTGGGATTCCGAATCCGAGCGAGATAAGAGGTGCGCGGCCGGACATCGAGGAACTCGAGCGCTCGATAGCATCGCGCCTGCCGGCGGAGCACCGACACCCGGCTGTTCGGATCGGACAGGTCGCCGAAGACGATCGCCTCGGCCGGGCAAGCCTCGGCGCAGGCGGGAACGATCGCGCCGTCGGGCACCCGGATGTCTCCGGAGATGCCCGCGGCGATCTTTCGCGCGATCTTGGCCTGCTGGATCCGCTGCACGCAGTAGGTGCACTTCTCCATGACGCCCCGCATCCGCACGGTGACGTCCGGGTTTCGCGCCCACTGGATGAGATCCCGCTCATCGGGCGCCTTTGGGGCGAGCGGCCCACGATAGAGGCGGTCGAGCGGCCGCCGGTGATAATCGAAGAAGTTGAACCGGCGGACCTTGTAAGGGCAGTTGTTGGCGCAATATCGCGTCCCGACGCAGCGATTGTAGGCCATGACATTGAGGCCTTCCTCGTCATGGACGGTGGCGTTGACGGGGCAGACGTACTCGCACGGGGCATGCTCGCACTGCTGGCACATCATGGGCTGAAACACGACTTGCGGATCGTCGCCCTGCTCGTCCAGCGGCCGGTCCGGCGGGCCGGCGTAGTATCGGTCGATGCGCAGCCAATGCATCTCGCGCCCGCGCGCCACCTGGCCGCGCCCGACGATCGGGACGTTGTTCTCGCTCTGGCAGGCCAGGACGCAGGCCGAGCAGCCGACGCAGGCGTTCAGGTCCACTGCCATGCCCCACTGGTGGAGGCCGGTCAGCGGCGGGTGCGAGTACAAGGATGCGGCCGGCGGCCGATGCGCCTCGATCCTCATCGCGCCGGATGCGAGGCCGGGATCGGCGCGGAACTGGTCGAGGCTGGCCTCGCGGACGATGGGCCGTCCTTCGAGCGCCCCGTGGTCCTGGGTGCAGGCGATGCGATCCTTCTTGCCGGGGCGGCGCACGAGGCGGATCTGAGCCCCGGTGTCGGCGTGGAGCGCGGCGGCGGTCCTGAGGCGGTAGGCGTTGTAGCCGCTGCCGGCGCCCACGCGGCCGGTCCTCTCGCGTCCATAACCCAGGGCGAGGCCCAGCGTGTTGTCGGCCATGCCCGGCTGGATCCAGACCGGCCCCTCGACCGTCCGTCCCCGGAGGGCGATCTCGATCCGGTCGAAATGGGCCAGCTTGTGAAGGCGCGCCGTTCGCGGGCTGATCAGGATGGCGTTTTCCCAGGTGAGCTTGGTGATGGGATCGGGCATTTCCTGGAGCCAGCCGTTGTTGATATAGCGGCCGTCATCGACGGAGTAATCGCGGTGAAAGACAACTTGCAGGCCGGGACTGGCGGCCTGGGCTGCGAGCGAGCCGGCCGCGCTGTGCCAGCACTCGAGGGCCGCCCCCGGCTGCCATGCGGGGCTCGCCGGGGCAGGGGCGCTGCCGGCCAGGAAACCGTCATGGAGGTACTGGCGCCACTGGCGGACGGCGTCGCCGGATCCGGCGAGCTCGCGGATGGTCTGGCGCACGATCTCGCGGGGCCGCTGTTCCTCGAGGCCCCCGATCCGGGCCAGGAATTCGAGATCGGTCCACCCTCCGTCCTTGCCGCTGGCTCCGCCAAAGAGAGGCTGGATGAGCGGCTGAACCGATGTCACCGTCCCATCGCCGGTTCGCGCGTCGCCCCACGATTCGAGGAAATGCAGCGCCGGGATCTGCCAGTCGCACGCAGCCGATGTCTCATCCTCGGATGCGGCCAGCCGGATGACGGTGCGCGCCATGCGCTGGGCCGACCGCCAATCGAGATCGGCAGGCGCCGTATAGGCGGGATTCCCGTCGAGAATGACCAGGGCCTCGACCTGGCCGGCCCGCAGGCTGGCGGCAAGCTCGGGCAATCCCTCCTTCTCAGCCGCCGCCGGAGCGGGCCGCACATGGACCGTCCGGCCGATGTTGCCCAGCCGGTGGTTGAGGGACCAGGCCGCCAGATGGACCGCCATCGGCTGGCGATGGCCGGCGACAACCAGGCATTGCCCACGGGATTCGACCAGGTCTCGGGCGCATTCGGCGCACCAGGAGTTCGGATCCGCATAGGAGTTGGCGAGGGCGCGCAGCGCGGCGGATTCCTCGTCCGCGGCCCACCCCGCCTGCCGGTGCACCTCCCACCACAATCGCGCAGCCGCGGCGGGTATTCGGGCCGGCTCGAGCCGGAGCCGATGATCGGCGTTGGCGCCGGTCAGGGTCATCAGCGACTCGAGGACATAGAGCCGGGCCGGGTCGCGCCCGTCGTCATCGAGCTGCCGTCCTCGGGCGTGCTGATGGATCCATCGGTGGGCGTCCTCCTCCGTCCCGAGGAGGTCCGCATCGAAGGAGACGATCCGCCGGGCGAGGTCCATTCGATAGGCCGGGGCGAGGGGCTGGCCCAAAGCCATTGCAGCCGATGCGCGCGCGATCTGGAGATCGATCGGCTCATGGATGTACCAGCGCGCCTCGGGATACCGGCGGCGCAGCAGGCGCTCGATGCGCTCGCGCGAGGGCGAGCTGGCGCGCCCTTCGAGGATGGCCAGACCCGATCCCCGCCGCTCGGCCCATTCCCGGGCCTGGCTCGCCAGGAAATCGATCGCTGCTGCCGGGGCCACGGCTTGACCCTGCCGCGTGAATCGCCGGAGCCGGTCCGGATCGTACAGATTCAGGATCGAGGCCTGAGCGAATGCGTCGGTGCCCGTCCGGCCTTGCGGATGGAGAGGGTTGCCCTCGATCTTCACCGGCCGGCCTTCGTGCGTCTTGACCAGCAGGGGGATGGCGGAACCGCGGACCGGCATGGCCGTGGCGTAATACTCGGCGACACCGTGGTCGTATCCCTCCGGGATCCTCGCGAACGGCAGGATCGCCTCTTCCGGCCGGCGGCAGCCGGCGCCGCCCAGGCCCAGCCCGGCGAGCAGGAAAGACGCCGACATGATCTCGAGAAAACGCCGGCGCGATACCGGATGTTCCAGAGCCTGGGCGCCGTCCGGAAACTCGCCTTGCAGCCATTCCTGAAAGGGCGGCGTCCGGGCCAGCTCATCCAGGCTCCGCCAGTAGCGCGGTTCCTTCCAGGGTGCCGGGCGGGCTGGCGCGTCGTTCTTCATCGGTGGCATCCGGAGCAGCTGAGCGGCGGCCGCATGTCGCCTGTCAGCGCCAGCAGGCGGCCCTGCTCGTTCTGGCGGGCGGGATCGGTGTTCCAGCCCAGGTTATAGACCTGGTCGAGCGGGCGCAGATAGGCCTCGGGGCGGCGGTGGCATTCGAGGCAGAAGCTCATGCTCAGCGGCTGGTCATGGCGGACCTCCTCGAATTGGTCGACCCGCCCGTGGCAGTGGAGGCAGCTCACCCCTCTGCGGATATGAGCTGCGTGATGGAAATAGACGTAATCGGGCGTCCGATGGATTTGGATCCAAGCGACCGGGGCGCCGGTTTGCATGCTGTCGCGCACCGGAGCGAGGCGGGGGTCACCGGCCAGGACCTGGTGGTGGCAGTTCATGCATCGGGATGCATCCGGCAGCCCAGCGAACCACGAGCGTTCGACTCCGGCGTGGCAATACCGGCAGTCCATGCCCAACTGCTCGACGTGCGTCGCATGCGAGTAGGGCACCGGCTGGATGGGCTGATACCCCACCCGCGTGTATTTCGGCGTGAAATAATAACCGAGCCCTGCCGCGACAGCCGCCCCGGCAATGGCCAGCCCCGCCGCGATGTTCAGAGGGAGCTGGTTGGTCCATTTGGGAAACACGCCGGGCATTCGAGACACCCGCCCATCGCGGGCGGCATTGGGTGTGGCATCCCCCGCGCCCCCTGGGGCCATTCCGGGAAACCAACCCATCAGTGCGAAAAAATGGGGTGACCAACGGGACTCGAACCCGCAACGTCCAGAACCACAATCTGGAGCTCTACCATTGAGCTATGGCCACCACCCATGGCCCCCTATACTAAGCCCGGATGCCGCACCGTCAAGCCTGCCATCACGGGCCGGGCACGGACACCGCCCGAAAGAACCGGGGCTCTGAACCGCCGGCGGGCAGGGAGGCGCGGCAATCGCACCGGGCGTCGCTGGTGACGACGCGGCTGATGGCTGTCCACACCCTGAAATCGGCCGTGTGCTCGATGTCGAACGCCCGTTCATTCTCGCCCAGGAGCTGGAACGCGATGGTCTGGTCCGGCATCAGCCGGGGATCGGCCAGGCGCGGCGCCGCCGGGACCACCAGGATCGACGCGTCAGCCAGCGTGCGGCTGACCAGCAACCGCACCCCGCCGCCTTGAATCCGGCCGAGGTTGAGCACGTTGCCCTGCTGGATCTCGAGCCGCCGCACGTCGAACTCGCCGGGCACGCCGGTCAAGTCGAGGCTGACGGCGCCGCCGCCGGGCAGGAACAGGGCCCACGAACTGCCGAACTGCCCGCACTGCCCGCGGTTCACGCGCGCCGCAGCCGGCTGGAACGTCGTCGGATCCAGCCCGCGCATGAAATCCGCGAATTGCTGCATCCGCCGGAGCCCGGTGTCCTTCTGCAGCAGGTAATCCTCGAGGTTCATCCCCAGCTGGGCGGCGCGGGCAGGGGGGAAGTCCGAGTGGGTGGCATGGGCGCGCATGAGGCTGCCGAACGTGGGGAACGCCAAAGCGGCGATGAAATTGCGATGCGTGTTGCGGATCCCGAGCGCGGTCTCGTTGTCATAGCCGGCGGACTCGTACCAGTACTCCTCGAACCAGAGCGGTTTGCCATGCGCGCGATAGCCGAGCGCGGCGGTGTATTGGGTCTCGTTGCGGGCGATTTGGACTTCGAGGAAATCGATGTTGGGATTGGCGATATTGGAGGTGTCGGCGGTGCGGTGATGGCAGCCGAGCGGATGGCGGTAGGGATCGATGCTTTTAACGAGCTGCGCCTTGCGCTGGACTTCGCTGGACCAGGCGCCCCAGGGAGGGTTGGCCTCGTCGACCTCGCCGTAGAGCACCCAGCGGACATTGAACGCGGCGTAGCGCGCCAGGGCGTAGCTGAACCATCGGTCGTCGCGCTCGATGGTGTTCAGCTTGGTCCACCACTTGCTGTTGTCGGGAAAGCCGCCGATCACCAGGCCCACCATGATGCCCCGGTCATTGGCGTATTGGACCATCTGGTCGAGACGCTGGAAATAGGCTGGATCGAGGTCGTCGGCGGCCGGCGCGCCCCGGAACGGGCTCAGGCCTCCTCGCGTGTAGAGCGAGAGCCAGACGCAGCCCTGGACGGTGTTGAGGCCGCGGGCCTCGAGGGCGTTCATCCAGGCTTGGAACTCGGGCAGGAAGAGCTCCTCGGCAAACGAAAACTGCGTGTCGCCTACCGGCAGGAAAGGCGAGCCGTCGCTCAGCCGCCACCCGTGGCCATCCCGCTCGAGAAAACCGCGAAGCAGTACGTTGGCGGCGACCTCGGCCGGGCCCGGGGCGGCGGCGGTCAGGTTCGACGCGACTCCGTTCAGCCCGGGATCGCTCGATCGGGTCGACCACTCCCAGACACCCGGCCGTGTGGGCGCGAACCGGATCCGCCACACGTTGGATCCGTCCCAAAAACCGGGGGCCACGATCCGATCGCCCGAGGCATGGACGAAGGTGGCCGTGACGCCCGGCCCGTCGCGGTAGGGCAAGGCAGCCGGGGCTTCCGCGCCCAGGGCGATCTCGTAGGGCCGAAAGGTCAGGGGCGCCGCCGGCCCAGCCGATAGAAGACCAACAGGCGCTGCCGGGCTCGGCGCGGTTGCCGCTCCTCCTGCGATTGGGCCGCCGGTTTCCGCGGAGGCGCCGAGCCCCGCGGCCGCGCTCACCAGCCCGCCGGCCAGGACCCAGGCGGCGAGGGCGCGTCGCCAGCCCGCTGCGAAAACGATCCAATCTGCCCCTCGCCGGAATAGGCGCCGCCCCATCGCCGAGGACAGCCGATCGGCCCCAGCAGCTCCGAATGCAGGTGGTTTCATCGTGAATCGGCCCGAAGAATAAGCGATGGCGTCCGGAAACGGTAGGGGAAAAGCAGGGTCATCCAACCGCCGAGTGGACAATCTCGAAAAGCGGATTCATTATGCTTTCAATTCTGATATGAGACGCGCACATGCTATCCAGAGCGTCAGAAGTCGACAACGCGGGGTCAGGGGACCCGATCAGAATCGTGCAGGTTGCGTGCCCTCACGCGGCGTGACTTATGACGTTGTGCATATCCGGTCCGCGAACGGTGCGGGACACGCTTTCTGCCGCAGCCATCGCCCCGGCGCCCTATGAACTCTCGGGAACGACTGATCGCCACCCTGAACCACGAGGAGCCCGACCGTCTTTGCGTCGATTTCGGGGCGGGCTATCAAACGGGTATGGGGGCGGGCGCCGTGCATCGGCTGCGCCAGGCGGTGTTGGGCGACGTCCGGCATCGGGTGAAGGTGATCGAGCCCTACCAGATGCTGGGGGAGATCGACGATGCGTTGATCGAGGCGCTGGGGCTCGATGTGGTGGGTGTGCATGGATCGAGAACGATGTTCGGCTTTCGGAACGAGGGGTGGAAGCCGTTCGAGCTGCTGGACGGCACGCCGGCGCTCGTGCCGGAGGGGTTCAACGTGACCCCGTCCGAGGACGGCGGCTGGCTGATCTATCCGGAGGGGGACACAAGCGTTCCGCCCAGCGCCCGGATGCCCCGCGGGAGCTATTTCTTCGACTCGATCTGCCGGCAGGAGTCCCTGGACGAATCGAACCTGGACCCCGCCGACAACTGCGAGGAGTTCGGTGTCATCGATGGCGAGGAGACGCAGCACTTCGCCCGGTGGGCGCGGCGCTGCGCTGAGGAGACGGCCCGCGGTGTTTACATCACCCTGCCGGGCACTGCCTTTGGGGACATCGCGCTGGTGCCGGCGCCGTGGATGAAGCGCCCCCGAGGGATTCGAGGCGTGGCGGAATGGTACATGGCCACCGTCACAGCCCGCGATTACGTGCGGGCGGTTTTCGAGCGCCAGCTCGAGTCCGCCCTGGGCAACGTCGAGCGGCTGGCGGCCGCCGTCGGGGATCGCGCCCAGGTCGCCTTCGTCTCCGGGACGGACTTCGGCACTCAGACCAGCCAGTTCTGTTCGGTCCGAACCTATCGCGATCTCTACAAGCCGTTCCACAAGGCGGTGAACGACCGCATCCACGCGCTGACGCGCTGGAAGACGTTCATGCACAGCTGCGGGGCGATCCTGCCGCTGATCCCGGAGTTCATCGATGCGGGATTCGACATCCTGAACCCGGTGCAGTGCTCCGCGGCGGGGATGGAGCCGCGCCTTTTGAAGCGCGAGTTCGGCGGGCAGATCGTCTTCTGGGGCGGGGGAGTCGACACGCAAAAGACGCTGCCCTTCGGCACGCCGGACGAGGTCTATCGCGAGGTCCGCGAGCGGATCGAGATTTTCGCCCCGGGCGGCGGCTATGTGTTCAACAGCACGCACAACGTCCAAAGCAACGTCCCGGTCGAGAACCTGCTCGCGATGTTCCGCGCCGTCGACGACGGCCGCTCGAGGGGGGGATGACGGGGGCATGGGCGGCGCCAGAGCCGGGCCGCATGGCCCGCCAGCGAAATCGATCGATCCGAAAACCGCATGAACGCATTCAACCAGATCGTCCTTGGCTCGCCGCGCCGGCTGGCCATGCCGATCGCCGTGTATCCGGCCCTGGCGCTGACCGGGGCGAAAGTCGCGGACATCGTGACCAATCCGCGCGCCCAGCTCGAGGCGCAGGAGGCCCTTCAGCAGCGCTATCATTGGCCCTTTGTTCTCACTGCCATGGATCTCAGCGCCGAGGCCGAAGCGTTCGGCTGCGCCATTGCGGTGAGCGAGAGCGAGGTCCCCACCGTGACCGGGCGCCGGATCGCGAGCCGGGAGCAGGCTGAAGCGCTCCCGGTGCCGCAGCCCGGCGACGGCCGCACGGGCGTCTATCTCGAGTCGGTCCAGCTCTTCCGGAGGATGACGGGCCGGCCCTTCGTGTTCGGGGGGTGCATCGGCCCCTTCTCGCTGGCCGCCCGCCTCGTGGGCGTGAGCGAGGCCTTGGAGTTGACCGTGGCCGAGCCGGACTGGATTCGCATCGTGGTGGAGAAGGCGGCCGCATTTCTCAGCGGCTACATCCGCGCGTTCCGGGAGGCCGGCGCCGATGGGATCCTGATGGCGGAGCCGGCCGCCGGGCTGCTGTCGCCACGGGGGATGTCGGCGTTCTCGAGCGCTTACATCCGGCGCATCGCCCTCGAGGCCGGCGGCGGGTCCTTCTGCTTCCTGCTCCACAACTGCGCGGCCCGGATGCCGCACCTGCACGCGATCCTGGAGACCGGGCTCGAGACGTTTCATTTCGGCGCGCCGATGGACATCGTGGGCGCGCTCGGCAAGGTGCCGCCGGACGTGGTGGTGTGCGGCAATCTGGATCCGGCCGGCGTTTTCGTGCAGCTGCCGCCGGCCGAGGTCCGGGAGAGGGCCGTAGCGCTGCGGGCGGCGGCGGCCGCCCGCCGCAACTTCGTGATCTCCTCCGGGTGCGATCTTCCTCCGGGGACGCCGATCGCCAGCCTCGACGCTTTCGATCAGGCCGTCTCGGCGTAGTGGAGGCTCATGGCGCCGCCGAGGAAATTCCGGAGCCGGAGGTTCCGGCAGCCGCGCCTCTCGAGCTCGAGCGTGACACCTGCCTGGGCGGGGTAGTGATCCAGGGACTCGAGGATGTAGGCGTAGGCGTCGGCATCCCCGCAGAACCATCGGCCCAGGTGCGGCACCAGCCATCGCAGGTAGGCGAAGTAGATCGTCCTCCAGAGCCGATTGGACGGCTTGCCAAAATCCAGGATCAACAGCCGCCCGCCCGGGCGCAGGACGCGGATCATTTCGGCCAGACCGGCCGGCCAGTCAGCCAGGTTCCGCAGACCATAGCCGATCGTTGCCCCGTCGAACGCGCCATCCGGAAACGGCGTGTGCTGAGTATCGCCGCGCACCCAGCTCACGCCGGGGATGCCGGCGGCCGCGCATCGCCGGCGGGCCACCTCGAGCATCGGCTCGCTGAAATCCAGCCCGGTCACCTGCGCTCCCTGTCGCGCCAGGCCCAGCGCGATGTCGCCCGTGCCGCAGCACAGGTCCAGAAAGGCGTCTCCGGGCCGCACGCGGGCCTCGGCCAGCAGCGCTCGTTTCCAGAGCCGATGCAGCCCGAGGCTCTGCCAGTCGTTGACGCGGTCATATCGGCGCGCAATGCGGTCGAACAGCGCGTTGACCTTGATCGCGCGCTGGCCGCCCGAATCGTAGTAAGGATTGGCCATGGGGGATGCAGGGGGCCTTTGCGGCGATCACTTCCGCCCGGGGCGCGAGCGGCGGGATCGATCCCGGCCGCGCTCGAGGAGGGTGGCGATCCGATCCGCGTCATAGACGCAGCCGCCCCATGCGCCTCCGCTGGCCTCCTGCATGGCCGCCCACAGCCGCGTGTCCAGAGGCAGATCCGGATGCGGGCGCAGGGCGGGGTGGAGCGGGCGCTGCAGCAGGATCCGGCTGGCCTGGGCGGGCGGGTAGCGCCGGCGGCGGTCCCCGATCCAATCCACTCGGCCATCGACGCGCTGCGTGTTGATGACGATCCGCACCCGGTCGCCCTCGCGCACGCGTCCGAGCGGGCCCCCAGCCAGGGCTTCGGGGCCGACGTGGCCGATGCATGCGCCGGTGGATACGCCGGAAAACCGCGCGTCGGTGATCAGGGTCACTTCCTTGCCCCAGGGCACGTGCTTGAGCGCCGAGGTGAGCTGGTAAGTCTCCTCCATGCCGGTGCCCAGCGGGCCGCATCCCATCAGAACCAGGATATCGCCCGGGTGGAGCTGGCCGGCCTTGAGCGCCTCCATGGCGGCGGCCTCGGTTGTGAAGACGCGCGCAGGGCCTTCCCTTGCGTAGATGCCTCTGGGATCCAGGAGGGAGGGATCGATGGCGGTGCTTTTCACGATGGCGCCTTCGGGGGCCAGGTTGCCGTCGAGAAAGGCGACGGTGTTGCTCAGGCCGCGGCCGCGGGCGGCCGCGGGGGAGAGGATCACATCGTCCGGATCGATCCCGTCCTGATCGCGCAGGATCTGACGGAACCGCCGTCTCCTTTCGGATCGCTCCCACGCTGCCAAATCGGCTTCGAGGGTTCTGCCGGTCACGGTGCGCGCGGCCAGATCGAGCAAGCCCAGGTCGCGGAGGTGCCGCATGACCTCGGGCACGCCGCCGGCGAGAAACACCTGGACGGTGGGGTACTGGCGGGGCCCGTTGGGGAGCGCGTCGACCAGGCGCGGCACGCGCCGGTTGACCTCGAGCCAGTCGGCGGCGGAGGGCCGGGGCAGGCCGGCTGCGTGCGCGATGGCAGGCAGGTGCAGCAGCAGGTTGGTCGAGCCCCCAAACGCCGCATGCACGGCCATGGCATTCCGGATGCTGGCAGGGGTCACGATCTCTCCGACCGTGATCTTGCGGCGTTCGAGCCGGGCGAGGGTGCGTGCGGACTGGCGGGCGAGCTCCAGCCAGACCGGCTGTCCGGAAGGGGCCAAAGCCGAGTGGGGAAGGGACAGCCCCAGGGCTTCTCCGACCACCTGCGAAGTGGCGGCGGTCCCCAGGAACTGGCAGCCGCCTCCGGGCGACGCGCAGGCGCGGCATCCGAGCTCGGCGGCCTCCCGCAAGGAGATCAGGCCGTGGCTGAACCGGGCGCCGATGGTTTGAATCTTGCCGGCATCCTCGCCGTGCTCGGGGGGGAGAGTGACTCCACCGGGCACGAGGACGGCGGGCAGATCTCGCATCGACACCAGGGCCATCATCATCGCCGGCAGCCCCTTGTCGCAGGTCGCGATCCCCAGGACCCCCGCGCGTCGGGGGAGGGATCGGATCAGCCGCCGCAGAACGATGGCCGCATCGTTGCGATACGGCAGGCTGTCGAACATGGCCGTGGTGCCCTGGCTGCGGCCGTCGCACGGGTCCGAGCAATACCCGGCAAAAGGGATTGTCCCCAGGGCGCGAAGCTCGATCGCGGCGGCTTCGACCAGATCGTCCAGCTCCCAATGGCCGGTATGGTAGCCCAGCGCCAGCGGCCGTCCGTCCGGCATCCGCAGCCCGCCCTGGGTCGAGAGGATCAGGAACTGTTTGCGGCGCAGCTCGGCGGGCGTCCATCCCATTCCGGCATCCTGGGTGAGCCCGAACAGGTCTCCGCTGGGCCATCGGCGCAGCATCTCCGCGGTCAGCGGCAGCCGTCCGCGCGGCCCCGGCGAGCGGGTCCGAATGCGGTACAGGTCCTCCGATCGTGCGCGTTTCGGCGATCGATGGGTGCGAGGGTGGTTCATGGGAATCGATGGGTGTAGGTGAGCCTGTGGTTTGCGGGCCGATCAAGGGAACACGTGCACCGCCAGTCCCGTGCGCTCTCGGATCGTGGCTGCCACGGCGTCCAGCTCGCCGGGTTCGAGCCGGGTTGCGAATGCCTCGGGCGTGGGGCGCGCCACGGTGTAGGCCTGGACTTCGCGCACCCGCCCGCCCGCGCCGGCCAGCTCCTCGAGCCGGTCGCAATAGGCCGCCAGCTCGTCCGCCGGCATCGCCTCGCCGTGCACCCGGAGAAACAGGCTCTGGATCACGATGGGCCGGACGCGCGCTGCCTCGAGCAGGTTCGACAGAATCCGGTCCAAACGGACATGGCTGCGATTGATCCGGCGGTAATACGCCTCGGTCCCGGCATCCAGCTTGCCCCAGATCTCTCCCTGGTGCGCGTCCAGGATTTCGAGCCCGCGCCGGACATCGGCCTTGTCGAGCCCCGCGGCATTGGTGATCAGGACGATTTTCGTCGAGTCCAGTCCCTCGGCCATCTTGACCTCGGCCACCGTTTGCACGGACTCGGCGAACCCGGCGATCATTGTGGGCTCGCCATCCCCGCTGAACGCCAGGTCGCGGATGTCGCGGAGCAGATGGGGTGCGGTGCGGAACCGCGGATCGGCCTCGAGCCGCCCGGCCTGGACGAGCCGGATCAGCGCCACGAGCTCTTCCCGGAGCCGGCCTGGATCCACCCGTGTCGTCCGCGGCGGCGTCCGGCGGTCCACCTCGCAATAGATGCAATCGAAATTGCAGCGCTTGTCGGGATTGAGGTTGATGCCCAGGGAGAGCCCTTGCGAACGCCGGGAGATCACCGGGTAGACATACAGGAACTGGTCGTATTGGCGGGTATGGTTCAAGACCGCCGGGATTTGCCGCGAGACGAATGGAATCCGCTCAGTCACACGGCCAGCTTAAGCCCGAACTGGCGGCTGGCAAGCCGCAGGTCCAATGCCTACACTCCCATGATCTGATAGCCGCAATCGACGTAGATCGTCTGGCCGGTGATGGCGGCGGCGCCGTCGCTGGCCAGGAACACCCCGGTTGCCCCCAGCTCATCCGGCCGCAGGTTCCGCCGAAGCGGGGCTTTTTCTTCGTGCTGCTTGAGGATGTCGGTAAAGCCGGCGATGCCCCGGGCCGCCAGGGTGTTGACCGGGCCGGCGCTGATGCAGTTGACGCGGATCTGGCGCGGGCCGAGGTCGTAGGCAAGGTAGCGCGCACAGGCTTCGAGCGCCGCCTTGGCCACCCCCATCACGTTGTAGTGAGGCACCACTTTCTCCGCCCCGTAATAGCTCATGGCGATCAGGCTGCCCCCTCGAGTCATCAGGGGCGCTGCCGCGCGCGCCAGCGCCACCAGGGAATAGGCGCTCACTTCGAGCGCCACCCGGAAGGCCTCCCGCCCGGTCCCCAGGAAATCGCCCTCGAGCGCCTCCCTCGGTGCAAATGCAATCGAGTGGAGCAGAAGATCCAGCCCGCCAAACCGCGCGCGCGCCTCGCCCATCACATGGTCGATCTCCCGATCCTGGTTGACGTCGCACGGCCAGACGGGGACTTCGGGCCCCAGGGCCGCCGCCAGCTCCGCGACGTTCTCCCGCAATCGCTCGCCCTGATAGGTCAAGGCCAGGCGCGCCCCGGCTTCCGCCCAGGCCTGCGCGATTGCCCAGGCGATCGATCGCCGGTTCGCCACCCCAAACACGATCCCTGTTTTACCCTCGAGCATCGGCTTCATAGTCTCGGCCCCATTTATAGTCCAAGACCATCGCCAGAACAAGGCGCCCCCATCCCAGCCGCACGGGTGCAAGACGAAAATCTTCGAAAACAAGCCGTCTGATCCCGCCGGGAGGGGGCATGAGAAAAATTCTGTGATTTTGTAGCAACATTGAAGGTCAGTATCGAGTATAGTAGACATCGACATCCTCGCTGGTCGTGCTGTACGGGCCGCTGCCAATCGCGGCGGGCGGGGCAAATGGAACAACGCAACGGCAAGCAAAAAGCCTCGGATATGAAGAATAAATACTTAATGGCCAGTTTGTTATGCATGTGGATCGCCGCTTTGCCACCGATCGCGGCTGCTCAGGATCAACCTGCGCGTCTGACTGACCATGGCCTGCCGGCAGGCGGGATCGAACAGGTGCTGCCCAAGGGTCCGCTGCTTTATGTTCAATTCGAGAGCATGCATCAGATCCTGCTGGATCTGGAGCGGATTGCGCAAACGGCCCTGCCCGTCAAGGTCCTGCCCCCCCAGATGCAGGAGTTGATGCAGACCGAGCATCCGTTGCTGACGGCATTGGGAGGGGGGCTGTTGCAGGAACCCCTGACCCGCGAAGCGGCAGCGCAAAAGCTGGGTCTCGACCTGGGGGCGCCCCTCAGCCTTGCCATCTATCCGGGTGATCCTCGGAAGTCGTTCGTCCTTGCGGTGCCGATGTCGAGGCCCGAGGCGCTGACCGGATTGATTCAGAATGCGCTGCGTCCCGAGCAGTTCGAATCGGTCATGCTCGGAGGCAAGCCCGCCATCCGGCTGCAGCTCAGGAATCCCTCCTGGCTGAGCCGGCTTTACGTGGTCTGCTCGGCGAACACAGCATTTTTCTGCGGGGATCGCTCGATGGCCATCGCGCTGCACAACACGCCGTCGGCCGAGCGGTTGAATCAGGACAGCTTCATGAAGAAAGTCCGGACCGAAGTCGGCGGAACCGATCTCGCCCTGACTTTCAATCCGGGGCTGTTGAAGCCTTTCCTGATCCAGGCGCAGCAGTTCCTCCCTGTCGGCACCCAGATGCTCCAGGCGCAGCGCCAAGTCCTGCTTCAGCAGATCCCGGAACCCGTTCGCCAGCGGCTGGACCTGCAGATGCGCCGCAATTTCGGCGTGCGGGATTTCGATGAATTCACGCGGTACGCCGAGTGTTTTATTGTTGCGACGGCTCTTCAACTGGCGGACGGCATCACCCAATGCGCGGTGGCGTTCGAGGGGATGACGCTGTCGGTGGATCTGAATGCCGAACACCTGAAAGGCCGGTTCTTCCTCTTTTCGCACCAGGTCCAGCCCGATCGATCGACCCAGCCCATCCCGATGGACGAGGTCCGCAAGGCGCTGGCGTGGCTTGGGCCCGGGTACGATGGTTTCGGCGTGACGGGCCGCCAGCCGCCGACATTGAACTCGCCGTGGTTCCGCGCCTGGCTTGCCCAGGTCCGCAAGCAGCTCGAGGCGCAGCAGCTCGAGTCCAAGTTCCTGGATCGGATGGAATCCGTCACGGATGAGACTCTGGTGCTGCAGCCGGTGGCCACGCGCGTCCCGTGGGTGCTGACAACCTGCGTCACCCCCAATCCGCCTCCCTCGCTCCGGGAAGCGGCCTCGATCGAGGCCTATTTCCGGGCGTTGGGACGATCGGGCGGGTTCCCGGTGCAGCAAACGGTCCAGGTCATTCCCCGGAAAGACACGGCGTTTCTGAAGCAGTATTTCGAGGAGGAAACCCGTGTTTTGAACCACAACGAACAGCTGTCGCGCCAGTTCGCCGAGGAGATGTTCCAGCAGACGCCTTGGCTGGACAAGAGCAGCCGGCTCGAGTCGAAAAGCCTGCCCGGAGGCGTCGCGCAGTTCATCCTCGAGAACTCCTGGCAGACCCATGCGGGGATCTTTGGGTATGACCAGCATGAGCTGATCAACCGCCGCCATTTCCTCGCGCGGCAGATCGACGGCTACCTCGTGTACCACCAGGGCGCCCAGCATCCGGACTGGCTGCGGAACCTGGCGGCGTCGCGCGATCGGAGCCTCAATCCGGCGGTCTCCCGCCTGCTCGACCAGGCCCCCAAGGACGTCCATTCCATCCAGGTGCTTCGCCTGCTGCACCATTTGCCGGCGTGCATCGATTGGCTCGAAGCGTTCGAGGAGCGCGCCCAGGCCGACATCCAGGAATACATCGACAAGGCGGCCGCCGTCGTCCGCGAGGCGTCCTCGATCGAGAAGGCCCTTCCGCGCTTGCAGCGGATGCCCATGCCGTTCCTGGTCTACTCGCTCAACCGGGAGGAATCTTCAGGCCGGTTTTACTGTCTGCTGCCCGGCAACGTGGTTGCCCCTCGGCCCAAGCTCGTGCCGCGGGTTGCCCAACTGCTGGCCGACTATGCCGCGCGCTCGGGCGAAATCGGCGGCAGCATCGCCTATTCGCGGGTCCGCCCGGAGGTCCGCGAGTGCGGCAGCATCCAGGACCTCGAGGGCATCACCTCCCTGATCTCGACGGTGGGCAACCGGCTGGCCGATCGGTATCTGAACGATCGCGAGTCGATGCGGGACCTGCGCCGATCGGTGGTCACCCCCAAAGACATGGACCGAGCCCGGCTCGATGAGGTCCTGGTTCGCAATCCGCAGTGGGAATTCATCCCCGGTCCCCAGCCCAGCATCCGCTGAGGATGGCCGTCATTGGGACAAAGGCGGGATCGGCGCGCAGGTGATGCGCAGCTCGCGGCCGGGCTCGAGCTCGAGCGGAAGCCCGGCGGCCAGCTGGCGGCCGTCATAGACTCGCGTCCGAGGCCGCCGGCCGTCCGCTGCGGTCAAAGCGACCGAGTACGGGCGGTCTTTCTCGACGGCGAACCACTCCGGGAACCGGTTGATGCGCGGGTAGTCGAGCGGGAGACGGAGGCAGTCCCGATGGCGGGGGCGATCGAACCGGAGGTTTCCGCGCCAGGGCGAATCGGCGGCGAGGCTGGCATAGAGCACGCCTTGATCGAGGACCGCCCCGACGCGAACGTCCGGCCTCCACGGGTCGACATGGAGCCCGGCCGTTTTCCAGAGCGCATAAAGGATCGAGGTCCGGGCGAAATTGCCGTCGCCGTGCCAGCCCTCGATGATGCCGTTGGTTTGCTGTGCTGCCCACATCAGCCGGGTTTGACGGTCGATCCATCCATGGACCGAGTCGTCCGGAGCGCAGTGGATCAGGTTCAGCGCTCCTTCGATCGAATCGGCCAGGCCGTCGGCGGCCTTGTCGGCCCAGCATCGGCCTTCGTATTTTCCGTCCAGGCTGCCAAGGGCATGGCGGACCGCGTCCCGATAGGCGGCGGTTCCATCCACGACCCACACGGTGTGGAATCCGGCGTAGATGTAGCCCCACGTGTCGCACAATCCGGCCGCATGCTCGCCGGTGCGCGGCTGGAATGAAGTGTAGAGCATGCCATCGGGATTCCGGCCCTTCTCGAGGATGCAATCGAGGAGATCATGCAATGGCTGGGCGTAGGCGCGCTGTTTCTCGGGGGCGATCCTCGCCACGGCCACGTAGAGCTCCGTGAGCCCGTTGACGACCTCGCCGCCGTGATCCATGAGGCGCAGCGAGGGAAGGTCGCGGGTGGGATGGTGCGATCCCAGCAGGTAATAGTCGCCCAGCCGGATCGCCCAGTCGAGATACCGGCGGTCTCCGGTGAGCCAGAACAGGCGCGAGCATGCCTGCAGCAGATCGCCGTTGACCTCGAACACCTCGGTCGGGATCTTGCCGAATGGCGTCTGGACAGCGGCATGCTTCCAAATATCGTCGACCAGGCCGATCATCCGTTCCGACCACGGGGTCGGCCCCAGCCATTCGGTCAGCGGCACCAGCCCGTCCTTCACGTATTCGGCGCTGTCGAAGATGGTGGCATCGAGAAGGAACGGCTCCCTGCGCCAGCCCCGCTTCGAAAAGGAATAATCGTCCGTGAGCCGATCCAGCCGGGCGGTCAGCCGTTGCTCCGTGCGCAGCATATCGAGCATGCGGCCCTGATAGAGCGCCGGATCGATCAGCGCCGCGGTCAGGACCATGAACGGATAATTATCGGCGGCGGAGTCCCGGCCGTTCCAGAAATCGCGGCTCTCGCGCAAGTTGCGCGGGATGAGCCCGGTCTCCGGGTCCGCCTCGGCCAGCCATCCATCGAGATAGCGGCGGCAGCGATAGAGCGCCTCGCTGGCGGACCGCGCCTGGCTTTCCGCGCGTCGAAACAACTGTTCCTGGGGCGACGCCGGCTCCGAGGACGGACCGGGCTGGCGATCCCACAGGGCGCGCATTTCGGGAAAGGCTTCGCCTGGCGCGCCGGTGGCGCCGGAATTCGCCGCCGCGGCCGCCGCCAGCGGGAGCATCAGCGCCATCGCCCATCGGATCGTCAAGGAGGAGATTTTCATCATGGTCGGACTGGTGAGAGGTGTGCGCCGAATGTGGCAGAAGCTTCGCGGAAAGCGACTCTTTTTCGCGACGGCCAAAAGGCTTTACAGGAGGCGCACCGCGGTGTCATGATCGGCCGCATATGCGCAAGTGGACGATCATTGGATGGGCGGTGTTGCTGGTGGCGATGGCCACGGGCTGCCACACGACCGTGACGAACCTGACCCCGAGCCAGCAGGTGCGCAACAAGGCCGGGATGTATCCATTGAGCGTGGCCTGGGACAGCAACCAGCAGAGCCTGCAGAAGGAGACCATCGAGGCCTGCGTGCAGGTGGGCCTGCAGATCTACCCGATGCAGTCCACTCCGCTCGTGAAGAACCGGTGGGAAACGCTGGTGCCCGTGCCCGCCGATCAGTCTCTCCTCAATTACCGGTTCAAGTTCGATTACGAGTCGCTGGGCATGCCGCATCGCCGGCAGAACAGCCGGCTTTCGCCTCCGTACCAGCTGAAGATCATCGATCCGTAGGATTCCGCGCGGGCGGGCCGCTGCTGTCTCGAATAATCAGTTCGGCCGGGAGCCGCTTCGGCTCGACCGGCCGCCCCGCCATCAGCGCGATCAGGGCATCCATCGCCGCCTGCCCGAGGCGCATTTTGGGTTGGCGCACCGTGGTCAGCGGCACGCGGAAGAATTCGCTGGCCATGAAATTTCCGAAGCCCACCAGGGAGATGTCCTCGGGGATACGGCATCCGCGTGCCAGGAGGGTCTGGCCGGCGCCCATGGCGACGAGGTCGTTGACGGCCTGGATGGCGGTTGGGGCGGCGGATTCGGCGAGGAGCTGCTCGACGGCCCGGCTGCCCTCCTCGATGGTGGTGCCCGCCTGGAAGACCCAGCGGTCCTCGGTGGGGATCTGATGTTCCCGGAGCGCGCGGCGGTATCCTTCGATTCGCTCCTGGGCCCAAGGCGCCTGCAGCGGTCCGGACAAGAACGCGATGCGCCGGTGGCCCAGCTGGATGAGATGCGATGCCACTTCGTAGCCGGCCTGGAGATCGTCGGTTTCGACGGGGACAAACTGCCGGCAGAAGGGGGCGCTGTGGCCGAGGATGACGGTGGGCACCTGGCGATCTTGGAGATGCTGGTAGATCGGCGCGTCGGGCTCGAGGCGATAGACCGGTGAAACCAGCAGGCCCTCGACCCGCCGCTCGAGGAGCCGGTGGATCACGCGCTCCTCGCGCTCCACCTGGTTGAACGATTGGCAGAACACCACATCGAATCCCTGTTCGAACGCCCGCTGCTCGATGGCCGTCAGCACACGGGCGAAGATCGGGTTCATGATGGTGGAGATGACGACGCCGATCAGCCGGGTTTTGCGGGTGCGGAGGCTCTGGGCCAATCCGTCGGGGACGTAGCCCATCTCCCGCGCCAGGCGGCCCACCCGCTCCTTGGTGGCCGCCGAAATATCCGGGGCGTCCCGCAGGACTTTGGAAACGGTCATCACCGACACGCCGGCGCGCAGCGCGATGTCTTTGAGTCGGATCATAAGATGTGGGACCCGCTCCAGCCGAGTTTCTGCCTCAGGGTGGCGAAGAAGGAGCTGCCGGCGAGGTGGAGCAGGCAAACGGCCTGCCGGCTGCGCTGAACCACGATGCTGTCCTCCGGCGCCAGCGCGATCTGGACCTGTCCGTCGGCGGTGAGAATCGTTTCGATGCGCGAGCTGATCGCGCGCACCTGGATGCGGGAATCGGCGCCGATAATCACGGATCGGTTGGACAACGTGTGAGGGCAGATCGGGGTCAGGGCGAACACGCGCGCGCTGGGACAGACCACGGCTCCGCCGGCGGCCAGGGAATAGGCGGTCGAACCGGTGGGCGAACTGACGATGACGCCATCACACCGGTAGCGGGTCAGGACCTCTCCATCGACGCTGACCTCGAGCTCGACCATTCGGGAATGGCTGCCTCGCCCGATCACGAAATCGTTCAGCGCGGTCTGCCGAATCCGCCGGCCTCGAGCCCTGCCGCTGGCCGACATCAGATGGCGCCGCTCGATCGAATAGCGCCCCGCCCAGATCTCGGACAACGCCCTTTGGAGCTGAGACAGCGGAACCGCTGTCAGGAAGCCCAGCCCACCCGCGTTGATGCCGAGCATGGGCGTGGCCGAGCCCGCCGCTTCGCGCGCCACGCGCAGCATGGTGCCGTCGCCGCCGAAGACCATCAACAAGTCGGTCCGATCCGCGAGATCGACGACATGGGGGGCGACGTGCGCGGGCCGGCAGGCGAGCGAAGCGGTCGGCTCGTCCATCCAAACCTCGCGGCCGGTCGCCTGGATCAGCCGGGACGTGAGGCGAACGGCTTCCCGGCACGCCGCCTTGGACGGGTTGGCCACCAGAGCCACCCGCCGAATTTCATCAGGTTTCTTTTTCAAGCAGCACCAAAAATTCCCGATTCCCCGCCGGGCCGAGCAACGGCGATTCCGTCCAGCCGGTCCATCGCAGCCCGGGCTGAGCCCGGACGAACTGCTCGATCTCCTCCAGAACGCGGCGGTGGATGGCCGGATCGGCGATCACGCCGGCTCCCCGATCGGCCTCGGCTTTGCCCGCCTCGAATTGCGGTTTGACCAGGGCCAGGATCCGGCCGCCGGGCCGGACCAGGCCGGCCGCTGCCGGCAGGAGATGCCTCAAGGAGATGAAGGAACAGTCGATCACCACCAGGTCCGCTGCCCGGAAGGGCGCCGGGAAATGCGCCGGCGCCAGCCGCCGTGCGTTGGTCCGATCCATCACCACCACCCGCGGGTCCTGCCTCAATTTCCACGCCAGCTGGCCGTAGCCGACATCCACGGCGTACACCCGAGCCGCGCCTTGCTGCAGGAGGCAATCGGTGAACCCGCCGGTCGATGCGCCCAGATCGATGGCGGTCACACCCGCCGCCATCACCCCAAAATGCCGCAGCCCATGCTCGAGCTTCCAGCCGCCTCGGCTGACATACCGCTCCGGCTCGATCAGCGCCAGGTCGTCTTCGGACCGGACGCGGTCGCTGGACTTGGCAGCCGGGTGGCCGTTGACGCGGACCTGACCCGCCAGGATGGCACGTTGCGCCTTCTCCCGGCTCGAACATATCCCCCGCTCGACCAGCGCCTGATCCAGGCGAAGGCGAGCGCCCCTGGAATTGACTGTCACCATGACCGGCTTTCCGCTTACCATCCCCACTCGAGAGCCCGAGCCTGGACCGCGTGGGCCCCGCGCACAACTGGCTCTCATCATATTGACAATGCCCAGCCGTTCCAATTCAAAAAGATCCGACGAATCCCGCCCTTCCGAGACGCGTCTCGCCCGGCGGGTGCGGGCGGAAATTCGCCGCGACGGGCCCCTGTCTTTCGCCCGTTTCATGGAGCGGGCGCTGTATGATCCCGAGCACGGGTATTACGAGGCCGGTTCTCGTCCCGTGGGGCGGAGCGGCGATTTCTACACCAGCGTCAGCGTGGGCCCCTTGTTCGGACGGCTGATGGCGGCGCGGCTCGCCGGCTGGCTCGAACCTTACGGATCCTCGGCGCCGCTCTTGATCGAGGCCGGCGCGCACGATGGCCAACTCGCCCGCGACATCCTCGCGGCCTGGCCCCCGCGTTTTGCGCCACCCCGCTATTGCATCCTCGAGCCTTCGCCCCGCCGCCGCCGCCGGCAGCGGGAGCTGCTCGCCTCCTGCCCCCACCCGGTCCAATGGCTCGCCGATTGGTCCGAGCTGCCCCCCGCCGGGATCCGCGGCGTGATCTTTTCGAACGAGCTCCTCGATGCCATGCCCATCCATCGTTTCGGCTGGGATGCCCGGCGCCAGGAGTGGTTCGAGTGGGGAGTCGCGATTGACCCGGTCGGCTTCGCCTGGACCCGGCTGCCGATCCCCGCGGCGGGCATCGGCCCGACCGGGGCGCACGATTGGACGCAACCCGCTGTGCCGCTGCTGCCGGAGGAGCTGCGGGCGGTGTTGCCAGACGGTTTCACGGTCGATCTGTCGCCCGCCGCCGCCGCCTGGTGGCGGGCGGCTTCGAGCCGCCTGGCGCACGGATGGCTGGTCACGCTCGATTATGGGCTCGATTGGGAAGAGATGCTGGATCCGAGCCGGGCCGCGGGCACGCTCCGCGCCTACCGACAACACCGCGTCAGCGACGACGTGTTCGCCCACCTCGGCGCCCAGGACCTGACCGCCCATGTCAACTGGACCGCCCTTCGAGAGACGGGCGAATCCGCCGGCCTGCGCACCGCCATCCAGACGACCCAGGCCGCCTTCCTGACGGGCATCCTGGCCGGGACCGATCCGGCGATCGGCGAGCCTCCGCTGCGAGCCGGCGAGGAGCGCCAGTGGATCGCCTTGACGCACCCCGATCACCTCGGCTGGTCATTCCGGATCCTCGCGCAGTGCGCCCCATGAGTGGGCCGGGCGGGCCGCCTGCAGACGCCGCGCGGCCGGTCAACAACGGCTGGACTTCTCCGCCCATTCCCGCATGATCGCGTCCATGAAACTCGATTGGATTTTGATGGCATCGGTTCTTTGGATGACCCGCGCGGCAGCCGATCCGCAGCCCGCGTTCCCTCTCTGGCCCGATGGAGCGCCCGGTGCGCTCGGCGCCGCCGAGAAGGATATCCCCACCCTGACACCGTATCTGGCCGATCCTGGCCTGGCCACCGGCGCGGCAATCGTCATCTGTCCCGGGGGCGGCTACGCCATGCTGGCGGCCCATGAGGGCAAGGACTACGCCGAGTGGCTCAATCAGCAGGGCGTGGCGGGCTTCGTCTTGAAATATCGGCTTGGCTCCTCCGGCTACCGGCATCCCCGCATGCTCGAAGACGCCGCGCGCGCCGTGCGCACCGTGCGGGCCCGAGCGGCCGAGTGGAAGGTCGATCCCCGCCGGGTCGGGATCATGGGTTCTTCGGCGGGCGGCCACTTGGCTTCGACCTTGCTGACCCATTTCGACGCCGGCCAGCCTGACGCGCCCGATCCGATCGAGCGCCAGAGCTCGCGACCGGATCTGGGAATCCTCTGCTATCCCGTCATCTCGATGGGCTACCAGACCCACGGGGGATCCCGGCGCAATCTGCTGGGCGATTCTCCATCCCCGGATCTCATCCGCTCGCTGTCGAACGAGCTGATGGTGACCTCCGAGACCCCGCCCTGCTTTCTCTTCCACACATGGGAAGACACCAGCGTGCGGGTCGAGAACAGCCTCGATTTCGCCAATGCGCTTCGCCGTGCCGGCGTGCCGTTCGACCTTCACATCTACCAGAAGGGCGCTCACGGCATGGGCCTGGGCAAGACCGCTCGCCATCCGTGGACCCTCGACTGCATCTACTGGCTCAAGGCGCGCGAGTTTGTCCGCCCATAGCGCTCCGCGCGTTGAATCCATGACCTCAGGAACCCCATGAAATCCACGCTGATCTCCATCGCTCGACCCGTGTTCGGGCTGGGCGCCGCTGCCCTGATCGCTTTTGGCGCCGGCTGCAAACCCGCTCCCGCAACGGCGCCGTCTGACGGCTCCACGAACGCCCCGCCGGCCGCCGGCGCCGCCCGCCGCTCGATCATCGGCATGAGCCAGTGCAACCTGGGCGAGCCCTGGCGCGTCCAGATGAACGCCATGATCCGCGCGGCCGCGGAGAAGCATCCCGACATCGAGGTGGTGTTCAAGGACGCGCAGAATGACACGCTCAAGCAGCGCACCCATGTCGAGGAATTCGTCAGCGCCAAGGTCAATCTCATCATCATCAGCCCCAAAGAGGCCCAGCCGCTGACCGAACCCGTTGCCAAGGCCATGGCGGCCGGCATCCCCGTCATCGTGCTCGATCGGCGCCTGATCGGCGACCAGTTCACCTGCTTCATCGGGGCCGACAACGTCCGGATCGGGCGCGCCGCGGGCGCATGGCTCGCCAAACGGCTCAATGGCCAGGGCAAAATCGTCGAGCTCAAGGGCCTCATGACCTCCACGCCCGGCCAGGACCGGCATCGCGGCTTCCGCGAAGGCATCGCCCAATCCAAGATCGAGGTCGTGTTCGAAGCCGACATGAAATGGCTGGAGCCGGACGCGCGCAAGGAGATGGAATCGGCTCTCTCTCGCTATCCGAAGATCGACGCCGTGTATGCCCATAACGACCCGGCGGCGCACGGGGCTTACCTGGCCGCCAAGGCCGCCGGCCGCGAAAAGGAGATGCTGTTTGTCGGAATCGACGCTCTGCCCCACGAGGGAGTTGCCTATGTCCGCCAAGGCATCCTCAGCGCCACGTTCGAATACCCCACCGGGGGCCCCGAGGCCATCGACATTGCCCGGAAGATCCTCGCCGGCGAGTCTGTTCCCAAGGAGATCGTGCTCGGCTCGCGCCTGTTCACCGCCGACAACGCCGCCCAGGGCGGCGAAGTCCTTCCTCCTTCGCCCTGATTGACCGTTCCTGATCGAGAATCGAGCGGCTCGGCCGATCCGTTGAGCCCGCCCCCCCAAGGCAGCGGTTCTCTGGGCCGGGCGCTCAAGGCGCACGCGCTGGGCCTGGCCCAGGCCGTCGTGCTCGTTGCGATCGTGGGTTCGCTGATGGGGCATCTGGGCGCGCTGTGGTGGTTCTTCGATCTCGGGTCCCATTTCCGCCTCCAGTACCTTGGGATTCTGATGGCCGGCGGCGCCGTCTTTCTCCTGGCGCGGGAATGGATATGGGCAGGCACGGCGGGGCTGTTTGCCATCGTGAACGCCGCATCGATCCTGCCGTTCTATGACCCGCCGCTTCCGCCGCCGGCCGGCGAGGCGCCCCTTCGAGTCCTGGTGTTCAACCTGCTCAGCTATAATTCGCATTATCGACAGGTCCAGGATTACCTCCGCGCGCAGTCGCCCGATCTGCTCCTGCTGCTCGAGGTGGATTCGGCCTGGGCGCGCGCTCTCGGCGAGCTGTCCCCGCAATTCCCTCACCAGTTCCAGGCGCCCCGCGAAGACAATTTCGGTATCGCCATCCTCAGCCGGATTCCATTCGACGACGTCCGTTCTCTCGATCTGAGCCCGATCGGGATCCCCAGCATCGAAGCCCAGGTCCAATGGGGCGGCCACTCCATCGTGATCGTGGGGACGCATCCGGTCCCGCCCGGCGGCGCCGCGGCTGCCCGGCTTCGGGATGGCCAGCTATCCGATCTGGGCCGGCGCCTGGGCGGGCGGGCGGGCCCCCGCCTGCTGCTCGGCGACCTCAATGCCACCGCTTGGTCCCATCCGTTCCAGCAGCTCCTCCGCGATTCCGGGCTGCGCGACAGCATGCGGGGATTCGGCCTTCAGCCGACTTGGCTGGGGCCATTCGGACTCTTTCGGCTGGCGATCGATCACATCCTTGTTTCCCCCGAATTCACCGTGTGCCGCCGCGAAGTCGGTCCCGGCCTCGGCTCCGATCACCGACCGCTGATCGCGGAGCTGGCTCTGCCTCGCAGATCCCCTGGCGCTTCCAATGCGCGGCAATAAGGGTCTGTGCAAAAATTAATCAAGCGCCGTGCTCGAGGCCGGCGTTCCACCGGGCAGCTTCATCGGCGGCTTCCGTGGCGATCTCGGCGATCACGCCGGCGATCCCCGGCTGAAGGCCGACGGGTCGAGCCAGCCAGATCCAACGCCCTCCGCAGCCCGCGGGGTTGGCTCGGGAGATCCGCTGGCCGCCTTCCTGGCCTTCCGGAATGTGCGGCGCAATCCCGAGCCGCATCGGTATGTCCTCCTCCGAGTGCCGCCCGGCGCCCATGAAAAAGGGGATCACGACCACGTGCTCCCGATCGGTCAGCAAATGCCACTGCTCGATCCCGGGCGATTCCTCGAGAAACACCGCGATCACATCAGCGTAACATCCCGCGGCGCGCAAACGATCCGCCTGCATCTCGGCCGCCCGCCGGGAACCCGGATGGCGCCGGGATCCATGCGCCGCCAGGATCACAGCCAGGTCGGCCGGTTTGCGCCCATCCGGCAGCGGATGTTCTGCAACCGTCTCCTGGACCGCGGCCCGTATCACGTCTGCCATCCGCCGATGAATGCCGATGGCCGGACAGTAAACGATTGTCCCTGCAAAACTGGACGCTCCTCCTGCGCCCGTTCCTTGACCTTCCCGATCCAGCGATGTCCGCCACCGGCCGATCCGAACCCTCATGCCCGCCAAAGGCGGCGGGAGGCCCAGGGTTCGGGGTATCGCCTCGCCGGCGTAATGGCCGCCGCTCAGGAACATGGGCACGATGCAGACCTGCGGGGTGGACACTTCGGCCAGCACGGATTCAAGCAGAGGCGGCTTTTTCCAGAAGGCGATTTCGATCCGGGCAAACAACTCCCGTCTCCGCACTATATCCGCCTGCTCGCGCATTGACGCGGGCACACCGATCCGGCGGGCGGTCCCGTGCCCCAGCAGTATCAGGGTGGCATCGCTCCAGACCGAATTCATGGCGCACTCCTGCAAGCCGACAGCCGAAGGGGAGGGCTGCTCTGCGGATGCCGCGCCCGAGAGCAGCCGTTCAGGGAGCGGCTGGGGGCGGGTGTTCTTCGCGGCGGAGTTGGGGGAACGAGGCGCGGCTGCATTCGGGGCAGAGGCCGTGGGTGAACTGGGCGTCGGAGTGCTGCTGCAGATAGCTCTCGACCTGGTTCCAATAGCCGCGGTCGTCCCGGATCTTTTTGCAGGAGGCGCAGATGGGGATCAGCCCGCGCAGGACTTTCACCCGGCCGAGCGCGTCGCGGAGCTCCTGGATCAGGCGCTCCCGCACGGTGTCGGCCCGGCGGCGGGCTGTCACGTCCGTCGCGATGCCGGTGGCGCCGATGATCGCCTGACCATGATCGCGAATGGGGGCGTAAGAGCCCTCCCAGATCCGGTTTTGGAGCTCGAAGGTGAAATGGAAGCTGTCTCCGGCCAGGGCGCGTTGGGCGCGGGGGCCCGCCTGCGGGTTCTGGGGCAACAGCTCGGCGATCCTCCTGCCCAGGACCGCATCAGGAGAAACGCTCAGTTTGGCGAGATCGCTCCCTGTGCAAAGCGTGAGTCGCTCCTCGCGATCGATGGACCACAAGATCACCGGCACGGTGTCCAGCACCAGGCGGAGATGCGCGCGGCTTTGGCGTAGATCGGCCTCGATCGCTGCCATCCGGCGCTCGTTCTCGATCTCGAGCAAAACCCGGTTCACCACCGGCGTCACCAGCTCCAGCCAATTGCCGTCCTTGACCAGGTAATCCCGAGCGCCCCGCTTCATCAGGTCCACGGCCACCTGCTCGTTGCCATGTCCGCTCATCATGATGAACGGACACTCGAGGCGGTGCTCCGCCAGCCGGTCCAACAGCTCCATCCCCGTCATGTCCGGCAGGGCGTAGTCCAGCAGCAGCAGCGCATCCGGGTTCGCCCGGATCTTGGACAGCGCCTCCTGCCCCGTGGCCACGCCCTGGACCAGGAAATCCTCCCGCAGAAGGCGGCTCATGATCAGGTGATTAAGCCCGTCGTCGTCTTCCACGATCAACACGGGGATCGGACGCCCATTCATCAGCCTTGATGGTAGCAGCTTCTCAGGGCGCATGGCAATGCCTGGATTGGCCGTCCGCATGTTGGTTGGCAAGACCGTTGGGTCTCGATTGGGATCGAGACGGATCATCAATCGAAATGGGCGAGGCCGGGCCAGGCTTGGGCCAGAGGGATCTTCGAGCCACGGGCCACATAGATGGCGCGGCCGTTCTCGTAGGGCATGGCGTAATCGCAGTCGGTGCGAGCCGCCTCGGCGTAACGCTCGAACGCCCGCGCCACGTCCTTTTCCGGCACGCCCACGAGGATCATCACCTCGCCCGTGCAATCGCCGCAGCCCCAGAAGAAGTACTGGCCATGCGCGCTCAAGACCGGCGGCAGATCGGGGATGAGCTTTTTGCCGAAGAACTCGATGGCCCCGGCCTGCCCGTAGTTGGCGGTGAACACGCAAGCCTTGGCGCGGTCCGCCGGGGGCAGGCTCTGGTAGACCGCCACCACGAGGCGGGCGAGCTCCTCCCAGCCGAAGCGATCCGCGAAGTGCTGGGGCAGGATCTGAGTCTCGTGGCGCTCCTGTTTCACGCCCAGGTTGCCGCCGGTCGCGCGGGCCATCGACAGGAAGGTCTCCAGAGGCAGCAAGGGCATCGCATACGGGGCCAGGACGATGCCCGTGGCGGCCAGGGCGACTGGATACAGGCGCAGCGCCACCCGGGCCGATCCGCGGGCGGCCCAGCCCTCGATCCATGCCGCCCCCGCCGCGAACAGGAATGCATACATCGGGACCAGGAAATAGAATTTCACCTTCAGCCACACGAACAGGACCACCAGGATCAAATAGGCCCAGCCCAGGGCTCGGCACGGCTTTCCCGATTCGGTCCCCAGCGCCCAGACCAGGCCCGCCAGCCAGAGCGGCGCGCTCAACGGATTCATCACCAGAACCTGGAACCAGACGAACTCGAGCGGCGATGCCGCATACGTCTTGGAGCTGCCGTAGCGGCTCCAATAGTCCAGGCAGGGCCAGTCCAGCTGCGCCTGCATCACCAGATAGGGGATCGCGAAGAGGAATGAAATCCCCGCCCCTGCCCACATCCATCCGCTTAGGGTCTGTGCAAAAATTACTTCCGATTTTGGCGGGAGCGCCGCCAGGCCAGATGCGAGGCGCAAGGGAGGGAGTGTATCCCCCTGCGATACTCGACCGACCGAGCCACGAAGCAGATGGCCCGGCGCCGCCCCGCCCCTGCGGGCTGGGGGCCTTGGGCGCGCTGGCTTTGTTGCTCCTCGCTCACAGACCGCGCGGGT
>Ga0209310_1000500_pt1 | contig 42791 bp, 34 predicted proteins | sample AD_UKC030_MetaG_FD_184415 | JGI IMG/M metagenome (GOLD analysis project Ga0209310, IMG submission 184415) | Active sludge microbial communities of municipal wastewater-treating anaerobic digesters from USA - AD_UKC030_MetaG (SPAdes) (version 2) | ecosystem: Engineered > Bioreactor > Anaerobic >...
TTTCCAGAATGGTGGAGCCGAGGAGGGCGCGGGCGAGACGCGTGCGAAGGAGGATACCCGCAGCGGTCTCGACTGAGCACGGAACGAAGCCCCCGCCCTCCTTCGGCTCCATCTCGTTGAGACAGGGGCCTTTTGGCCTGGGCCTGCGTTGCCTCGGCCGTTACAGCCCGTTTCAGGGATGCGCCGGCCTCGGCGCCTTGGCCCAGGCCAAAATTCCTCCTGCCATTCGGAAACTTATTATGGCAACCGGTCTAGAGTATCTTGCGTGCGGATTTAGGAGGCTTGAGACATTTTTGACAGTACACAATGGCACGGGTAGGATAAGAGCGTGATCCCGGAAAGAAACTCGGTTGGCGGTGGCTGGCTCCAGTATGCGCTGCCTGGCATGGTGACAGCTTTCTTTTTTATCTCCTTGGCTGCTGAGGGCGCTTCGGCCCGGAATATCGAAAAACTTTACGCCGAGCAGTGCGCGAATTGCCATGGTAAAGACACGCGCGGCGGCATGGCGAGCAGTCTCTTTGACAACGTATGGCGCTACGGAGCCGATGATCAAAGCGTGGCTCGGGGAATACGAGAGGGTTATCCCGATCAGGGCATGGAAGCGTTCAAAGCCATGTTCAGCGAGGCGGAAATCCGCGCCATGGTGGTTTATCTGCGCGAAAAATCCGACCAGTATGCCCGGGAGGGCGCCAAATATCCGCGTCCGGTCGATCATCAATGGGTCACCAGCCGCGAACATAAATTTCGAGTGGAACAGGTGGCCGAGGGCCTGACCACTCCCTGGTCGGTCGCTTTTCTGCCGGACGGACGGATATTGGTGACTGAATTGCCAGGGGCTCTGCGGCTCATCAGTGGCAAACAGGTCAGCCCGCCTGTAAACGGAACGCCGCGGGTGCGAGCCAGAGGTCAAGGCGGGCTCCTGGACGTGGCACTCCACCCTCATTTTGCATCCAACGGTTGGATCTACCTGGCCTTCGCTCATGCCGCCACCAACGCGGAAACAGCCAACGGCGGAATGACCTCTGTGGTGCGGGGGCGTTTGAAAGACCATCAATGGGTGGACGAGCAAGCGGTCTTCCGCGCCCCGGAATGGACCTATCGTTCGACCGATATTCATTTTGGTTCGCGTCTGGTTTTTGATCGCGACAATCACCTGTTCTTTTCGATCGGGGAAAGGGGAACCCAAGAGCACGCTCAGGACTTAACACGGCCCAATGGGAAAATCCACCGGGTCCTGGACGACGGCCGGATCCCGCCAGACAATCCATTCGCCGATCAACCGGGCGTCTGCCGGTCGATTTGGAGCTATGGGCATCGCAATCCTCAAGGCTTGGTCTGGGACACCGTCACGGGCCAGTTTTGGGGCGCTGAGCACGGCCCGCGAGGCGGTGACGAACTCAACTGGATCCGAAAGGGCGCCAACTACGGCTGGCCCCGGATCACCTACGGCATCAATTACAACGGCACTCCCATCACAGAGCGGACCGAGATGCCCGGCATGGAACAACCGGTCATCCACTGGACGCCCTCCATCGCCTTGTGCAGCCTGGATCTGTATCGAGGAGACAAATTTCCTCGCTGGAAAAACAACCTCTTGGTCACCGCCCTGGCCCAGGAAGAGCTTCGGCGGTTGGTGGTAATCCGGGACCGAGTGGTGGATCAGGAGGTGCTTTTCAAAGGCATCGGCCGGGTGCGTGATGTGGTAGCGGGACCGGACGGTTTGATCTACGTGGTCCTGAACAAACCAGACCGTGTCGTCCGCCTGGTCCCCGTGGACAACTAGCCAGAATCCCTGCTCGACAAGGAGAATTTTCCTCGCTCAAATGAGGGGTGTGGATCAGACAAGACCCCATCCCTTTTCATGCCCAAATTCCATTCCGACATCCTTATGAAAAATCCCGTATTAACAGGACAGCGACACGACTGGAACGAATCAGAGCGCGGTCATGGGGTGGAGCCTTTACCCGCGGCCGATGGCCATTTCAAGATAGGCTTAGGCGATGCAATGGGTCTATCGGGCACAGCGGCGCTCCGAAGGGTCGCAGAAGCGTTAAGGGTCTGTTCAAAAATAACTTCGGGTTTTGGCGGGAGCGCCACCGGGCCAGATGCGAGGCGGGTGGGCGGGAGTGTATCCTCTGCGATACTCGACTGCCCGCCCAACGACGCAGAGGGTCCGGTGCCGCCCCGCCCCTTTGGGCTGGGGCTCTTTGGCTGGCTGGCTTCGTGGCTCATTCCTTACAGACCCCTGCGGGTATGCTCGTCATTCGCGCCTCGCCAGCCAGCCAAACTGCCGCCAGCAAAACCCGAAGTTATTTTTGAACAGACCCTAAGAACGATTCTCCTGATCATCACCATGCTGGGCGGCACGTTCTTGAGCGCGGCTGAATCCCACTCCTCCCCGGGGCCGGCTCCATACCCTGACCGCATGGCGTGGTGGGGAGACGCGCGGTTCGGCCTCTTCATTCATTGGGGGCCCGTATCGCTCAAAGGCACCGAGATTGGATGGTCACGGGGAGGAGATCGGCGCGGCTACGGATCGAAAGGCAACGAAGTCCCGGCTGAAGTCTATGACAATCTCTACAAGGAGTTCAATCCGACCCGGTTCAACGCGCGGGAGTGGGTCGCCATTGCCAAGGCTGCCGGCATGAAATACCTCGTGTTCACAAGCCGCCATCACGATGGCTTCAGCATGTTCGACACCCAGGCTAATAACCACAAGATCACGAATCCCGACAGTCCGTTCCGACGCGATGTTGTCAAGGAACTGGCCGAAGCCTGCCACCAAGCCGGCTTGCGGTTCGGGCTATATTACTCGCAGCCGAATTGGCAGCACCCCGACGCTTTCACCTCCGACCGCCATGAGCGTTACCTCGCCTATCTCAAACAGCAGGTGACCGAGCTATGCTCGAACTACGGACGACTTGACATCTTCTGGTTCGATGGCCTCGGCAAGCCGGCCCCGGAATACGACGGCGCGGGATTGGTCAAGATCATCCGCGGCCTCCAGCCCAGCATCGTGATCAACGACCGCACGGGTTTGCCCGAGGATCACGATACTCCCGAACAACGGGTGGGCAAATACCAGGACCAGCGTCCGTGGGAATCCTGCATCACCATCTGCCGCCAGTGGGCCTGGAAACCGAACGACGATATGAAATCCCTCAAAGAATGCCTCCAAACCCTAGTGCTGTGCGCCGGCGGAGACGGCAACCTGCTGTTCAACGTCGGTCCGATGCCCGATGGCCGCATCGAACCCCGGCAAGTGGAGCGTTTGAAGGAAATGGGAGGCTGGCTCGCACGAAACGGCGAAAGCGTCTATGGCACCCGCGGCGGCCCATGGAAACCCACTCGGACCTTTGCCAGCACGCGCAAAGGCAACAACGTCTTTCTGCACGTCTTCCGTTGGGATAGCGACACAATTGCGCTGCCGGATGTGTCCCGAACCGTGAAACGGGCGTCGTTGCTGAACGGGGGCAAAGTCGAGTTCAAACAATCCGATGGCAAGCTCGCGCTCAGCGTACCGCCAGCGGAACAAGATCCGGTGGACACGGTCGTTCGGCTGGAACTCGACGGCTCAGCGATGGAGATCCCGGTCATCACCCCGTCGCCCTCCGTGCGAGCCACCACCTCGAATGTTTACCAGAACCAGGTTCATGAGTATGGCCCCGAGATGGCCTTTGACCACGACAACAGCACCCGCTGGGCCACCGATGCCGGCACGCGCCAGGCTTGGATTGCGGCCGACTTTGGCAAACCTTTCACCGTCCAGCGCGTGCGCATCGAGGAATCCATTGCCGAACGCATCCAAAAGTTCGAATTCCAATATCGCGAGGGCGCCCAATGGAAAACCCTTTTTACCGGCGGGAAAATCGGATACTGGTTCCAACAGAAGCTGGATCAACCGGTGAAAGCCCAGGAATTCCGCCTGAACATTCTCGAATCCACCGACGGTCCGACCCTTTCGGAAATCGAGCTGATTGAGAATTGACCCGGCTTCAACTCCATTGCCAACCAGTCTCCACATGAACTCATCCATGAGCTCCTTCGACTGGGTCGTCATCATCCTCTATCTCCTGGCCGTCGTGGGGCTGGGGGTTGCGGCTGGATTCCTCCGTCGGAAAGGCGAAACCGGCGGTGAGGGCGGCCACTATTTTCTGGCGGGCAACACGCTGGCCTGGCCGGTCATTGGCCTGGCGATGTTTGCGGCCAATATTTCGACAGTCCACCTGGTCAGCCTCGCCGAAGCGGCCTACAAATTCGGACTGGTGTTTGGCAACTTCGAGTGGATGGCCGGATTCACGCTGATCCTTCTTTCCTTATTCTTCGCCCCGCTCTACTTGCGCTCGAAGGTCGCCACGCTCCCGGACTTTTTGGAGCGCCGTTTCAATCGGGGTTGCCGGGATGTCCTGTCGGTGGTCTCTCTATTCTCGGCCATCGTCATTCATATGGGGGTGGCGCTTTATACAGCCGCCTGGGTGCTGCGCGGCATTCTGGGGCTGCCTCCGGGAGCGACGCTGCTTGGCATGGACGCGTTGATGCTGTTCATCATCGTCCTGGGATTGCTGACCGGGATATACACGATGGTAGGCGGCCTGCTGGCGGTGGTGTGGACTGAGAGCCTTCAGACGGTGCTGCTGCTCGTCGGCGCCATCGTGATCACCGCCGTCGGTTATCTCAAGATCGGGGGATGGTCCGAACTGGCCCATACGCTGGCCTCCAACGCCCATCCGCTCGCCGGCGTGGAGAATAGCCAGGTCACCTGGGGCACCGCCAACTTTCTGAACATGGCCCGCACAGCGGATGATCCTTCCGGGCTCGCTTGGTACTCGATCCTGCTCGGCTATCCGGTCCTGGGCATCTGGTATTGGTGTTGCGACCAGACCATTGTGCAGCGCGTGCTTGCCGCGAAGAACGAGAAACATGCCCGGCTCGGTCCGTTATTCTGCGCGTTCCTCAAGATCTGGCCGGTATTCTTTTTTGTGCTCCCGGGAATTATCTGTGTCGCGCTGGTCCAAAAAAACGCCTTCGGCGGCGCCGCCCCCCAAACGGCTGCCGACACGTACACCTTTCTCATCACGCACCTGCTGCCCATCGGCCTGAAAGGCCTGGTGGCGGCCGCCATGCTCGCGGCTGCGATGCAAACCTGCTCGGCAGCCCTGAACTCGACCGCCACTCTCGTCGCTTACGATCTGTTCAAACGTCACAAGCCCGATATCAGTGACCACAGGCTCGTGCAAATCGGGAAATGGACCACGGTCATCGGCACGCTGCTGGCCATTGTGGCATCGCCCCTGTTCGGTCATTACACCACCATCTTCGAAGGCATTAACAAACTCATTTCCTATGTCGCCCCCCCGATCACCACGGTCTTCCTGCTGGGCGTCTTTTGGAAACGCGCCTCGGGACGGTCTGCGTTGATCACCCTGATCGCCGGCATGGGACTGGGGGCGGTGATGTTTGTCGTGGACTGGAACGGCCTTTACAAGGGCGATTTCATGCTGATCGCCTTTCTGCTGTTTGCGGCCTGTCTCGTCATCATGATCATGACCACCTGCCTGTTTCCCGAGCCGCTGAAACGAGAAGCGCGACCGCTCATCTGGGAGGATTGGCGCGAACCTTTGCGCGGCGAGGCCCAGGGTCACGGCCTGGGCAATTATCGCCTCGCCTCGGTGGCCGTTCTGGGGATCTTCGCGGCGCTCTACCTGGTGTTCCATTAAGACAATCCTTTATGAAAAACCTCCTTTGTCTGCTGTCGGTCCTTTTCCTCGCTGGTTGTGCGACTCAAAAAAGCCCGCAACGTTACGCTTGGATCACGGGCCTCAAAACCGATAAAGCCGCCTATTACCGCGAACTCCATGCGCATCCCTGGCCCACCGTCAACCAGACGATCAAGGAGTGCCATATTCAAAACTTCTCCATCCACGAGTGCGAGATTGACGGCAAGCTTTATCTGTTTGCCTATCTCGAATACACCGGCAAGGATTTCGAAGCGGACATGAAGAAAATGGCTGCCGATCCTGAGACTCAGCGCTGGTGGAAAGAGACCGATCCCTGCCAGTCTCCCCTGCCCCCCGCCGCGGCCCAAGGCAAAATTTGGACCGACACCCACGAGCTGTATTTTCTGAAATAATTCGGGCCCCGGGCCGCCGAAGCCACCTTCGCCATGAGAAGTTCCGAACCAATCAACCCGTTTGACCAACCCATATGAAAACCACTTTGATGGGGGGGCTCATTGCCCTTCTCAGTCTGGCCTCATTCACTGGAAGGTCCGCGCCCGTTGATCGCTACAACATCGTGTGGGATTCTCCCAGCCCGAACCACCATGGCTCGATGCCGCTCGGCAACGGCGACATCGCCCTCAATGCCTGGATGACCCGCGACGGCGACCTGCACTTTTACATCGGCAAAACCGATGCCTGGGACGATAACGCCCGACTGGTCAAAGTCGGCAAGGTGCGCGTCCATTTCGAACCCAATCCTGTCGCGGCGGATGAACCGTATCGACAGGCATTGAAACTCAACGAGGGTTGCCTCGAAATTACCACGGGCAAATCCGCCGAGTGCCGGCTCCGCCTGTGGGTCGACGCTCATCACCCCGTCATCCACTTAACCGCCGACAGCGTGACGCCGTTCGAAGCCACGGCCGTCGTGGAAATCTGGCGGACCCACCGGCAGGAACTGACTGAACTTCAGACCAGTGATGTATTGCTGAACCTGAAAACAACCGACCAGAAACAGGTCCCGGCAATCCTTGAACCGGACACCGTGCTCTCGAATCAACCCAATCGCATCGGCTGGCTTCATCACAACATCAAGTCGGTCGGACCTCGCATGCTGGCTGAAATTCAAGGCCTGACCGGTTTTGGCCAGCCTGATCCCCTCTTGCATCGCACCTTCGGGGCCATGATCACCGCCGACAAAGGCCAGCGTCTGGACGACCGCCGATTGCGTTCTCCACGTGGCGCCTCCCATCGCTTCAGCGTCTTTGTGCTCACGCGTCATCCTTCCACACCCCAAGGCTGGCTGGCGGATATGGAGGAAACCATCCGCCGCGTGGAATCGCAGGCGTTTGATTCGCGTCTCAAGGCGCATGAGGCCTGGTGGAGGAGTTTCTGGGCGCGCAGCTGGATACGCGCCTCGGCCAGCGAGAATATGCAAGGACCGGCCGTATCCATTGTGCCGACGAATTCGAACCCCGTGCGCATCGGCATGGATCAACGCGGCGAAAGCCGGTTTCGCGGCGAGATCGGACGCCTGACCATTTTGGGCAAGCCCCTGGCGCAAAACGAGATCGCCGCGGCGGCCGACCCGGACCGGCGCGCTTCTCCGTTAACAGAGATTGTAAAGTCAGCGCTCGCGAACACGGACGCCGACAACAGCGTCGCCTTTGCGATGATGAATCCAGCCCCTCAAATCCTCTCCAATTCCACCGCCTGGCACTTCCCCGCGGGCTTCACCCTCGAGGCCTGGGTCAAACCCGAGACGCTGGACTCCAAAGGCGCGCGGGTGGTGGACAAAATCACATCGAGCGCCAGTGATGGCTTTCTCCTGGACTCCTTTCCCGGCAACAGCCTGCGCCTCATTTGCGGCGAAATCCAACTCCAGCAGAAGGACGCTTTGCCCGCCGGCCAGTGGACGCATATCGCCGCTGTGGCGGACTCCGCAGCCGAGGGCTGCCGCCTTTACCTCAACGGCAAATCCATCGCAGACACCACCGGCGCTGCTGTGGGAAACGAGGCTTTCTACGTCAGCCAGATGTATCACCTCCAACGGTTCATCACCGCGTGCGCCGGACGCGGGGCATATCCCATCAAATTCAACGGCACACTCTTCACGGTGCCCCCCGGGCCGACGGAGCAGGATCCCGACTATCGCCGCTGGGGCCCGGGTTATTGGTGGCAAAACACACGATTGCCTTACATCAGCCTCTGCGCCTCCGGCGACTTTGATCTTCAGCGCCCCCTCTTCCGCATGTATGCCGAGGACCTGCTGTCGTTGTGCAAATATCGCACGAAGCTTTACCTCGGGCACGACGGGGCGTTTTACCCGGAATGCATCATGTTCTGGGGCGCCGTGTTCAGCGAGACCTATGGATGGACGCCATTCGGTCAACGCCAGGATAAACTCCAGGAAAGCGGCTGGCACAAGTGGGAATGGGTCGGCGGCCTCGAACTCGCCTGGATGATGCTTGACTACTTTGATCACACACTCGACCGCGATTTCCTCCAAAAGACAGCCCTGCCCTATACCCGTGAGGTTCTGTCCTTCTTCGATCAACATTATCCTGTGAACGCGGAAGGCAAGCTGGTCATGCATCCCTCACAGGCGCTGGAAACCTGGTGGCAGTGCACCAATGCCACCCCGGAACTCGCGGGCTGCGTCGCCCTCACCCAACGGCTGCTCGCCCTGCCCGCCGTCCTCGCTCCCCCCTTGGATCATGAACTCTGGAGCCGTCTTCAGGCCAAGCTCCCCCCCATTCCACTGCGTGAAATCCTTGGCCAGATGGCCCTCGCCCCCGCCGAGGCATTCGCCGACAAACGCAATATCGAAAACCCGGAACTCTACCCCGTCTTTCCCTTCCGCCTTTTCGCTTTCAACCGTCCCAATGCCCACTGGGCACTCGCTGCCCTTGAACATCGATGGGACCGCGGCAATCGCGGCTGGCGCCAGGACGACATTTTCATGGCTTACCTCGGCCAGACCGAAGACGCGCGCAAGGCAATCGTCAGCCGCGCGCGCAGTTACGATCGCGGCGAGCGTTTTCCCGCCTTTTGGGGGCCGAACTATGATTGGACGCCAGACCAAGACCACGGGGGCGTTTTGATGAAGGCGTTTCAGGCCATGCTGATGCAGACGGACGGGGAGAAAATCTTCCTCCTGCCAGCTTGGCCCAGGGATTGGGATGTGGAGTTCAAACTCCATGCGCCGCAACAAACCGTGATTGAAGGGATCTATCGGGACGGTAAAATGGTGTCCATGAAAGTCGCGCCGGACTCGCGACGGGACCATGTGATTATAACCCCCTAGAAAACCTCGAAGGCATGAGCATTCTCAGCCGCACTCCTGTTCTTGGGATCGTTCTTCAACGCTTTGGCGCCATATGCGCCACCCTGCGCTTGGCGCCTCGAAAAATGGTCCCTCGCTGGTCCTGGCTCTCCAGCATTACGGTGTTGCTATGGTTCACCACCCTGGCACTTCCCGCAGCCGATTCCAGGACACCTTCGGCAGCGACAGTCCCGCGGCCTTATCCCGACCGTCTTCGATGGTGGGCGGATGCGCGTTTCGGCATCTTCATCCACTGGGGGCCGGTCAGCCTCAAAGGCACGGAGATCAGCTGGTCTCGTGCCAACACCAATCCTAAGTGTCCGAACCAGGGCTCCATTCCCGCGGCCGTCTATGACAACCTCTACAAGGACTTCAATCCGAGAAATTTCGACGCGGCGCAATGGGTGAGCCTTATGAAGGCCGCAGGCGCAAAATACATCGTCCTGACCGCAAAGCACTGCGACGGTTTCCTGCTCTGGCACTCAAAGGCCAGCGACTACAACATGGCCTCGACCCCTTTCCAACGGGACATCTGCGCTGAGTTATCGAAGGCCACCCGGGCACAAGGCATGAAGATCGGTTGGTATTTCTCCCCGATGGACTGGCGTGATCCCGACTTTCGCACGGAGCGCAACGGACTCTTTCTCGCACGAATGCAACTGGAACTGCGCGAGTTGTTGAGCCACTACGGCCTAATCGATCTGCTCTGGTTTGATTGGGACGGACGCGAACCGCTCTACAACCAGCCGGAAACTTACGCGCTTGTGAAGCGCCTTCAACCCCAGGCCATCATCAACAACCGGCTCGACCTTGGCAAAGACAACAACGATCGCCAAATCCTCTCCTCCAACGCCGATTACTATACGCCCGAGCAGCACGTGGGCGCTTATGACGACCAATGCCCGTGGGAATCCTGCATGACCACATCACGCAAAAACCAGTGGGCCTGGGGGGGAGATCAGGACGGTGTAAAGTCCGCCGACGACTGCCTCCGGATGTTGATCCGTTGCGCGGGCGGTGATGGCAACATGCTTCTGAATGTCGGTCCAACGCCCACCGGGGAGATCGCGCCCGAACAAGCCAGCTTGCTCCGTCAAATGGGCCGTTGGCTGGCGCAAAATGATGAGAGCATTTTCGCGACGCGCGGCGGCCCGTTTAAGCCGGGGGACTACGGCGTCTCAACCCGCAAGGGCAACACGATCTACCTCCACATCCTCGACTGGATCGATGACGCAGTGAGGCTGCCAGCGATTCCGGCTAAGGTCATCCGTGGTCGTCTTCTCGGCGGTGGCACAGCCGAAGTTCGTCAAATAGCCGCGGGTCTTGAAGTCTTTGTTCCGGAAAGCGACCGCAAGCCGTTGGACACCATCGTGGCCCTCGAGTTGGACCGATCCGCGATCGACCTAGCCGCTGTGGAGGTTCCTGGCGTGTTGTCCCTGGCCACCCGCGCGAAGGCTATCGCCTCGAACACCTACCAGGAACAGGCCCAATTTGGCCCCGATCGCGCTGTGGATGGCAACAGTGACACGCGCTGGGCAACCGACGCCGATGCCAAAGCCGCGTGGCTGGAGGTCGATCTTGGCAAGCCGATAAAGTTCGGCCGTGTCTATATAAAACAGGCCTATCCGGAGTTGAATCGCGTCCGCAAGTTCGCCATTGAGTCCTGGCAGAACGGGCAATGGAAAACCTGTTACCAGGGCGAAAACCTCGGAGCGAGCCTTTCGGTGAGGTTCGCTTCTGTCACAGCCCGGCGCGTTCGTCTCAACATCACCGAAGCCACCGAAGGCCCGACAATCTGGGAGTTTCAACTCTTTAAGTGATATGCAATTGACGGCTCTGATCTTCCTCCCTTTCCTGTGTCTGACTTCCGTTAGCCAGCCGGCCGCGGCTCAACCGCGTCCTATCTCCGGCATCTATCCGCATCTGGCCATGTTTAACGAGGAAGGCGAATGCGGCACCGGCGCGCTCGTCCCCTGGGCAGACCGGCTTTGGATCGTCTCCTACGCGCCGCACAAGCCGGAGGGTTCCACCGACAAACTCTACGAGATTACGCCCGCGATGGAACAAATTATCCGGCCCGAGAGCATCGGCGGCACGCCAGCCAACCGGATGATCCATCGCGAATCCCGCCAGCTGTTCATCGGACCTTATGCGATTGGAACCGACCGCACCGTGCGCGTGATTCCTTACACCAGGATGTTCGGCCGTCCCACCGGCGTGGCGCGGCACCTCAGCGATCCGCGCAACAAAGTCGTTTTTGCCACCATGGAGGAAGGGATTTATGAAGTGGACGTAAAGACGCTCGCGGTCACGGAATTATGGGCGGATGAACAGCGTCCGAAAGGTCGTCATGCGGATTTGCCCGGCTACCACGGCAAAGGGTTTTACTCGGCGCAGAACCGCTATGTCTATGCCAATAACGGTGAGCACGGCGCCCAGGCTTTGGCGCAACCCGACATTCCTTCAGGATGCCTCGCGGAATGGGACGGCAAGGCAGACCGATGGTCTGTGGTGCGCCGGAATCAGTTCACCGAGGTCACCGGCCCGGGTGGCATCGAAGGCAATACAACCGGTGACGACCGGCTCTGGAGCGTCGGCTGGGATCATCGGTCTCTGATTCTGATGCTCCTCGATCATGGCGATTGGCGCGCCTACCGCCTGCCCAAGGCCAGCCACACCTACGATGGCGCCCACGGCTGGAACACCGAGTGGCCCCGCATCCGCGACATTGGCCGCGACCCGCTGCTCATGACCATGCACGGCAGTTTCTGGCAATTCCCCCGAACCTTCAGTGCCACAAACTCCGCCGGCTTGGCTCCGCGCTCCACCTATTTGAAGGTGATCGGTGACTTCTGTCGTTGGGGCAATCTGATTGTCCTGGGTTGCGACGACACCGCAAAAAGTGAGTTCCTCAATAAACATCCGCTCAAAGGCGACCTCGCCGGACCGGGCAAATCTCAATCCAACCTCTGGTTCGTCGAACCCGACCAACTGGATCACTTCGGACCGGCTCTCGGACGGGGTGCCGTCTGGGTCGATGACGACGTCCAGGCCGGTGTGCCCAGTGAACCGTTCCTTTTCTCCGGATTTGAGCATCGCTCGCTGCATTTACGGCATGCGGGCAAAGCGCCGGTTGACTTCGTGCTCGAGGTGGATGCGCGTGGCGATGGTTCCTGGACGCTTTTTCGTCAAGTCACGGTGCCACCCGAGAAGAGCGCCATGATCCTCTTCACCCCGGCGGAATCCGGCGCCTGGATTCGACTGGCCGCCCAACTCGACGCGCCTGGGGTCACCGCGTTTTTCCATTTCCGCAATCGAGATCCACGCAGCCCGATCGCCTCCCCCATTTTCGAGGGGATCGCGCAAACCGCCGGTTCGAAATCCAGCGGCGGCTTGCTGCACGCTCGCGGCGGCGACTTCAAGACCCTGCGCTTTATCGCGCACAACACCAGCGGCCGGCTCGGCTGCTACGATCTGGATGGGACGTTGCGCCTGCGAAAAACCAATGATCCGGCGGGCGAGGCTTGGACCGCTCAAGCTGTGGCGTTGCCCCAGCCCCTAATGACCCTCGACCGCGGGGCGGCCCTCTACGTGGATGCCCAAGGCAAACGCTGGCGGCTTCCCCGTGGCGACAACGCTCTCGATCAATCCGGGCCGCTGGGCGCGGAACGTGTTTGCCGCGAAGTCTGCACCGAACGCAATCTGCTCAACGTCCACGGCACGTTCTACGAACTGCCCGCAGAAAATGCCGGAGGGTTCGCCAAACTGCGACCCATCGCCACCCATAACCGGCGCATCTCCGACTTTGCCAGCTACCGTGGCTTCCTGGTGATTAGCGGGATCTCCGATGATGCCAAAGGCGAACACATCATTCGCAGCGAGGACGGCCAATGCGCTTTGTGGATGGGCGCGGTCGATGACCTTTGGGCTTTTGGCAAACCGCGCGGGACCTTGGGGGTGTGGCGGAATAGTCCCACAAAAGCCGCAGTGCCCAGCGATGCCTGCCTCGTCGCCGGTTACGACCAGAAACGCCTTGTGATCTCGCATCAAAACACCGGACCGGTGCGATTTCGTATCGAGGCCGATATCTCCGGCAACGGCGCCTGGTCCGAGGTCTTCCGCCTCGAAGTCCCCCCGGGCCAAACGCTTGAACACGTATTTCCAGACGCCTTCGGCGCCTATTGGTTGCGCCTCGTCTCGGATGCCGACACCACGTCCACAGCCACCCTCATTTACGAATAATTACCGCAAACCGATTCTGCCAACGGAAAACCTCCGATTTAATTCTCGTCCATTGGCGCGCATTCGCGGTTACGTTTTTTCGCGGGTATCTTACGTGCCGATTTTGGGGGGGCTCCGAAGTTCTTGTGCCCGCAATCCATCGTGGTAGATTTCGCGGGTTGCTATGCAAAATCAACTCGCGCAGTTAGAAAGAAAATACTCGGAACTGGCCGCCCTGCGGCGGATCGTGATGGCCATTAACAGCCAGATTGACGACCTGGATCGCGTCGTCAACCTGATCCTCACCAGCGCCTGCGAACTGTTGTCGGCGGATCACGGCTCGCTCATGCTGATCCAGCCGGAATTGCAGACGCTCAAGATCGTGGCCTTCGCGGGAAAAGACTGGACGGCAGAAAAACAGACCTGCAGCCTGGCGCTGGGTGAAGGCATTACGGGGCGAGTGGCCGTGAAAGGCCAACCTTACGTTTGTCCCGATGTCACCAAGGATCCCCATTATTACCCGCTGTTTCCCGATATCCTGTCGGAGGTCGCTGTTCCCGTCATTTCCCAAGGGCGCATCCTGGGAGTCATCAACATCGACAGCACCCGGATGAACGCCTTTTCTCCGGCCGACTGCGAACTGCTTCAAATGCTGGCCGATCATGCGGCCATGGCGATAGAAAACACCCGGCAGTTCGCCGCCGCCCAGGCCGCCCGGGACCAGTGGCAACAGATCTTCGACGCTCTGCCCGATGGCATCCTCGTCTGTGACGAACAACTGATCGTCCTCCGGATCAACCAGTCGTTCCTGAACATCTTCGGTGTGGCCGGCAACTCGTTGCTCGGACATTCCGCCGAGAAAATTCTGTCAGAGACCCCCATGCTCCATCTTCGCCGTGAAACCTGGCGGCGCCTTCGGGAAACCGGCGTTCTCCGCATCCGATTTCGCGATCCCCACACCCAAAGAAGCTTCCAGATCTTTGGCATTCGAACCCGATTGGGCGGCAAAACCGCATTTCTCATCTGTTTTCGCGAAACCACCCTCCAGCGAAGCAGCCCATGAGTTAAAGCCTGTTTGAAAATTCCAAGGGGCGCTGTTTTCGCAGAAATGGCCGCATGGCGAGGCGCGACGAAGCAAAATATCCCTGGCGGATCTTTGACTGAGGAGCAACGAAGCCAGGGGGCCATTTCTGCGAAAACCCTTCGGGCGGCGGCTCTTTTGCCCGGGGCCAGCGTTGGCTTGGACCTTACAGCCCCCATCGGGGATGCTCGGCCCAAGCCGCCTTGGCCCCAGCCAAAATCCCTCGCCGCAGCACCCCTTGTAATTTTCAAACAGGCTCTAAGGCACAGAGATCAATGCACTTTCACCTCCGTGTCTTCGTGCCTCTGTGAGAGAAGGTTTTTCTTGAACCATCCTTCGGCGCGCCCATCCGTCCTGCCCGACCAGACCGCCCGACAGTCCGAGGTCTTAGGTCCTTGGTCCCATGTCTTATGTCCCCTGTCCCCTGTCCCAGGTCCTTTCGTCCCTGAAAACGATTGTCCACCACTCAAAAAGTGCGTAAACTCTTATTATGAGCGTGGCCGAGCTAAAAAAAACCGTTGAGAGTCTCAGTGCGGATGAGAGGTTATTCTTAGCTGCATATTTGAAGCACTTGTCTCGAGTCGACGATCCTTCCTACCAATCAGATCTAACGCGCTTGAACGCCGAGATCGACTCCGGCAAGAAATTGACTCTGCCTCAAGTCGTTAGGATGCACGAAGCCCTTAAGGCGGAGGGATTGTGAGCACAGACTGGCAATTTGTACTCAATGAGAGTTCGGTTCAGTTTCTGCTGACGTGTCGTATTCGACAGAGAGAGCTTTTGATCAATGCTTTACAGCAGTTGGCCGCCAATCCTCAGCAACGGAGTGATTACGAAGCTAAAGACAGCACGGGACGTCCAATAGCCATCAAACGAGTTGAGGATTTCTTCATCACGTATTGGTGTGATAACTACGTTAATGAACTGCGCGTAATCCGTATCGAGTGCATTTGAAAAGGCTCGTGACCCATTCCGCAACGCAAGCCTTCCCTCGGTCCTTAAGTCCCCGCGCCCTTGCGCCTTTGCATGAGATTTTTTTCACGCCCCGGGTAGGGTCGGACCGCTGGGCCGACCGAGCTTTTCCGCGACGTTCTGCTTCGGAGACTTTTCGACCGGCGCGCCTGGCAGTCACGCCCTACCAGAGCGCCTGGTAGGGTCGGACCGCCTGGGCCGACCGGACATTAAGCACCCAATCCCGGCTCGAACTTGACTGCCTTCGATATCATGGCACAATTGATACATGACTGAGCAAATTAGACTTCGTATTGATAGCCAACTGGCGAAGGATGCCGACGTGGTCTGCCGTGAAATCGGCATTACGCCGACAGCGGCGGTATCCATGTTTTTCGCGCAAATGGTAAAATTGCGAGGTCTACCATTCCGCCCGAGTGATTTTCCGGCGTTAGATGAATACGGCGTGACGTTGGCGCAAGCAACTGCGGCCGAAGATTCTGCCTTGGCTGAAATCGCCTCCTTGCGCAGAGCGGGTAAGCTGGAAACCTTCATGGGCAAGCTATGATTCGTGTTCTGCTCACGGAACGAATCAAGAAGACAGCGTTGAAGTTGCCCTCGCATCTGCGGGAAAAAGCCTCCCAAGCCATTGCCGACGTGAGCGCCGCTTTTGGCGATACCCATCAACATCGCGGACTCGGGCTTCGCAAACTCGCCAGGCGTTCCTATGAAATCCGCGTGGAATCCCAATGGCGCGTCGTGTTTATTTACGATGGGAAAGCCCTGATTGCCTACGATATAATGAACCACGACGACGTTTCGCTCTGGTTGCGCGGCCAGCGGAAGTAACAAGTCCCCGCGCCTTTGCGTGATCTTCTTCTCACGCCAAGCCGCCAACCTCGCAACCGCCTTAGGTCCTTGGTCCTATGTCTTATGTCTCCTGTTCCCTGTCCCCTGTTTCCTGTCCCCTGTCCCAGGTCCCGTAGTCCGTGGTTATTTCAGTTTTTCACTGTTTCTGCTTTGCTTTTCTGATGCCCGACCTCCGGCATCTCGTGCTTGCGACCGGCAATAAAGCGAATACTCTTTCCCCATGACCGAGATTATCTTTGAAGTCCTCGAAGACGAGACGGATGGGGGATATGTGGCGACGGCCTTAGGCCACACAATCGCTACACAGGGTGAAAATCTGGAAGAATTACGAGAAATGGTTCGGGATGCGGTCCGCTGCCATTTTAGCGACGGTACTGCGGGTGCCATGCCACAAATCATACGCCTTCACTTCGTGCGAGACGAAGTCCTTTCGGCGTGAAGATCCCTCGCGATGTTCATGGATCCGATCTGGTCAAGGCCCTGCAAGTTCTGGGATACCTGCGAGTCCGTCAGGAGGGATCGCATGTCCTCTTAACCACTCAGGTGAATGGAGAACACCACGTGACCTTGCCCGCACATAAAACTTAGAAGACAGGAACGTTAGTCCGCGGCATACTCAAGCCAGTAGCGAGCCACCACCGCATGACCTTGGAAGAACTCCTTGAAAAACTCGATCTGTAGCAGAGGTTCCGAGCAAACCACGGTCAAACCGCCCGACCGTTTACCGATCTCTGACTCCTCACATAGGTCCCAAGTCCTAGGTCTTATGTCCCCTTTCTCCTCTCCCAGGTCCTTTCGTCCCTATGTCCCCGGGTAGGGCTGGACCGCCGGGCCAGCCGAGCGTTAAACACCCGAAAACCTCTCACCGAGACACCAAGACACAGAGATCAATGCACTTTCACCTCCGTGCCTTTGCGCCTTTGCGTGAGATTCTTCCCACGCCAAGCCGCCAAGGCGCAAAACGCCTGCAAAAAACGGTGCTCGTTCTTGCCTGTCGGCTGGACCTTAAGTAAGCTGAGCATATGAGTCTGCTGGTCACCTTGGAACGTGGCGAAGCCAAGGCGTCATGACCACCAAGGCAATGACTTAAATCGTTATGAGCAAGGCAGAAATCCTGGCGGAATTGCCCAAGTTGACACGGCACGAGCGACGCGAATTGGCTCGGGCGCTTTTTGAACTCGAGGAGGATTTCCAGGTTCTCCACGATTGCGATCAACGCGCCAACGAACATTTCCTGTTACTCGATGCCTTGGAGGCTAACGATGCCCAAGCCCAAACCACGTGAAGTCTGGCTGATTGATTTGGGCATGACCGCCAAGGTGCGACCATGTTTGGTACTGAGTGACTATCCTGCTGATAACGAGTTGGCGCTCATGGTAGTGATCCCCCACACAACCGCCTTGCGCGGTAATCGTTGGGAGCATGTCTGTGATAAACCGTTCCTCAGACCGGGCGCGTTCCATCTCCAACAAATTCAACCTGTGTCTCTACCCCGACTGGAACATAAACTCGGAGAGCTAACCACCGCTGAATACAAGGCTCTGGCCAATCAAATTATAGGGCTCTTGAATCTCAACGCCGTTTGATGCAACATCTTACTGCCCAACTGTCTAATCGTCTCACTATCCAGCCGTCTTAATCCCCAACCCTGAGGCGTAAACAATGACCGTACGCTTCTCAAGTCCCTGGGACCCTGGAAGCTTAACCTGATCGGCGGGACCAACGAGTGCGATGAAACTGACCCTCGTCTTTTAACGGCACTGGACGAAGCCATCGCCTCGGCCGACGCCACTTTAGGTCAGGGATATTCCGGCAGTCAAGTGCGCGACCGGCTTAACGGATGGATTTCAAAGTAATTTCTTTCCGGAGCGTCACCCCAAAGTCCGCCAACGGCCGGGGATCAGGCGATTTATCGTAAAGAAGTATTACAAGGTATTTTACCGCGTGCAGCCTGAGTCACGCACGGTGGAGGTCTTGCGTTGCTGGGATGGACGTCAGGAATCGGATCCCACTCTTTGACTTCCGCTGTGAGTCCTTAAACTCGAGGTCCTTGGTCTAATGCCTCCTGTCTCCTATCCTTTCGTCCCTAAGTCCCAGAGTCCTTGACTCCCTGCGTCTTAGAATTCCCTCACGCCAAGACGCCAAGCCGCCAAACGCCCCAGGTAGGGTCGGACCGCTGGGCCGACCGTGCGTTACACACCCGAAAACCTCTCACGGAGATCAATGCACTTTCACCTCCGTGCCTTCGTGCCTCTGTGAGAGAGCAATTTCATCAAACTGGACTTTCCAGCGCCCATCCGCCCTGCCCGACCAGACCGCCCAACAGTCCCAGGTCCCTAAAAAACCGATCCATTGTATAGTTTGACCCCAAATACAAACGTTTCAGCGTTTGCCACACCACCTGAACCGAGTACTTGTCGGATCGGGTTAGAATGGTAGGGTATAACCATGAGCTATACGACAGTTGAAGTAGAACTTGAAAACGGGCGCATCTGGACCCGCGGGTCCGTGGCACTGCCCGCCAAGGCTCATGCACTGCTTACGATCCTGGAACCCAAGGATGAAACCCCGAGAGTCTCGGACGGGCCAACCGGGGCCGGCTTGCGCCGTTTCCTCTCAACCCCAGATTTCGCGCTTACGCCGGAGCAGTTTCGTGCGAGCATGGACGCGGATTTCTTCGAGCAATGACGCTCAACGATATTGCTGAAGGCGACCGGGTGCTCATCGATGCCAACATCCTCATCTACGCCAAGCGCGCGATGTCGGAGCAATGCCGGCGGTTTTTGGAGCGCTGCGCGCAGCGGGAAGTCAACGGAGTACTCACGACAGTCGCCGTAGCCGAATTCTGCCATCGGCGGATGATGCAGGAGGCTCAGAGCCGGGGGCTTTCCGGTTCGAATCCAGCAAAAGCTCTTAGCCAGGATTCTGCTTTGGTGCGGCAGTTAACCCAATACCGGCAGGACATGGACGACTTGCTGGCCGGAGAGTTTGCAGTTTTGGGCATTGAAGCAGCTGATTTTATCAAGGCGTTAGAACTGCAACGGCAGCACGGGCTGCTGACCAACGATTCTCTGCATCTCGCGGTTGGGCTGCGCGCCGGCGTAAACCACCTCGCCACAGCAGATCCGCAGTTCGACGTCGTCTCCGGTGTCACGGTGTTCAAGCCGGGCGATCTGTAATGACTCTCCGACCTCCGACCTCTGGTTTTAGTCTTTTGGTCTTTTGGTCCCTTGGTCTTTTAGTCTCTTGCCCTCCCCCTCATCCAATTCTCGCCGATGGCGGCGTGTAGCTGTTCTGTTAGGGAGTGCGCTGGTCATGCTGTTGGCTGTAATCGTTTTTCACGCACAAATCCTCACTGGCTTGGCGCGATTATGGGTAATCGACGATCCTCTGGTGAAAGCCGATGCCATCGTGGTATTGGGCGGTCGACCCGATCTCCGCGCCATCGAAGCCGCCCGGCTGTATCACCAAGGCATTGCGCCGAAGATACTATACATGGACGTGAAGCTCACCCCCAGCGCCGAACTTGGCATTACGCTATCAGAACGCGAAATCACCCGACGACTGTTGTTAAGCAACAACGTCCCGGAAACCGCCATCGAAGCCATCGGCACCAGCGTCTCCAGCACCTTTGAGGAAGCTCTGACGATTCAGACCTTCGTGGCCACGAATGATATGAAAACCCTTATTATCCCTACGGACGTATTTCACACTAGAAGGGTTCACTGGTTCTTCCGTAAATTGTTCACAAGCAATCGCATCGAAGTCAGCATGCGCGCCATCAAGCCCCCAGAATACAGTCTCGACGACTGGTGGCAACACGAGGAGGGCCTCATTGCATTTCAAAACGAGTTGGTGAAAATCACTTTTTATTGGCTGAAATATTAAATCTACTTTGTAGTCAGCCGACCTTTCCTTTACCATCACGCCAAGCCGCCATGGCGCAAAACGCCCAACCGTCTAAAGTCCTAGGTCTTAAGTCTTATGTCTCTTGTCTCCTGTTCCCTGTCCCCGCGCCTTTGCCTCTTTGCGTGAAATTCCCTCACGCCAAACCACCCAACCGTCTTAGGTCCTATGTCTTATGTCCCATGTTCCCTGTCCCCTGTTTCCTGTCCCCTGTCCCAGGTCTCATTATCTCCGACCTCTGGTTTAGGTATCTCTCATCAGTGTATGCAAACATATTGTCCTGCTGTCCAAAAACGCTACACCACAGACCGGCTGATAGTTTGATGGAATAATTTTGCGGAGCACATTATAATAATGAGACTGTCGAAGATATTATTTCATAACCCATTTATTATCAGTAGAATGAGTCATTTTTATTCCAGAGTATGGTTTTGGCTTGTATCATCACTACTACCAGAATCTGGTAACGATTTTGCGAAGACTTCAGCTTGGCCGATTTTATGCTATAAGCGCGTGATCATGGAAAAGCTAATGTACCTTTTAGCCACGATAAAAAACGGTTCAACCGTGCGGACCGTAATTGGACTCGTTCTTTTCATCTTTTTTATCACTTCTGCCGTAGCCCAGACGAACATCACTCCGGCCCAATACCTGGCAAGCCTGCCGAAGCCCGTGTTTAAACCGGGGCATCGGTTGCCGCACTTGTCCAAGTTTAGTTGGCCATATCCAGTCACTCTCCGCGAGGAAATGGCGGCCAATTGGGGTTACGCCCTGGAATTTGGCGGCTACAACGAACTCATCAATGGCGGGCTTGAGAAGGCTCTGGCCAACACTAATAGCGACAACTACAAGATGCTTTGGCTGGCCACTAACTATCCTGGCAAATTCAAATTGCAGGTGGACTTGGATCGCAGTTGGCCTACGAACCTTTCCAATGGCTTTTGGGTGACCAACGCCGAAGGGCTATTTGTGGATAACAAAACCAATACCTGGCAATACCGCACTAATCAGAACTACACTCCCATCGTCAGTCCAGAGGCGCCACTTGTGGACCTGCAGATTCAAGCCAGTAACATCGTTGCACCGCTGCTCACATTAAATGCCATGGCCCCAATCGCCATTGTCATCAACGGTGGTGAGCGAGATTTGGGGGTCGTGGGTTTTGACCAGAAATCATGGCAGTTCGATCCGCGGATTCGCGCCACTGGTGTATTTACCAACAAATGGGACTACTTCACCAACAAATCAGGTCTGTCGTGGCCGCGCTATATCTCCAGCCAAAAGGCCCGGCACATGAAGGTGTTGACCGATTTGGTCAAGGCGGCCGTTCCGGGGCGAGATTTTTACGTCTGGTACCATAGCGGTACTGAGCAATCCCGGTTTAACCAACCCGGTTATGACTGGGAAAATGAATGGGCGCGATGGGGTTGGATTTCAGATGTCCTGAATCCATCTCTTGATATTCCAAGTTTCGAAAGCTATTACACTGGGCCCAACAGCTTCACCAACGCCACCGGCACGCGATGGAACAACGTTACTGACCTCTTGACCAAACACCTGAACGCAGTGGGCTACAACATCGCCCGCGGCTACCCCACGAATTACAGTTTCGTCTGTGGTGGGTGGAGTAATAACAACACAAATCGGTTGGCGGACTTGGCTCGCTACACTGGCTTCCTCAAGTGTCTTTACACCAGCGGCACCATCGGCGCGAATGCGGGTTATTATGAATTCCCAATCAGTCAAACGAACAGCTATTTATTCGGTGGGCCGGGTTTCAATGCTTCGTTTCCGTCCAATCAGCCTCCACATTGGTTACTACAGATCGTAGCCTTATCTCGTGTCCACGCCCTTTTTTCACATCTGGAAAACTATCTTTACAATGGCTACCTTCTTGCCGGCGACGGCCAACATGTCATGTCGTTGGACCAGCCGTCCTACGAGTTTACAAATACTCTTTCGGATCCAACAGCGCGCGTTTTAGTTCGCAAACTCAACGCAAGCAATGACTGGCTAATTACAGCCTGGGCAGCTGCGGGTGATGACCGAAATGTCACCGTTACCTTACCTCAATTAGGCCAACTGGAGCTCCGGGCCACTGCGAGTGGCTCTGTTTACAGAGCCACAGCGACCTCCGTCACACTCCTGGATGAAAGCCGGCTCGGTGCTATTCCGGCCACGCCAACCGGATTACAAGCGGTTACCCCTCGATCCGCAAAGTAGCAGGCCAACCAGGCAAGTCTCGTCTGCTTGTTGCCCCACAGCAAAAGCTGGCGAGAGTGAGACCGAGGGTGTTTACCTGCCAGTCAGGTCGAACAGCTTCATATGTTGATCCGGGCTCAGGCTTCCTAAGCCATTGTGGAATTTCAGTTTCTCGACTCTCGACCACTCACACGAAACAGGCCCTTTGCCTCCCACTTGCCGTGACGAACGCGCAACGCGTGCTTTTCAATACCTTGGCATTATATACCAAGGTGGCGCTCACCACCGTGCTCGGACTGCTGGCCAGCCGTTTTGTGTTGGCGGCACTGGGGGTGGTGGACTATGGCCTCTACAGCGTTATTGCGGGTATCATGGGGTTCATGGCGTTCTTGAATAGCGCCATGGCCACCAGCTCCCAGCGGCATCTCACCTATGAGTTGGGCCGGAGCGATTTCAATCAGTTGAACCGGGTTTTTCGGACCTGCTTTTTTCTGCATGCCGCCCTGGCGGTATTACTGGTGGTGCTCGGGGAGACCGTGGGGCTCTGGTTTCTCAACCATGTCCTAAATATTCCTGCAGGACGTCGTGAGGCCGGGTTCTGGATCTACCAGTTCACCGTGGTGGGGACGGCCTGCTATGTCATCTCCGTTCCTTATCAGGCGCTGCTTACGGCTCATGAAGCGTTGGCGGTCGTTTCTATCCTCAGCATATTTCAGTCCGTGGGTAATTTCCTGCTAGCCCTCTTGATCGCTTACGCGCCGCATGACCGGCTGGTCACTTATGTTCTTATCAGTAGCATTATCTCCATTCTGCTGACCCTGGCTCAAATGATTCTATGCCGTGTGCGCTATCCCGAGGCGCGCCTCAATACAGGAAACCGATTGAACCGGGAGCTTGTGGGCGAGCTTATGGGGTTTTCGGGCTGGAGCTTGTTCGGCAGCCTTTCGGTGGTTGGGCGGCTGCAGGGCGTAGCTTTTCTGCTCAATATTTTCTTTGGCCCAATCGTTAATGCGGCCTATGGCATCGCCAATCAGGTTGGCGGCATGATGAGCCAGTTGACCCAGGCCATGTTGCAAGCGGTCAGCCCCCGGCTGGTCAAACAGGAAGGGGCCGGCAACCGGAAACGCATGTTGGAACTCTCGCTCCTCACTAGCAAGTACGGTTTTTTTCTCGCCTGTTTCTGGATGATTCCTCTTTTTGTCGAAATCCCCACTGTGCTGACCCTCTGGCTGAAGCACCCGCCGGAGCATGCAGCGGTCTTCTGCCGGATCGTGCTGCTCATGTTTGTTTGCGATCAACTATCCGCTGGATATCCCACTGTCGTCCTGGCCATAGGGAAGCTGGCCCGTTACAGCATGGTCATTGGGGCCATTCACCTCGCCACACTTCCTCTGGCGTACGTGTTTTTGAAGTTCGGGTTCGATCAGAACTGGGTTCTTTTCTGTTCGCTGTTTACCATGATCATTGCTTCCGTCTCTCGTGGTTTGGTAGTGAGAACTGTAGCCGACTTCCCATATACGATGTGGCTGAAAAAGGTTGTCTTGCCTGGATTTGCTGGAGTTCTTCCTGCAGCGCTCTATTCATCATTCTTTGCAGCAATGGTCCGGCCCTCAGTTAGTCGCCTTTTAGTTCTATCGGTTACCACTGGATTAATAACGGTTGTTGGAGCCTTTAGGGCTGGAATGACCATTACTGAGCGAAATCACCTACACGAGTTGTTTGCGCCACTTCTCCTTAAGGTTCGAACGCTCACTCGGACGAGGACGTCCGCTCGAGTTATCTAAGAACTTCGTCATGAGATGAAATCCTCCCCACGCGTCGTTGCTTTCTGGCTTGTGGCTATGCTGGTATGATTAAGGAGCGAGTCATGTGTTTCTTGGGCCAGTTGTTTCAGGCCGGGCAGGCATGTCATGCCGCTTATTTGAAATCAACCGCCCGAAATGGATTTAAATGTATCGGAGAGAATGTAGCTCTTGCTGGCTGCGATTTCGCAAACAGGGAGCGTATCAGTCTGGGGGAGCACATTTATCTCGGGCCTGGCGGATATTATCATGGACTAGGTGGCATCACAATTGAGGACTACAACATTTTCGGACCGCAGGTTGCTGTGCTGTCCTCGCTCCACAACTACAATTGGGAAAACTCGACCATGATTCCGTATGACGAAGTTGAACTGCTCAAACCCGTTGTTATTAGGAGAGCATGCTGGATCGGAATTCGAGTCATTATCTTACCGGGAGTGGATTTGGGAGAAGGATGTGTCGTTGGGGCGGGGAGTGTTGTCACTAAGAGCTGGCCCGCAGGTACTATTTTGGCAGGTGTCCCTGCCAAGCCAATTGGTCAGAGGGATATGAATCATTTCCGAGTATGCTGTGACAAACATCGGTTTTACATGCTTCATAAAAAATTGCATGGCTTAACCAAAACTGAGAAGGCAGGATGATCAGGCGAATCGCTATTTTCTTTGGTACGCGGCCGGAAGCCATCAAAATGGCTCCGGTGATAAAGGCGTTTCAGGCGGCCCCGGGTTTCCGCGTATTGAGTGTCTCAACAGGGCAACATCGCGAAATGCTTCAGCAGGTGGTGGACCTATTTGGGATTCGCGTATATCACGATATGGACGTGATGATAGCCCGGCAGACTTTAGCCACCCTTTCCTCGCGTTTAATCGAAAAAGCCGATGCCTTTCTGGAAGCTGAGAAACCAGACATGGCGCTCGTGCAGGGGGATACCACAACGGTGTTGATGGTGGCACTTGCCTGCTTTTACCGTCAGATTCCAGTCGGTCACGTTGAAGCCGGACTGCGCACGGGGAATATCTTGAGCCCTTTCCCTGAGGAAGCGAACCGGAAATTGGTTACCCCTTTGGCCGCGCTCCACTTTGCGCCAACCGAATGGAGCAAGGCAAATCTGATGGCGGAAAGTGTTCCTGAAGCGTCAATTGAAGTTACCGGAAACACAGTCATTGACGCCCTCCGGTACGAAGAGGAACAACAAAAACAGCCTGGCATGGCTGCCCAGTTGGAGATGCAGCTCGACCTTCTACTGGGTAATGATTGGCGCCGGCGTCAAATGATCCTGATCACCGGCCACCGTCGGGAAAACTTCGGCTGGGGATTTGAAGCGATCTGTCGCTCCATTGCTAGACTTGCTCGGAGCTTTTCTGAGGTGCTTTTTGTCTATCCGGTGCATCTTAACCCCAGCGTCAGTGGCCCTGTGCATGAACGCTTGGCGGGATTGCCAAATGTCAGGCTGATACTGCCGCAGTCCTATCGTCCCTTTGTTGCGTTGATGCGCGCTTCGACGCTGGTGCTCACTGATTCTGGTGGCGTTCAGGAAGAAGCACCAAGCCTTGGCAAGCCTGTCTTGGTCATGCGTGACACCACAGAACGACCCGAGGGGGTAGAATCCGGCACCGTGCGGTTGGTCGGCGCCGATGAAGAGGGTATTTTCCGTGGGGTGCATGAGTTGCTAACGAACCAAGAAACCTACAGCAAAATGTCGACAGCGAAGAACCCATATGGTGACGGGAACGCGAGCGCCAGGATTGTGTCAGCCGTGAGGCGATTTTTTGTAGGGTAGGCTCAATGAATTGTTGATCGATGGCAGTAAGTCCAGATCGATCACGGCTATCCATGGTCCTTGCTTACAATCTGGGATTCCCGCCGCTTCCAGCATGCCGAACAATAGCGTTATCATAGTCAGAGGCAATTTTTCGGAAGGAAACTTCGGGGATGATGCGCTCCTGCTTGCCGTCGATCAGTTGCTCACGCACCATTACTCGTGCGAACAGATTCTTTTCGACTGCCCGCAATTGGCCTATCGGTACGACGGAGTCAGGTGCGCCCGTATTGCCGTGGCCGCCGACCTCAGGAGGGCTAGTGCCATCCTGTATGGCGGCGGCACTCAGTTCTTCTCTTTTTCGGAGAGTCCTCGAATGATGCAACTACCGTTGCACCGTCTGATTCGCGCTGCCACCTCCCCTAAGCGCCTTATGGAAAGATGTCGGGCACGCTACCGACTTCACCTTGAAACTGGTCTACCCAAGATTGGGGTAGGACTTGGATTCGGACCTTTTGTTGATAACACATCTGAAGAGCAGGCTGCTCGTGTTCTGGCTAGGCAGATGAGATTTCTTTGGGTGCGAGATGTGAATTCAGAAAGGTTCTGCCGCAACAATGGTGCAGGTAATCTGACCAGAGCGTCAGATCTTTGCTTTTTGTCGGCTTTTCAACAGCAGTATATTCACCGGCGATCCGCTTCAATGAAGCGCGTCATCCCCCGCGTCGGCATTGCTTTGCGTGACTGGAAGTTCACCGGAGAAGGGGCGATGTGTATCACGCCATATCTCCAGTTTGCGGCGATGTGCCGCCAAAGACAGATTGACGTCAAGTTTTTTGTCTTTTCGCCGAAGCGTGATGTGGAAGTAACCCGGCAATTGATAGATGCAAACGAGGAGGCATGCCATTGGACTCCGGATTCAATCTCGGTGATGGCTTTTGTTGAAATGCTTGACGCCTGTGACGTGATGGTCACTAGCCGGTTCCACGCTGCCGTCTTCTCGCTGCTGCTCGGCAAGCCGTTTGTCGCGGTTGAGATCGAATCCAAGCTTAAGATGGTGGCAGAACTACTTGGTGGCTGGGATGTGCTGGTTAGACTACCGGTAGATCCGTCCTGTCTATTCGCCAAGGTGAAAAACATTATCGACCATCTGCCTGAGTATTGTGAAAGGGCCCGACGGACCTGTTTTGAACAAACTCAGCAGGCCGACCGCGCAAGGACTGAGTTTGACGAATGTATGCGAACTCTCGGTTAAGAATTGCAGGTTGGACTTTCAGAATGCCACGTATCCTGATGTTCGCAGCTGCCTTCGCGCCAGCTTGCTTCTCGGAGGGATTGGTGAACAGCAAGCTTGCCCTAGCCATGAAGGAGAGTGGCTGGGATCTTGAGGTGATCTCGATGGTCAGCGATAAGGCCACATGCTACCAATCCGGATGGCTGCCCCCGTGGCTGCCGCTCAAGCCGATTCTACACCAAGTGGAAACTCGCATAGCGAAAGAGAGAGGTTGGCGCTTCCCTAATCTTGCATTGGACGTGCTTGCTACGGGGCATCTTGTGAAAGGCGTCCATTGGTCGCGATTGGCTTACAGGAAAGCAATTGAACTGCAAACAGTGAAGCCATTCGACCTCGTGATTTCTCGCTCTACTTCCTGTTGCAGCCATCTTCCTGCGATCTTGTTTAAGAAGGCGACGGGGGTACAGTGGGTTGCCAACTGGAACGATCCACCGCCATACTTGTTCCCTCCTCCCTACACACATGCGATGCCGAAGTGTAGACGACTGATGGTGAGGCGCTATCTTCGGGCCGCCGCGAGAATGGCGGATTACAACACCTTTCCAAACCGCCACTTGTTTTTGCATCTCAGAATTGAACTGGGAATTACAGATGAGAAGCGACTCAGAATTATTCCTCATATTGCGTTTGTTGGCCATAAGGCGATCCCTTGGAAAAGGTGCGATTCGCTTAGGTTATGTCATGCTGGTAACCTTTCTGCCGCTAGGAGGCCGGAGACGTTTTTAAGAGCTTTCAAGAGGGTTGCCGAACGCTACAAGGGACGCGTGAAGATGACTTTTGACATAATCGGCACCGAAGAAGTCAATCTAAGGACGATCACTCATGATCTCGGCTTGGACGAGAACGTTTGCTTCCATGGTACAAAGTCGTTTCTGGATACACTTGATCTGATTGCTCGAGCCGATGTGGCAGTACTCATCGAGGCTCCATGCGATAAGGGCATATTTCTGCCGAGCAAAATAATCGATTACGCTCAGACCGGTCGACCCATTTTATCAATATCACCAAAAACAGGCGTGATGCGGGATTTGCTCGCCGAATTAGGTGGTGGCATACATGCCGATAACCTCTCCCAACCAGACATCGAAGTGGCACTGGAGCGAATTGCGCAGCTCTGGCTCAAGAACCGTTTGGACAAACTCGACCCGAACCGTTGGGTTCAGGAGGCTTCGGTTGAAGCGGTTCTGAGTGCTTTTAAGTCGATGATGCCGCCGTCATTTGCCACTCGAAGGCCAGTCGGGATACCAAATATGAATCCATAATGGCAAAGCGTGTTACCGATTACCGGCCGGATGTGGACGGCTTGAGAGCTCTTGCCGTCGTGGCGGTGTTGTTATTCCATGCCAAGCTCGGTTGTCCGGGGGGCTTCGTGGGCGTTGATATCTTTTTTGTCATCTCCGGATTTCTGATTTCCTCACTGATTCTAAAGGAAATTGCCAAGGGCAGCTTCACGCTCATCAATTTTTGGGAGCGGCGAATCCGCCGGATTCTCCCAGCAGTAGTCGTCGTCATTTTCGCGACGCTGGTCGCCGGTTGGTTTCTGTATTTGCCGGATGATTTTCTAGCTCTGGGCAAGTCGGCTCTCGCCCAGGTCGCGCTGGTATCAAATGTCTTCTTTTACCGGCAAGCCGGTTATTTTGAGGCCGGGGCCGATACCAAGCCATTACTGCACACTTGGTCTTTGGCCGTAGAGGAGCAGTTCTATCTACTTTACCCCTTCTTCCTGGTCTGCCTAGTCAATCAAAAACGGCTAGGCCCTGCGGCAGGAATTGCGGTAGTGGGGATCAGTTCTTTGGTGCTCAGTGTAGTTGGCACGTACACCCATGCTTGGGCCACGTTCTATCTCTTGCCGACCCGCGCGTGGGAGTTATTGCTTGGGGCTTGGCTGGTCGTCATGCGGGACCGATTCTCCGCCGGGAAGTTGCCTCGGGAGGTGGCGGGATGGATCGGATTGGCTCTCATTTACTTCCCGCTCTTCTGCTACGATGCAGATACTCGTTTTCCGGGGCTGGCAGCTGTGCCCCCCTGCCTCGGCACTGCTCTGATCATCTACTCCAGTCAGACCGGGCTTTCCATGGTTGGCCGGCTGTTCTCCTTGCGGCCCCTGGTTTTCATCGGGTTGATCTCCTACTCCTTGTATCTGTGGCATTGGCCGTTACTGGTTTACGCAAATTATGTTTCGGCAAAAGCGTTGACGGTACTCCAATATTCCCTGTTGCTGGGCCTCAGTGTGCTTCTGGCGGCGGCCTCATGGAAGTACATTGAGACGCCTTTTCGGCGGCGGATGGTGTTTCAGCAACGGAGGCAGGTTTATACGTTCGCTGGCACTTCCATTGCGTCCTTGTCGGTGGTTGGCCTGTGGATCATTTGGCAGCAGGGAGTACCCTCACGGCTATCCGTGCATGCGCAGCGTCTCGCCAACGCCCGCTATGATCGCGCCTTTCTGAATGAGACGACACTGCCAAAAGCCGCCGCAGGACAGTTTTTTGAGCTTGGTGGTCAGCCAACCAACCAACCGGTGGAAATCGTGATTTGGGGAGACAGTCATGCTATGGCGGTAACGCCGGTTATTGATGAGCTGTGTCGGCGACACTCCAAACGAGGTGTTCAAGTGACCGTGTCCGCTACCGCACCCCTCTTGGATTACGTGAGTAAGGAAAAATGGAGTCTAAGAGAAAAATCGCCCGAGTTTGCCTCCGCTGTGGTCAACTACATCGCCACCCAACGGGTCAGAAACGTGATCCTCGCCGCCAACTGGCATGGTTACCCGCCGGATGAGTCCTTCAAAAACGGGCTGTTCAAAACGGCGCGTTCCCTCATGGGCGCAGGGGCCAGAGTTTTTATATTGCAGGATGTGCCAAAGCCGAAATTCGACGTGCCACGTATCGCTGCCATCACCGCCATGCGTCACGGGGATACGCAATTGCTTGGGAATCCTGCCGAGCTTTACAAAACAGAAAATGCGTCAACCCTACAAATCTTAGATGAGTTATCCCGGGAAGGCGCAGTTATTCTAGATCCCACCAGTTATTTCATAAATTCGAATGGTTTGTACGGAGTGGTGAAAGACGGAAACGCATTGTTTTGTGATACCCACCACCTGTCGGTCGCGGGAGCGCGGCTCCTCTCACCTTTGTTCGAGCCGATCTTCTGCCGGGAATAGAAGTCCGCCAGCTGCCAGATGGAAAGTTACCGAAAGCCCCCACTTGTGGTGGAGAGTGCGGCCAGATGCTGACTGCTGCTCTGCTTGCGGACATCGTTGAGCGCATTGGCAGCAGCTACTATCTCTTTATCAAATTCCGGTTCTAACGCCCTGGCACATGTTTTTACTTTCAAAATCCAGGCCGACAGGATCTTTGTCTAACGCCATCCAGCGGAAGCGGGACGACTTCGCAGCAGCACTGTTTCAAGCTGTGGAGTTGGCGCGGCGCGCAGCTGGGGCAGCCCCGGTGTCTAGGCTCGCAGAGGCGGATCGATTTACCCAGGCCAACATCAACACGGCGGTTGATCTGGTAGCCCGATGGGCGGGCACAAAGGATCCCGCAATGCTGGCGCTATTCATCGGCTGGGTGAATCTGTGTGCCAACGAACGCCTGGACAAAACAGGCCCGGCAGACTTTTCGCAAGCACCGCTGGAGCGAACCTGGCAAACCTGGGAGGATCTGATCGCGGCGGATGCTGGAGCAGAATTGTGCTGTTTTCATGGCAGTCTGCGGCAAGCCACTGAGTCGCTCCGGCAAAAAACTGAGAAAGCAACCCGGGTGCTTTTCATCGGAGACTGCCTGCAGTGCGACATCCTGACCAGCCTCTACGGTCCGTGCCTGCAAGCGGGCATCTCCCTGGTGCCAAAAACGCTGGCCCATCGTGTGCCAGCCTCCCTCCGTAACGAAATTAGAAAGCTGGAATCCCAGAAGTTTGATGTCGTGTTTTTCAGTCCGTTCTCGCACGAGTTCTCTTCAGATTATGCGCATGTCATTCACCCCAAGAACTACCTTATGTCGGCGCGCGCCGCGGATGCGTTTCTGAACGCGGCGATTCAGGATACCGAGGAGGCTTTGGATCTGCTAGCGAACCAGTTTGAATGTCCGATCTATGTTCACAACACGGGAGGGACGCAGCAGCACAACTCTGGATTTAGTGGTTTGGGCAAACTGCTTTTATCCGCCCGGCTGCGTCGGCATGCTCGGGAGCGACTTAACGGGGCGCTGACCGAATTGCTGGCCGAGAGGAACGCCGCTACCTATGAACACCTGTTCGTTGTTGACGAAGAGGCCTTGGCACGGCGCATTGGGGTTTACCAGTTGGGAAGAATCTGGTTTAACAGTGGCACCCTGCACCCAACCCTTCTGGGAAACATGCTCGGACGGGAAGACTACTTTAGGGCGATCTACATCCAAGCCTATCTGGCCACCCGGAAAGTTATCGTGTGCGACTTGGATAATACTCTTTGGGATGGGATGATCGGCGAAGGAGCCGTCAGCCATTTCCATGAGCGGCAGGAGGTGTTGAAAGGGCTACAGCAAAAAGGACTGCTGTTGGCGATCAACTCCAAGAACGACCCCCGTAAAGTTCACTGGAAGGGAGGCACGTTGCAGGAAGAGGACTTCGTCACAGCACAGATCAACTGGAGTCCAAAAACGCAAAACATCAACCGTATCCGCGACGAGCTCAATCTTAAGGTCAAGGATTTTATGTTTTTGGATGACCGTCCGGACGAACGAGAACAGGTAAATGCTGCGTTTCCGGAAATCCATGTCCTGGACCCCATGGACGCTCTGACCTGGAAACTCCTGGACCACTGGCAGCGGGTGCTGCCAAATCAGGTGGATGAAGACCGAACCAAACTATACCGGGAACGAGCGTGCCGCGAACAGTTTGTTACCCAGTTAAGCCAGAATCGGACCGACGCAGACGATGAGACAACAGCGTTTAAAGCCTTGGGATTGAGTGTTGAAATTCACGAGGCCGAACGAGCTGACTTGAAGCGGGTCGTGGAGTTGATCAACCGCACCAACCAGTTCAATCTGTGCGGCAGTCGTACCAGCTTCCGCGAACTATCCGAGGGACTTGGCCAGGATCGGTTGATTATCCTCGCGGACGCCAGGGACAAATTTGGTGACATGGGGACGGTGGGAGTTCTTGTAATTGAACGGAAGGTTGGTGGATTTGAGATTCCGATATTTGTGCTGAGTTGCCGCGTTTTCGGCTTCCGGATCGAATACACGCTGTTAAACACAGTGAAGCGGATGGTAGACGTTGGCGTGACCGTCCGGGGCCTCTACCGGGATACCCCCCATAACGAGCCATGCCGAAAAGTTTACTCCGAGGCGGGCTTCCGCTGGGACGGCAAATTTTGGACGGGCCAGACTTTTAAAACAATGGACGATCCGGTCTGGCTTTCGGTTACAACCCACATTGCCCCAAAGCCATTTTGGCGGGGCCCGGGAATCGAGATCCGACAAACGGGATGCCCTGCGGGTGGAATTCTCTGAAGGGCCGCGGGCGTAAAGCTGTGCCGCAAGGTCGCAAACAAAGCATTGGCTCGATCAATCTCTTTGAATCGGAAACGCATCCTCTTTGGTCATCCTTACTGGGGACGGGGTGGGGCTGAAGTTGCGGCCATGTGGCTGCTCCAAGCCCTCTGCCGTGATTATCACGTGGACGTGGTTACTCGCGGGGGTTGGGACTTGGATGACCTGAACCGATGTGCGGGGACCGAGGTTCGCGGGGAGGAATTTGGAGCAATCGTTTATCCCTTGCTTGACCCGCACGTCTTATCGCGAGGAGGAGCGCTATGGAATGGTCTGTTCGAACGATTTTGCCGGAGTCTCGCCCCGCGCTACGACCTTTGCATTACCGCATCGCGGACGCTCGATTGGGGCCGACCGGCCCTTCATTTCCTCTCTGACGTGGCTTGGAATCGGCCTTTGCAGGAACGCTTTCATTGTCCAGAGGCCCTCGTGGGAGCGAGTCTGTTCCGAAAGACTTATTTTGCACTCGGTCGCTGGCTTGCCGGCTCGTCAGGTCGTGACCCGGCACGGCACGATTACTTCGTCGCGAATTCGAAATGGACGGCACAGGTCTCTTCGGAATTCTGTAAGGTGCCCCCGGTGGTCATTTACCCAGCTGTGCCGGGCGGCAGCACTCCTCCCACCCCGTGGAAGAATCGAGAAGATGCCTTCGTCTGCCTGGGACGGATTTCACCAGAAAAGCAAATTGAACAGGTCATCGCCATCTTGGACCAGGTCCGCATTATGGGACATGACGTTCGTTTGCATCTGGTGGGGATTGGGGTCTATGGAGAATACTTAGAACACATCCGGCAGCTTTGCGAGATGCGGAAAGAATGGATCATTTGGCACGGCCCCTTGTATGCGGATGACAAGTGGGCGTTGTTGGCCCGGTCCCGTTATGGCATAAGTGCCTGCGCTCGCGAGGCGTTTGGCATTGCCACCGCGGAGATGATGAAGGCGGGGATGGTGCCGTTTGTACCGCGCGCGGGGGCACAGTCCGAGATTGTGCAAGAGGATGACCTGATTTACGACGACATTCAGGAAGCCACCCTTAAAATTGATGCGGTATTGAGATCCGGCTCTCGCCAGCAGGAATTGCATCTCCTTTTATTGCAGCGGGCCGAAGCGTTTCATCCGGAGCAATTCAACTTGGCCGTTCGGGAATTGGTCGAGCGGATGCTTGTCCATCAAGCCCCGGTGCGCACTGTTTAGTGGAGCGAGAAAGCCGTTTCGTATGAACCCTAACAGCCTAAAGGAAAACTGTAACAGAGCCTATACTGAGCAGGCTAATTCGCGCTTACATTGGCTGGATTGGTTGCGTTTCACGGCAGCGTTCATGGTCGTTGCTTGTCATCCTCGGGGAACAAACTGGGTCGAGTGGGAGCGCTTGGAAATTGCGTCTCAGAGCAAGGTCGCATGGCTATTCTTTGAAGCAACCGGCGTGGGTTTGGAATGGGTGATTGTTTCTTTATGCTCATTGGATTCCTGGTCGGTGGCAAGGTTTTGGATCGGTCAAGGAATGAAAATTCTGATGCATACGCATACGCACTGGACAGAGCCTCGAGGATTTGGTTGCCGCTTTGCCCGGCGCTTCTACTCAGCGCGGCAGTTGGGTCTCTTCTTGAACTTCCTTTGTCATTAGGCGGATTCTTTGGAAATCTATTCGGCCTTCAGGGCGTGTTGTGTTGGAGCTATGGCGGCAACTTTCCGTTGTGGTCGCTGGCTTATGAGATGTGGTTTTATTTCCTGGCAGGTTGTGCTGCCGTAGCCACCAGTTCTCGGCCTACAAACAGCAGGCTCTGGGGATTCATCGGAGTGGTGGTCTGCTCCATGGTATTCACCCGGCTGGATGCGACATTTCTTTTCTGCTGGCTGCTTGGCGCCATCAGCTATAGCCAGCTTTCGTACGAAACTTGATCAGCTCTCACCTTTCAATGAAAGGCGGTGGTTCGGTCGTGCCGACCACGAATTTCGCTTAGGGAACAGTTCTGAGTTTTACAACTCGAATCGCAGGGGATTCTCTCGACCGCCAAACTTCATGAACATTTGTGTTTTCACCGACCTCCGTTTCACGGCTCATCAGAAGCCGACGGGAGTCGGGAAACACATTTTTCACATGCTTCATGGGCTCAATCAAATTCAGGGGAACACCCTATATTTACTGGCAGCCAGAGATCAAGCACAACACCCGGGCTCACTTGCCTTTTTGCCGGGGCGAACGTTGCCGCTGTCTTGGAAATTGTCCGAGGCCCTCTGGACCGTGACCGGCCACCCCGTGGCAGATCGGTGGTGTGGTCATCCAGACTGGGTGTATTGCCCAAAGAACGACTTCATCCCGGTCAAGCATACTCGAGTGGCCGTGACCGTGCATGGCGCGCATGAACTGGATCCGCAATTGCCACAATCCGGAAACAGCTCAGCCCGCCTCAACCGGCTGCGCCGCCGCACCTCCTATCGCCGACTGCTGCAGCAAGCGGCTCTGGTGCTGACAGTTTCCGAGTTCCTTAAAGCACAGATGGTTGAATGGTTTCAGGTGTCACCAGAAAAGTGCCGGGTCGTGGGCAATGGCGTTGAGCCGGAATTTTTTCGGGCAGCGGAACAATCGCCCGGTGCTTCGGGGGAATCCCCCGATCGTCCGTTTGTGCTGGCCGTGGGGGGGCTGAACTATCTCGACGGCGGTGATCGCACCCTTCATTTCGCAGCGGAGTTGCGGAAGCAAATGCCCGACTTGCGGGTGCTAGTGGCTGGCAGTCAGCACGAACGCGCTCTGGTTGCGAGAGCCGCCCAAACACCAAACGTAACGCTCCTAGGCTACGTCCTGGCGGAGAGGCTCGCGCGTTACCTGCGCGATGCGGTGGCACTGCTATTTCCGACGCGCTATGAAACGTTCGGCATCGCTGCCGCCGAAGCCATGGCCACTGGAACACCGGTCATCACGTGTCACTCCACTGCGGTGCCAGAGATTGTGGGCGATGCCGCACTGTACACGGATCCGGACCAGTCGGAAGCGATGGTTGAGGCCGTCCAAGCCCTGCTAACGCAGCCAGGGCTGCGCACTGAGTTGATTCAGCGCGGAAAGCTGCGGGCCCAGGCGTATAGCTGGGCCAGTTGCGTCGAGAGATTACAGAAGGCGTTGGTAAAGGGGTGAAGGCTGAAAACTTGGCGGGCAAAAAAATTGAAGTGGGCGAGCCGTCCGCTGTGGCGATCGCGCCGGTGTGCTTTTACATGCGCGGGTCACAAGTCCCAGACAACAGCAATCCATGTCGGCAAGAATTCTGATCCTAAACCATTCAAGTGGGCGCAATGGTGCGGGGTATTGGTGGTCTTGGTTTATTTTATCCGTGGTTCGGTATTCCCGTGGTATCTGCCCGTGCCGTTTGGTGCTTGGATTGCATTGAACGTTTTGTGCTTAACAGTGGCTGCGGGAATCGCGATCGTTGGAGGGGGCACTTGGCGCGCACCCTGGGTCATCGTCCTTGTCGCGTTTGTGGCGAGCATCACCCAAGCGGAAGAGATCCATACCGCCCTATCGCGTTGGATCGGGCTGTCGCTGTTAATGCTCGCCTTGGGACCAGTGATTTTGAATCCGACAGCTCTCGCGATCCGGGCTGCTGCCTGGAGATGGACCTTAAATGGCGTTACGGGTCTCACCGCAATATTCGTTCTTTGGTATACGTTGCACCTTCCCTGTCCGGTGGGGCGAGCGCCCTTTGCGGCTTTCATGAATCAGTCCATGATCCTCGGCCCCATTGCGGGTCTTGGGGTGGTAATTGCCGCCGCTCACGCGGTTCACGGCAATTCATGGCGTTGGGGTCTCCTGGCCACTCTGGGTCTAATCCCACTGTTGGCCTCGGGTTCGCGCGTGGCCGCGCTGGCCGCCGGGATGGCCAGTTGTTATCTTCTGATCCGCCGGCGTCCATTGCTCGGGGCGGTGCTCACACTCGCGTTTGCTGTGATGCTTGGCTATTTTTTAACCCGCGGGGAGAACCTGACAGAGGGAGAATCACTCGGAGGCTCACTGGCCCGCAAGGGATTGACGAACACGCGGGTAGAATTGTGGGAATCGCGGATTACGGAATTCAAATCAAGCCCGCTGTTCGGTATTGGTGTGGCCATGGGAACTGGGAGCGGTACAGCAAAGGAGGCTGATGGTAGCATTCGGGTCGAACCCGGCTCCTCCTATCTCGCGATTCTGGCGATGACTGGTGCGGTCGGCACCGTTGCGTTTTTTTCGGCCCTTGGCCTGGTTCTCTATGGTTTCATGAACCTTCGCCGCCATGCGCCGCTTGACAATGATATCCTCGTCGTAGCTGGCATCTTTCTGGCCGTGCACGGGGTGGCTGAAGGCTGGATCTTAGGCTTTGGCAGCCCACTATGCTTCCTGTTTTGGCTTTGGTTGGGAAAACTCGGCGATGCGTCACTCCCTCTTCTCCAGGCCAATGGGCTGTCAAACACTCGTGGCTATCGCCGGTGGTTTTCCCGGACAGGCTTTCAGCCAATGCGAGTTTCCGCTAGACAGGGGTAGTCACTATATTGTTCCAGTGTGCATTTGGTGCGTTCATTCGTGTTTTGGCAGAATCTTCTCAGCCCTCACCAAGCGCCTTTTCTGCGCGCACTGGCTAATTCTGGGCACAAAGTAGTGGTCGTTGCACCTATTCGGATGGCACAGGAACGGGCATCACTGGGCTGGGAGATACCCGCTATGGGCGGTGCCCAGGTGATCATTGATCCAGACGAACATACCATCAAGGAGTTGGTTAATGAGAGTCCCGCGAGCACGATTCACGTGATGGCTGGCGCTCGCTGGACCCGGTTGGGTAATCGCGCGCTTTTCCATTGTATGGCGGCGGGAGCTCGTATGGGCATCATGTCGGAGTCTCCGGACCCCCGTGGCCTGCTCAGTATTGGCCGTCGGATACGCTATGCATTGGAGCGATGCAGATATGGATATGCGTATCGGTTTGTGCTGGCGATGGGTGAGATTGGGATAAGCTGGTTTCGCAGGTGCGGGTATCCCAATGAACGAATTTTCCCCTTCGCATATATTACCGACTCCCCACCACCGGCAGAACTGAGTAAGCCGGTGAACGGCGAAACGGTATTGTACGTCGGCCAGTTAATCCCACGAAAGGGTTTGGACATTCTGCTTCATGCATTTGCGGCGATGGCAGACAACATCGTTCGCCTGCAGTTGCAGGGAGATGGCTCTGAGCAGAACCGTCTCACGCAGATCGCCAAGAGGCTGGGCATTCAAAGCCGGGTGGAATGGCTTGGTAGTGGTCGGCCGTCAGACGTGCGTAAGCATATGTGTGCGGCCAGGTTGATCGTGTTGCCAAGCCGTCACGACGGATGGGGGGCTGTGGTGAATGAATCACTGATGGCAGGTACACCGGTGGTGTGCAGTTCGGCGTGTGGTGCTGCCGAGCTGATACGCTATCCATGGTTGGGATCGGTGTTCCAGAAGGGCTCAGCTGATGATCTGACGAGGGTTCTGAGGCATTGGGTGGAGCTCGGCCCGCGAACCCCAGCCGAACGCGAGCGGGTACGCGCGTGGTCGGATTGTATCAGCGGCCCGGCAGTGGCCAAATACTTTGAAGCGATCCTCGATCACGTTTATGATGACGGGCCGCGTCCTACGGCCCCTTGGCGGATGCCTTTGAAGGAAGGTGGCCTCTGAGTGCACGTTTGGTTGACCATCCCCAGCTTGGCGAACAGCCGTGGCGGACCTTCGGCGGTCGTCCAGAATCTCAGTGAGCATCTGGTGTCGCAGGATGTGCGGGTCAGTGTGCTGACGTGCCGCGCCTCCGTTGGTCAGTCTGAAGCTCTGCCTCGCGACGACGACGTCAGGGTAATCCGTGTCCCCGGTAGCGGGCGCGGCAAGCAGGGTTTCGGCGCGATGTTGGAGCAGGGGCTTTTTGAGCACGAGAGAACCGTAGTGCATGATTTTGGGCTGTGGCTGCCTGCGAACCATTCCGTTGCCGCAGCCTGCTCGGCTCTTGGTGTGGGACGGGTGTGTTCTCCGATGGGGATGCTTGCCCCGTGGGCACTGGCGCACAAAGCGTGGAAGAAAAGGATCGCTTGGTGGCTTTATCAGCATAAGGACTTGCGCTCCGCGTCAGTCCTGGCAGCAACTGCAGAGCAGGAGAGGAGGGACATTCGACGACGAGTGCCAGGGAAGGCCGTTGCGACAATTCCGCACGGGGTCGAGATTCCAGGACTTTCTAATCTGCCTTCCAGGAATCCCCAGAAAAATTGGAGGACAGTCGTTTTCCTGGGGAGAATCCATCCTGTGAAGGGTCTAAAGCACCTCTTGGAGGCTTGGCGATTGGTGTGTCCCGCCGGTTGGAAGTGCGTGCTGGCCGGCCCTGATGAGGCAGGCCATCGAGCGGAGTTGACTATGCTGCTGCGCTCATGGGATCTTGGGAGTGTATTCGAGTTTTCGGGCATGGTGCAAGGCACCGCAAAGTGGGCTCTGCTGCGGCAGGCGGATCTCTTCGTGTTGCCTAGTTTCACCGAGAATTTTGGGCTGGTGGTGGCTGAGGCCCTGGCTTGTGAGGTGCCAGTGATTGCTAGCAAAGGGACGCCTTGGAGCGACCTACATGAGCATGGCTGCGGCTATTGGGTTGACATCGGCGTGGGGCCTTTAGCGGAAGCCTTGCGGAAGGCAACCAGTCTGGATGATTCTGAACGCTGCGAGATGGGGCGCCGAGGACGTCGTTTGGTAGTCGAGCACTATTGCTGGCCCCGTGTCGCCGAGTTGACGCGGTCGGTTTACGAGTGGACGCTCAGCGGTGGAACTCCGCCAGCGTGTGTCCATATTCCATCGCAGGAGCCGTGAACGTCAATCTTTCCACGTTTGCAAACCCGGACTTTAATCGCGGTGCAAGCGCCCTCAAGGAAGCTTCCTGGATCGCTGTCCGATTTGTGCTGTTTTCCTTGTGCCCCTTTCCTTTGTCCGGGCTGAAATGCGCGGTCTTGCGTGCGTTTGGTGCTCGTATCGGCCAGGGCGTGGTGATCAAACCACAGGTTAAGATCACTTTTCCCTGGAAGCTGGAAATCGGGAACCACGTTTGGCTTGGTGAAGAATGTTGGCTGTTGAACCTGGACAGGATCACAATCGGCGATAACGTCTGCATTTCCCAGCGGGCCTTCCTCTGCACCGGCAGTCACAATTACAAGCTGTCGACCTTCGATTTAATCGTTAAACCGATCACCATCGAAGATGGCGCCTGGCTCGGCGCTGGCAGTTGGGTCGGTCCTGGCGTTGTTGTCGGTTCACATGCAGTTTTGACTGCTGGCTCTGTTGCCACCAAAAACCTCGAACCGTATGGCATCTATCAAGGAAATCCCGCCAGCCTGGTGAAAAAACGCATCATCGAGTCCTAGGTCTTATGTCTTGGGTCCTAGGTCTCAGGTCCTAAGTCCCTCCCCCCCATCTATGCCCCTAATCCTCATCTTGCTCCCCCTTGCCTATCTCTGGTTCAAGCTCATCGACAGCGTTAGCCCGGAATGGACGAGCAATCCACAATACGGCTACGGATGGGTTGTCCCACTGCTGATGATTGGACTTTTGTTCAAGAGGTGGCATGCGTGGAGAGACGAGGAGACTAAAGACCAAGGACCAGGGACCAAGGACCAAGGACCAAAGACCCAGGACCTACGACCAGTGAACATGGTCTCAGATACCGGGACTAGTGACCTGAAGATTGACGGCAAAGGTTTATGGTCCACAATCTTAGTAATTGCCATCGCCGCTTTTCTTTATTTGCCTATTCGCCTTGTCGAAGGGGCGGTTCCGGAATGGCGACCGCTCCAGTGGGCATTGGGGATTATTGTGGTTGGCGTGACTTTGATGGTTCTTTACTTGGCAAAAGGAAGAACAGCTCTTGTCCACTATGCATTTCCAATCTGCCTCATTTTTGTGGCGATACCATGGCCGAGCCCGATCGAAAACCTAATTATTCAGAAACTGACTCAATTAAATGTATCCATGGTCATTGAAGTCATGGGTCTCCTGGGCTACCCCGCACTTCAGCATGGCAATGTCATCGAGGTGGGAACGGGCGTCGTGGGTGTTGACGACGCGTGCAGCGGTATTCGGTCATTTCAATCCAGCCTCATGATCTCGCTTGTGCTGGGCGAGTTGTATCGATTGACAATGGCCCGTCGTCTGTTGTTGGTCCCGGCTGGATTTCTGGTAGCATTTGGATTAAACGTCATTCGGACAACAATCCTAACCTGGTTGGCGGCCAAAGAAGGCGTCGAAGCCATAGCCAAATACCATGATCAAGCCGGTTTAACCATAACCATTATCTGCACCTTTGTCCTTTGGGGCCTTTCCGGTCTTCTCCTTCGGGGGATGACAAGTAGAAAGCAGAAAGTTGAAATTGGTGGCTCAGATCCTAAAGATTCTGCCCCCCTCACTGTCCAATGTCCACTGTCCGCTACCCATTCACCACCGGCTACTGGCGACTGTCCCCTGGTTACTAACTCCTGTCTTCCGTCCTTGGTTCTCCTTCGTCTGTCTTTCGTCCTTCTGGTTTGGCTGCTATTCGTTGAAGTCGGCGTATACGGATGGTATCGCATTCGTGAATCGAGACTCACCCCTGGACCCACTTGGTCGTTTGAGTTACCAAGTCATGATTCATCGTTCAAGGCCATCTCAATCAGCCCTGCGACCTTCGATCTTCTCCGCTATGATAAAGGGGAGCAGGGTCAATGGAGAGGGAACGATGGCAGTGAATGGCAGGCGTTCTATGCTGAATGGTATCCTGGTCGGGTGGCTGGTTACCTGGCAAAACGGCACACGCCCGAAATTTGCCTTCCGGCGACCGGTCGAAAAATGACCCTTGGACCGGAACTCATTGTTTTGAATATCCATGGCATCGATTATCCCGTGCGGCGTTATGTCTTTACGACTCCGAATGGGCCCCTGCATGTGTTCCATTGCCGCTGGGAGGTCGGTAATTCCTCGGAGGCGTTCGTAGAGCAGGAATCAGCGCGCTTGAACCTCATCCGAGCTATCTGGGCAGGCCGCGGAAACCACGGACAGAAGGTCTTTGAACTCTTTGTGCGCGGTTACGATGATCCCGAAAAAGCCAAGGACGCCTTAATCCAACAGCTCAATAAGCTCATCAAGCCCCTGACTTAGAAAACAATGGTAGGGCGCGAGGGAATCTCACGCAAAGGCGCTGGACCAGATGACATAAGACTTAGGACTTTAGACCTAAGACTCTCGGGCGGTCTGGTAGGGCGCGATCGCCGAGCGCGCCAATGAGGTAGGGCGCGACTGCCAGGCGCGCCGGATACGGAGTCTCTGGAGCAGGGAGTCTCAGAAGAGCTCGGTCGGCCCGGGCGGACCGACCCTACCTTCGCGCCGGACGATGGTTGAAGAAAAACCTTCTCTCACAGAGGCTCAGAGACACGGAGGCAAAAGTGCATTGATTTCTGTGTCTTTGCGTCTCCGTGAGAGGTTTTGCGTAGCGTTAAATGCCCGGCTGGCCCAGCGGTCCAGCCCTACCACGCAATCCGACGCTACCAGGCGGCCCGTGTTTTATCTTCTCCTCAATCAGTTTTACCCTCCTGATCCGGCGCCGACAGGCGTTTATCTGCATGACCTGGCCCGGACTTTGGCCAGGCGGGGACACCGAGTACAGGTTTTCTGCTCGCGACGATCCTACGACGGCACACAGTCATATCCTTGTCGTGAATTGCGGAACGAAATCGAGGTTGTTCGATTGCCGGCGTTCGGTTTCGGTCGCAAATCGTCTTTGGGCAAACTCGCCGATTACAGCACGTTTTACGCATCGCTGTTGGTCCGGCTCATGATGATGCGAAGGTCCCCGGATATTATCTTATCACTGACAACACCGCCGTATCTGGGCCTTCTTGGCAAGATCGCCGCTTGGCGACATCATTGCAGGCATGCCCACTGGATCATGGATCTTTATCCGGACGTCCTGCTCGCCCATGAATTGTCGCGTAATCATTTCGGTAGGGCGCGATCGTCGAGCGCGTCAGAGGGTAGGGCGCGACTGCCAGGCGCGCCGGACGCAGGATCTCAAGAGCGGGATGCTTCAAACATGCCCGGCTGGCCCGGGCGGTCCAGCCCTACCACACCCGGTCGGCCCAGCGGTCCGACCCTACC
>Ga0209310_1000501_pt1 | contig 42643 bp, 39 predicted proteins | sample AD_UKC030_MetaG_FD_184415 | JGI IMG/M metagenome (GOLD analysis project Ga0209310, IMG submission 184415) | Active sludge microbial communities of municipal wastewater-treating anaerobic digesters from USA - AD_UKC030_MetaG (SPAdes) (version 2) | ecosystem: Engineered > Bioreactor > Anaerobic >...
TTATAGAGATTGCCATAGCTTCGCATGTAAAAGCATCTCTTCGGCAGTTGCAATATCTGTGCGGCAAGGATCTGTTGCTCTTCGATTTCTCTTACGGATATCCCCCCTCCGAAGGATAGTATCGGTTTAAGGAACACCAGCAGGTATCAACCTCGTTTCTCCAGCGCCGGCTGCACATCGGCTACCCGCGAGCCGCACGTCTTATGGACCAGTTGGAAACAGAGGGCTTCAAGCGCGAGGAAGAAAACGGGGACAGAAAAGAAGAGCCAGAAGCGTAGAGGCTGCAATGCCATCGTGTATCTTCATAGTTGAGTTGAATTTTGCTTATTACCTTGTCCTGCGTGCCGATCCTGTGCCCGAGATTGTACCGGATGGTGTTGTCCCAGTTGATCTTGACGTCCTCATTCCCTGTTTGAATCTCAAAAGCGGCGGCAGTGCCGCACATCCAGAAAACAAACGACGCGGCCAACGCAATCAAAACCATCCGCCTGCGTTGAAGCCGCGTCCTGCATCCTACTCCTGTTACGCGTTTATCCATTGGCCCCCTCCTTCTTAGAATTTCTTATACCACAAAGCCTCCTGTATTCAGGGAGGCGCCTGGAAAGATTGAATTCGTATCAAACCAAGCGCCTCCCTAGCAACATAATGGCAACCCGCTCATACTAACGGCAGCCGCTCTAACTGGTTTTTTTTATGAGTTTGAAGCCACGTTTCGCATATTCAGCAAAATACTCATCGACGTCAGGAAATAGCTCCACGTTGCCGAGAAGGCCTGTTTTCATCTCCGCTTTACCATCGAGCAACATGCTGGCAGTCACGGACAGGGGAAGTCCAATCGCTACCCCGAATTCACTAACCGGATCTCTTTTCAGCAACTCATGAAACGGATGGGGTGGTACAACGCTGCTGTATATGGTTCTGGCTCCAACACCGTTCTTGATACCGATTATTTCAGCATCCAACGAATATTCCCCATACCAATCGGGGATCTTTTCACCTTTCCATATCTTTTCTAACTCCACCTGACCTATCCGGATCAATAAATTGCGCATGAACTGTAACGGCGATAGCTTGTATCCATCTACATCAATAGGTTCCATATTAAAGATACCATGCCTGACGATAAACTTCAGGATGGCATTAACATCCTTATCTCCTAATACCCCCCGTGAGGTTATTATTCTTGCGTTGGGAAAGACTTGTGACAGGCTAAGCGGCTCTGTATGAGTCAGTTGGTAGGCCTCATTACCAACATGCGATAGTACTGGCTCTGGATATTCCCAATGTGTTTTCATGCCAAAAGGCTCAACGCCTTTCACTATTTTACCGTTGGCATAATAAAGCCTGTCAGTAACGTTTGGATTTTGTTCCCATAAAATCGTGTCTACAAGACCTGGGGAGCCTTGATCAATGGGACAGGCACAACCCCAATAGATATGGATTTCATCCACCCGATCCATATCCTTGGCGCCTTTTACCGCCATTAATTCGCACGTCGTAATCCCTCCGTTGAAGAGGGTAACGCCAATGCCGGCCTCCTTCAGTTTCTTATCCCATTTTTTAACGCCTTCCGGACTAAACTCTCCGTCGACCGCCAGGATGCAATTGATATTCACCATGAATTTAACCTTTGCCTTCATAACGGCTTCTATGACATTGGCTTCGATATTGAAAGCCGCTCCGGGAAACGTTGAAGGCAGACCGTTGATAATGATATCGCACCCTTTTATTGCATCCACGATGCTGCTGACCTTTGTGGCATCCAGATGATACAAACTGATTCTAGGGTCTTTTAACGCGTTGACTAATTCTTTGCCCCTCTCCATGTTTCCATCAGCAATCACGATCTCATCGAATTTTGAATGTCTCGAAGTGTCAATGCTTGTGGAAATAGCCTGTGAGCCCACCCCGCCTAAAATAGTGATCTTATTCTTCTTCGCCATGTAACTACTCCTTTCAAGTTGAGGTTAATAGATAATGCTCTTAAACCACTTTTTGGTTGAAGGATGAAGTAACATGGGGTATGTAACATGTTACATATGGATAGTTTGCCCTTGCCGGATGGTATGCTTTGTCAGGAAAGGGTGTTGAGGTCTTCAGATAGGAGTTGCTCATGCCCAAATTACAAAACGGAGTTGGCACTTCCACATATTCATCATCCATCGATCATACACTATCGCTTATTCCCGAACAGTTAGAACGCATCTTTGCCAGTAAAGAATTTCGGCATAAAGACCGACTCAGGCGCTTCTTGCGTTTCCTGGTGAAGGAGGCGCTTGCGGAAAGGGCCGACCAGATCAATGGCACGCAGATTGCGCTTGAGGTGTTTGACCGGGACGAGCACTTCGATCCGCAAATCGATCCGATTGTTCGGGTCCAGGCTGGGCGACTGCGACGTGCTCTGAAGGACTATTATTTGGAAGAGGGCATGAATGATCCTGTACGCATAGATATTCCAAAAGGCCGCTATGTGCCAAAGTTCGTTCTTGTGGAGGATGTGTCCGGTAAAGGACAGCATACTGATCGACCCTTGCCGGTCCCGGAATCTAAGCATATAGCCGCCACGCTTTCTTCCAGGCCTTCCATTGCGGTGTTGCCTTTTACCAATATGAGCAAGGCGAAAAGCCAGGAGTTCTTTGCCGATGGCCTTACGGAAGAAATCATTGTTGCACTCTCCCGCTTCCAGGATTTCCGGGTTTTCGGTCGACATTCGACACTGAGATACATGGGCCAGCCGGCAAACCCGCAGGAGATCGGTCGAGACCTGGGCGTTCAATATATTCTGACAGGCAGCGTCCGCATGAATAAAAAAATGATACGTGTGAGTGCACAGCTTCTGGATGCAACGAGTGGTGAGTGCCTGTGGAGTGATACGTATGATCGTGATCTGGCTGCTACGAACATTCTCCAGGTGCAGGATGAGATCACCAAATACGTTACGTCGATGATTGGAGATGATTATGGCGTCGTTCCTCGCCGCCTTGCTATTGGATCTATAGACAAACACCCGACGAAACTGGGGAGCTATGAAGCCGTCTTGCATTTTCACCATTATATCAAATTCATGGATAAGAAATCTTTTCTGAAAGCACGGCGAATGCTTGAACGGGCCGTGCAGGACGATTCTGATTATGCGCTTGCTTGGGCGATGTTGGCCCAGCTCCATTGTGACGACTATGCATTCGAATTCACTACGAATCAAATAAACCTGGAAAAAATTCTATTGATTGCCCGTAAAAGTGTCATGTTAGATCCAATGTGCCAGCGCGCCCGTCTTTCCATGGCGTATATACACTTTCATCGATGTGAAAAGTCTTTTTTCCTCAACGAAATCGAGCGGGTTCTCGCACTCAATCCGAACGCCGCATATATGGTTGGTTTCTCAGGTTTTCTTATAGCTCTGATAGGAGAATGGGAACGTGGTCTTGACATCATGGCCAAAGGAGAACTGCTTAACCCGTACCGTCCCGCCTGGTTGCAAGGAGTCCTGTGCCTGCACGCCTACAATCAGGGTGATTATACTAAAGCCTTGACGATTCTTGATCAGCTTGAAATGCCGGATTTATTCTGGTTTCCGTTGTTTCGTGCCGCCGCATTGGGTCGCATGGGAAGAACTCGGGAAGCAAAAGCGGCTGTCGATGAACTGGTGAGGTTAAAACCGGATATTGGAACCCGTTGCCGTGAGTTGATCAGCCGCTTGGTAAAAGTCGAAGATCTTCTCCAGCAACTTTGCAAAGGCTTACGGGAAGCCGGACTTGATGCTGGAAAACCTTTGCCCCCTTGCGGGGGCAAGGAAAAAACATCAGTCATCTCGTCCGGATGTCTGAATCAGAATAATTCCATTATGGTTTGAGTTCCATTGTCACCGGCAGGGGGAAAAGGGTAGGACCCTTTTAAAAGGGTATACTATACCCCCAGTGAATCCCGAAAAGAATTCATATAGGTTCGATACGTGGATAATTCCTCGGGAGACATCTCATCCGGAAACTGTAAAGGCACCTGGGTGATCGCGTTTACGATCTTGTCGGCATGAGGTGCTATAGCCAGGACGCCCGGCAGACCTCCCATTTCCAGCTTGACATGACCCTTCATGAAGTCAATGACAAATTTATTCTCCTTTCGCAAGAGCTTCTTCCACTCCTGAGGCGTTGCCGAAAGAATGAAATCGCCTTCCTTACGGGCTGCATCTTCGGAGAAAAATGCCAATTTCATCAATTGACCCTTTTCAAAAAAGGCGCCGAAAATAATATCCCGGTCGATACCCCATGCAGGATCGGCTTTGATCTTGTAGCACATTTTTTTCGACAACGTTTTTAATGACTCTCGTAAACTTGGATTTGCATCAAATGATTTTTTCCCTTGTTCAAGCCATTCCGGCGTACAATATTGACAGGTAATCATCGTTTTTACTCCTTGATCTTTTTGTGGCAACTCATGAAACGATTGCGTGTGCCTGATTCCGCCTTTTCTACAGCGGAGGGGGTCTTTCGCAGACCCCCTCCGACCGTTTAACACGTCAAAAATCTTTCATAAATCATGTGCCATATTCGATTTTTCTACGATTTACAAAGATCCACCCTCTCTTCTTTATTCGGTGGTTTTTCTATAAGCTGATGGGACCCTCTATAATTTCAGTCACGGGAATATCCTTCACAAGTTCCTTGAAGAAAATATCCGTATTGACAATTCCCTCGGGGGCAAAAACTCCGGCACCTTTGATCTCTCCACGACAGTACATGAGTGCTGCAAGAACGGAAGGAAGTGCTGTAAGAAGATCCGCATTCGATCCGGCACCGTAGGAGTACTGGAAAGCTTTTCCCGCCTTTTTACCACGCACATCCACTCTCAAAACGACGCCTTCAATGCCGAAATCTCCGTACTTCTGAAGCGTATCATCGACCAATGCCAGGGTAAAATTTTCTGCAAGAACAGGCAGCGCCAGAACTATTGCCGTCGCGATGTCACGGGCCTTAATCTTGGAACCCTTCAGGTCCATCTCCTTGGTTTCTGCGAGTCCCAATTTTATGAATATTCCTGCAACATCATTGAATCCTTTCGGCCATACACCGCCTCTATTGGTGACATTCTTTACCCCCTTGATGTAGCGAGGCAATGTCACCGGTTCGGGATGTCCTACTTCAGGGATTTCTAAAGAACCGATCGGTTGAATGAATTCAATTGATTTTGGATTTGAGCAGGCTGGAATCTTTATCCATTTTCCGTCGCGATACGTGATGATTTCACCGGTAACCGCGTGGAAATAATGTTCGATAATCGCACTGCCTGTCATCTTCGGATCAATGGATGTCCAGCCCCAGGATGTGTCTATATCGTCAACACTGTCCAGTTTATCAGCGCCACGTTTGGCCATGAGATTGGTGATTCCGGGTGTGCATCCCATCCCGACAATAACACTGATGCCAGCCTTCTTTGCCTCTCCATCAAGGGCAAGGATTTGTTCCGTAGCGTCTCCGTCGTCACAGATATCCACCACAGGGGTTTTTGCCGCGATAGCTGCCTTTACAACCTGTTCACCAAAGCGATAGTAAGGGCCAACGGTGCTGACGACGACCTCGGCGCCCTTTATCAGTTGTACCAGACTTTTGAAATCAGTGGCATCAATTTGTGCAGCAGAGGCCTTGCCGCCAACTTCTGCTACGAGCATCTGAGCTTTCTCCAGGTCGTAATCGGCAATTACGACTTCTATTTCGGGTGCCCGTTTGACAAGTTCCCGAACCCCGCATGAACCGATGTGTCCCGCACCACCTAATGCAATAATTTTTTTCATCATGTTCTCCTTTCTCTAAAAGCGTTTTGAAATTATTTTTACCTTGATGCTCTTTTATTTTTTATCATTCTTTCCTTTCCCACGTTGCGTTTGTCCCTGTTCAAGCACTTGCGAAGGAATCAGCAAAAGGGATGCCAACTATCCGTTGGGAGGATGTATTTGTCATCTATTTAATTTCAGGTGGTTATCTCCTTTCTGGTCAGGCGTATCCAAGGCGGTTGGCCTTATCGGCAGTGACCTGACACACAAATGTGCTGTCACACAAGTGTATCGTTTCCCGGATTAGGGTTTTTCCTTTTCTGCCTCACCTGACGTGTTTTTCCCCTTTACTTTTTTAAGAAGGAAGGTGGAGAGAGAGGGGATGAGGACGAGGGCGCCGATCATGTTCCAGAGAAACATAAACGTCAGAAGGATGCCCATATTCGCCTGGAATTTGATCGGTGAAAACGCCCAGGTGACGACGCCGGCGGCGAGTGTGATTCCGACCAGACCGACGACCTTACCGGTGAACTGGACGGCACGTTTGTAGGCCTGTCCCAGGGTATTGATAAGAACTTCCTTTTTGACGCTCGGAGTATAGGGATGCTGTTTTTGCCTGTCAAGTGATATTTTTCATCAAAAATCAGGGGCGGCGATACCTTTGGGCGAGGAATGCGGATTGGCGGCAGTCATTTTTAAGCTGCCGGCTCGCTTTTCGGTCGAGTTACCCGTCAGGAAGGCATTTTTGAGTGCCATCCGGGCAGACCTCTCCTGCACGCCTCTTTTTACGATGCGTCATGCCTGGATGTAATCATCCCAGGAGTATTCCGGGTCGCCGTAGAGAATGTCAGTTTGTGGTTGGATTTGAAGATCAGCAGTGGAGTATTCGATGTTTGGCGGGTAATGGATTTTGGGCGGCGGCCTGGACCGGACAAGCCAAAGGCCCAGATGTTCGAGGATTGCGCGGATAACCGAAGGGTCCTCAATGCTGCCGATGACCCGCATTTTCCCCTGACACTTTGGGCAGACCAGGGGATCTGCCTCGTATATCTTTTGGATCAGTCTTGCCCAGCTTTTTCTAAATGCCTTCAAGTCCCCCTGTGGTTCAATGATGCAGGGGACGGCATCATCGCTGCCTTCCTTCTGCCGTTTTCCCCGCGAGACATTGCTGTAAAAGCCGTAGTATTTGACCATTTGCTCGCCTCTGTTGGGGATGTGCGAACACATGGCGGCCAGCCATTCCATCGCCGGGAAGCACTTGGTTGTCTCGCCGCGTTTGGATCTATAAACGACCGTTCCCTCCTGATCCAGGTACTGCATGCGTTCCTGGGAGAAAGACGCCCGGATGATATAGCGCGCCAGGTTTTCCATAGCAGTTTCATCAGTGGGCGAGATGCGGTTGCCGCAGAAGACGTTAAACCCCGTATGCTTCCATCCGGAGAGCATCCGCACCCTCTCCTGCGTTATCTTCCCCTTATTCAGCAGCATCCTGAGCACCTTGTGCCGGAAGATGGCCTCCAGCTTTTTGAGTTCCAGGGGCGGCGCAACACGGAACATGCCCTTTTCACCATAAAAGCATCCATCTGTTACGAGAATGTGGGTGTGGGGATTGAATCCGAGAAAATCGCCAAACGTCTGCATGGCGATGACGGCGCCGGGGACGGGATCGTCTTCAGGAACTGAATCTTGGAGAAAAACCTTTAGGGATTCCCAGGCGCAGCGGCTGAGATCGGCCAGAAGCCTCCGATCATACAGAAAGTAACGGCGCAGGATTTTGGGGATGCTGAAGACGAAATGCCGGTGGGGAATCTTCTTGAGGACATCCACGCAGAGCCATTCCCCGAATTCCACCACGCGTTTCTGATGGCATGACGGGCAAAAGTGGCGGCGCTTGCAGGAAAAGGCCAGCAAATATTCGTGGCCGCAGTGATTACATTTGACGCGGGCAAAGCCGTTGTGCGGGTCGCCGCAATCGAGAAAACGATAGATCACCTGCTCGATATAGGGCCGCCAGAAGCCGTACAGCCGTGAAAAATACTCCTCATAGGCCCGGACGAAGGTCTCGAAATAGTCCTCCACGCACCGGTAATAATCGGATAACTGGGGATTCCGGGGACGATAGACGGCAGCGGGCAGCGACACGATATCTCTCCTTCGAGAACATCATGCCGCCATAATGTAGAACGATCGTTCTGTTTGTCAAGGGAAGATTTTCACGGGGAGGCTCGCTGATTACGCATCGAAGTCTTGTATCTGTTCAATAATACTTATTCTAACACCTTCAGGAAGGAGCGGTTACAGACGCCATTGTCAAAACTCAGGCATGAAAGAATGCGCCCTTCAACCCGAACTCAATGCTCTGGATCGAGTGACCACGGTGAGCAGTAGTATTTGCTGTCAGCAAGTACCATCCATCAGAATGTCTCTGTTCGTAGAAGCAGAAAGCTGTAGGAAAGGTCCGCGCCGGCCATAGGGCCGGCCGTCACGTCCACAAGCAGGGGTATTGATCAAATCATAAATAGTCGATCAAGTCGCTCAAGCAGATTACAGCCTGTTGAGCTGCTCCGGCTCAGCCTTGCGTTCTACCGGCTCCGGTTGCACAATACCACCGACAATTTTCGGCATCGTTACTTTCACATATCTCTGAGATACATCTTTCGTGAATCCCTTATAGAGATTGCCATAGCTTCGCATGTAAAAGCATCTCTTCGGCAGTTGCAATATCTGTGCGGCAAGGATCTGTTGCTCTTCGATTTCTCTTACGGATATCCCCCCTCCGAAGGATAGTATCGGTTGGTATTTTCTCTTTTCCGGGGCCGAATCTTCTACATACTTAGCAGTATCCGGGTGGTTTACGAGCATAAACACCCAGGTATTGATATTATCCATGATGCTCTGAGTGGCTTCCGGGCCAATTTCCTCTTGGATCTGGGCTATGCTCTGGGTATAAAGATGTACCCATACATTCGCCCCGCCTCCCTTGGCAAAAAGATCCTGAATGCCTGTGTAAAGAATATTGTGGCCTTCGTCCACATGAACACAAAGGGGAGGATAGAGCTTATTGCCGGACGCCAGGACGCGCCCGATCATGCTCTGGATCATGGATATCAAGACCCTTCCGATGATATGCGCCGTCCGCCGCGAGAGCATGGACCCGGTATTGCAGATCAGGATTACCCCCTTGCCGTCTTCAAATCGAGTGACGAATTCGTTGACCTTGCATTTCCCGATGACCTGCCCCGTCGTACCGGATGTAAGTGCAGACAATGTGGTACGAAGCGATGACGACACCTTGGCAAAAAAGTCGGGCGGAGAATTCAATATCTGATCCAAGCTCATCAGCAGATCTTCGCTTCCCGGCAAGGGCGCGATGCTTTCCTTGAACTTTCTCAGGTTCTGATAGTCGCTCCTGTTTTTGACATCGAGGAAATTGATGGTCATCCTCCCGTCCTTACTAATGTCGGAATCTCTTTTCCTTGACTTGGCCAACAAGCCCAGTCCGGAGATGACCTGCCCCCGAAAAGTGGTCCAGTTTTTATGTTAGGATTTGGGTATAAATTGGGTCATAAATGGGGAGGGCAGGATGGCAAAGAAGCGATTTACGGCGGAAGAGATTATCGGGTTATTGAGGGAAGCGGATGTGAAGCTATCCCAAGGCAAGCCGGTAGGCCAAGCCTGCCGGGAAATGGGGGTGACGGAGCAGACTTATTACCGTTGGCGGAAAGAATATGGAGGCATGAAGACTGTTCAGGTGAAGAGGCTCAAGGATCTTGAACGTGAGAATGGGCGTCTGAGGAAGGCGATTGCGGAGCTTACCCTGGACAAGCTGATTTTGAAGGAGGCGCTTGAGGGAAACTATTAAGTCCCGACAGGCGTAGGCGCTGCGTGGAATATGTTCAGGGGAAGTTGGATGTTTCCGAGCGGCGTGTCTGTCGGGTAATCGGTCAGCCCAGATCGACGCAGAGGGATTGTGGTGTTGTCAAAGACGACGAGGGGTATTTGAGGGCGGAGATTATTCGGTTGGCCAGTCAGTACGGGCGGTATGGGTACCGCCAAGTTACAGCTCTTTTAAAACGGGAGGGGTTCAGAGTCAACCACAAGCGGGTGGAGAGGATCTGGCGGGAGGAGGGGCTGAAAGTTCCTCCAAGGCAACCGAAGCGCGGTCGTCTCTGGTTAAATGATGGTTCCTGTGTACGTCTTCGGCCGACCCACCGGAACCATGTCTGGGCCTATGATTTTGTGGCTGAGCGCACCCATGATGGGCGGCCAATCAAGATGTTGACCGTAATTGACGAGTACAGCCGGGAGTGTCTGGCTATTGCTGTTGAAAGACGGCTGCAGTCGGATGATGTTTTGAGTTGCCTTGCGGAGCTCTTCGTCCAGTATGGTCCTCCGGAGCATATCCGCTCGGACAACGGCTCCGAGTTCACTGCCAAGGTGGTTCGCCAGTGGCTCAAACGGCTCGGGGTGCAGACGCTTTTCATCGAACCAGGTAGTCCCTGGGAAAACGGCTATATTGAGAGTTTCAACGGTAAGTTCAGAAACGAGTTGCTCAATGGCGAGATCTTCTATACCCTAAAAGAGGCCCAGGTGCTGATCGAAGAATGGCGGCGGGAATACAACACTCTCAGGCCGCACAGCTCATTGAATTATCGTCCTCCAGCACCCGAAGTTTGGCTGCATTGAGGCAACATACACTAACTCTAAAGTTGGTACACTTTTCGGGGGGCAGGTCACTCTTGACATGCCACATTCAGCTTTTCAAAAGCGATTAGGCTCCGGGCACGTTCTGGAATTCTTGTTTGCGCTGGGGGAGCTGCATGGAATGGAGCCTTGCGCAAGATAAGTCGGTCACGATAATGTTCTCTTAATCTTCGGACCACATGCTGAAGCGCGCGAAGGTGAGTACTGGTTGCATGCTTGATACCTTCGTAAAGCTCGTCGCGCGTGTACCTCCTCCATAGCCATGGATTGCTCGGGAAGCGGGAATCAAAGTGCCGGAGAAAGATCGTGTCCTGCCATAGCTCATATGCGCGTTCGAACGGAATCTGATCACTCATGGGTGTTGTGAATCCGAACGGCAGTCGGAACTCATATGTATCACCGTTTTCATTCCTGACCGGGAAAAGTGTATTTGCAGTTTCGAAGATGGAGTAGTCGTGTGGGATCGGAAGTCCAAGTAGCAAGCGCACGACAGCCTTGACGATCGTCCCCGGCTGAGACTTGAAGAGGTCAGGGTCAGGAAGCACTTGGTCAGGGGGAAAGAGTCGAATCAGTAATTCGATGAGGTCAACGACATCGGGATGGTTCATGTGCCTCTCGAATACTCGACGCAGTTGACGAACTTCGAGCAGATCCCAAAAGAAGATGTGGGACGAGACTCGTTGATCTGCAGGTAAGCCGTCATTGGCAGTGGAAACATCCTCAAGCCATCCCGAGACGAGTGTGATGAATTCCACCAAGCGAGCCCGTTCCGTCTCGGGATTCATTGAATCCACGCGATCCACCACAAACACATGTTCCTCTGTCTGCGGTGGATCGCCCTGAGTTCTTCCGGGCTGGAAGTAGACGCGGGCAGCACCTATGGCGAAGGTGATGCCAGAACCCGGATCGAAATGGATCGTGATGAAAATGTTCTGATCGCTCCACGCAGGCATGAGCGCACACTTGCGCCCGTCAATGGGCACGGGCTTGCCTGTCGCGAGGGCTTCTGCCCTGACCGCGAGGATAGATGCATCTGCACGGAGTTGATGGCTGGCTGATTCCGCTGCCTGCCACTGGGGCGTATTGTCTACAATGGCATTTCTGAGTGCGTTGGTCGTGGCAATTCCGTTCTGGCGGATCAACTCGGCCTGCCCCTGGTTGAGCCATGGCAAGCGGGAGAGATGATCAGAATTCTCAGCATCCTGTCGGCAGTAACGAACGTAATCGCAAAGCTGACATTTGGGTCCCACATGCCACGGACATTCCCCTGGGGCTTGGCCTAGAACCCGAAGAAGTCGTTCCTCAAAAAACTGTTTCACATGAACCTGGTAGACCTCGTAGGGAACTGGAACCAGTGTCTCCAGCAGAGCCAAAGTGACCGGATCGGATTCCCCTTTTGCCTGGATATCCCTAACCAAGTTCCTGAATGCGTTGGCGTCATGGCTACCTGGCCAAATGAATCCTTCTGCACTGACACCATACCGATCGGACAACCCATGTTCAACCAAAGCCGCTGCCAAGGACAGCGCGTAATAAGTAACTTCGGTGAAGTGGCGAAGTGACGGTTCTGCAGCCATCTTCACGTCAATGACATGAATCTCGTATTCGGGTGCCGGGTCGGGGTCGCCGATCAGCGGAGCGCCGGTACCGTAAGGCCTAATCCAGATGATGTCTGGCCGTGCTTTTACCGGTTCCAGTCCGTAGGTATCGTAAGCCTGCTGGAGGCCGGGAGTAATGCTTGATGGCACTTCGTATTCGCCTTCAACGATTGCAACCGGCAGGTTCTCCCGCTGCAAAATGCTGAACAGATTTTCGACTTTGCCAAATGGCCTGCGACCGAGTAGATCATCAACGTCGGTGTGCTCAACGTACTCGATGGTGTTAGGTGGCGATATGTCGATCAGGTCCTGATATTTATCGGCTTCCCATCGTCGGCCTGCCGCCTTGATAAGTTCAATACCGGGCCGTTTGTATGTGTCAGACTCAATCCCGAGGGTAGCCCTCTCTGCATCTGAGGCAAATCTGAACCTAAGAAATCGGTCACAATCAAACTTGAATGTTAGGGCAAGCGTCCCTTTATCGAGTTTCGGCATGTTTTACCTGCCTCCCATGTTCCTTCGTAAGATCAAGCGCGCCCTGGAGTGACAGCAGATCGCTATTCTCCTGGCCTGAGACAGCCGATGCCACGATCATGGCGCGTTCGAGGTTTAAACGGTCCGGGTCGCGGAAACCGATCCGTCTGGTCTTAGCCAGATCTTTTGCGTATGCGGATGCCTGCTGTTTGGCCTGTTTGATTGTGGTACGCGAAACCACCGTTTTTCCCGACGTTACGCAAGAGACCTGATTGCCCTTACGGCAGACGAACACGGCGTCCCATTTGATGGTACCTTCATGGGAATGAAGCCCGCCTTGCCCTTCACCGCGCAAGGGCAAAACGGTCGTACATTTCAATCCGGAACGGGCAAGCGCATCCCCGAGTGCGCTCCAAGCTACAGGTGATTTGTGGTGGTAGGTGAAAACCAGGATTCCATCCTTTTTTAGCACCCGACGACATTCACCGAAAATACAGCTCAGTCTGCTCCGGTAGATCTCGACAGATTCCTCACCCCGATCCGTCAAAGCGAGGTTTTCCTTTATTGGTGCGGGAAGCGTCGGATCATCGTATGGAGGTTCGGCCACACCAAGGGATTGGTGCCAAGCCAAGTAAAAATCGGAAAGTTCTGAGTAGCTCAAATTGTCGAAATACGGCGGATCGGTGAGGATAAGGTCGATACTGCCATCGGGAATCCCTTCGAGGCTTTCGGATGTCTTGGTGGATATCGAAGCCCAGGAAGATCCGCCCAGGACTCTCCATGGGTGTGTTGATACTTCCAGTGCCGCCGCAGAGGAACGACTCTTGGCTAACTTGCGTCCTCCTTTGGGATCGAGATCGGTAGGTGAGACTGTGAACGCGACCGCTTTGGCAATCTTGCCAAGGACGTTTGGGAAGGTCCCCCGCCCGATGCGGTCAAGCCACGGATTGATTTCCACCGGGCGGGTAATGTGTCGGTACCCGTGGATAGAAAACATCGGGCTGGTTCGTCGATATCCAAACGCATAGGCTGTGTACATGCAGTTCGTCGTGAGGTGTTCGCTGTAAGCGATGGCCAGCAGCCGACGCAACCTGGAGTTTTCAATGTTTCTTATGGCTTGGCCCAGCAGAGTCAAATGCAGCAGTTGGCGATCGTTGAAGAGATCGCGATATCGGCTGAATCCGTGAATCAAAGGCCGCCGATCGGATCGTCCATCCGTCGGGAGGGCTCGCTCGGGTGCAAAGCAACCACCGGCTTGTTCGATATTCCTCAGTTTCTTACTCGCCTTGCTGTAACGAATTTGGTCGTCTTTGCTTGCCGCTTTGAAATGCCGTGTGACGCCATTCCTGGTTTCTTCAAGGTACTCCTGGGCAAAAAGCCTCCAATGAGGCTTTGTTGGCTTTTCTCCCCGCTCGGCAAGTCCGGAAGAAGTGCCGCATTCCGGACAACGTACCTTACCTTGATCAAGCGTCCCCTGGGCAATCCTTGTGCGAGCCCCGCATCCGCATCGAATTTCCTTGCGAGTTATGGGAAGCTCTGCCACCTCATGGCAGCTTTTACAGAACACCCATTGAAGACCTTTTTCCTTGCTGTACGCCAACTGGTAATGGGGATGAATTTCAAAGGTTGTTCCGCAGGCTTTGCAGGTTCGACACTCGACCCAGAAATGATGGAGAACCACGCGTTCGCCTGTACCTGGAACGGTTGTCCGGTGAAAGGGGCTAATCTGTGCGGACACCGTTTCACAGAGAGCGGCGATTTCCGGTGACAAAGGATCGTAAGAAGCTGTTTCAAGTTCGAATCGCGTGATGAATGTGGCAACTGGATCGATGTCGTACCCAATCACGCGGGCACCACAACGCTCGGCTTCGACGAGGCTGGTGCCTCCGCCCACGAAGGGATCGAGTACGACCGCGCCATCCAGAGACAGGTCTCCGAGATACAGGTCCCAGAACCGGTCGGCTTCCTCGGGCTTCAAGGACAGGCCTGTCAAGATAGCCCTGAACTGTGAGCCAAGACGCCGTGCAAACCAGCGATGGACCCGGTAGATCGGATTGGTGCATTGACCTTCACGAAGAGCGAGCTCGGCGATCTCGGCGATGGGGACCTTCCCCGCTTCAAGCAGAGTGCCTTCAGGAAAGGCGGTGAAAGTCGTTTGCTGACCGGGTTCGCCAGAAAGCGGATTGGCCTGGGAAGCGCGCTGGGCACGGGTCATGGTGTGCCCCCCTTTGTCGTCTGCTTCCGCAGCATGACGAGGTCGTCGTCCAACCCGTGGCGGAGAAGATCGAGTCTGGATGACGCTGCCACGAGGCTTTCGGCGTGGACCGGCTTGATCCGGAACGGGAAGAGGCTCGGGCTGTCGATCAGATCTTTCAGCGGAGCCGAGCCGTTGGCGCGGGCGTTGAGGGATGCTTCGGCCAGCCATGCGATCAGTCGGGAATCATCAACGGCGAGCGTTGCCCCGGCGGAGTAGATGCCCTTTGCGCCGGTCTCCTGAAGCACACCCCAGTCCAGGTACGAACGCAGCACGCGGCGGGCTGCTCTGGAAACGGTCTCCCGCTCGCCGTATTGCTCGCGGACCCGGCGCTGGACATGAGCCGCGGCAGCGGAACCCTGAAGCCTCAGAAGACGGCCGGTCTGGATGGCTACACCCGACCAGAACGGGTAGACGGCCATGACCATCCCCCAGTGGATGGCCAGATGATCGCGTCGAGGAACACGTTTGAGGAGTTCCAGTCCTTCGACGCGCAAAGGCTCGAGTTCGCTCGGAACCGTCAGCCACGTCTTGAGGAGAATCGTGATGATCTTCTCGCGATTGCCGCGCTCGGCCTGGCCGCCGACGGACACTTTGTCCTTCAGCAGTTCCTGCAAGGCATCGTTGACCGTAGCCTTCTCATTTCCTGCCAGGATCAGGTTGGCCGTCTGCTCAAGCCATTCCAGACGCACTCGCTGACTGAATCCGATCCGGTCGGTTCGTCTGGTCATTCGCCCCTCCTCTCAATTTGGATCAGAGGGACGATGAGTTCCTCGACTGAAACACCGCCGTGGCTCACAGCGCGCTGCTTTTCTTGGACAAACGCCTGCCGAGCAGGGGCCAGCAGGGCGAGGTAGTCCTCCGGGAGACCAACGGTGCCCCATTCCAGCGCAGCGGGAAAGCGTTCTTTCACTTTGCCGCGAAGGGCTGCGTCGGGATAGATGCGGACTCGTTCGCCACGCAGGTCCGCCACAGCCCCTTCGGATGGACGACCGCAACCTTCCGCTTCGAGGTTGCCATGATCAGAAGTCAGATAGACACGGAAGCACCGATCCAAGAGCAGACCGAGGAGTGTGTTCAGATACGGCTGCTTGGCCCACTGGCACACCTGGTTGTGCATCCCGGCAGCTCCCATTTCCGTCATTTTCTCAAAGCCGATTTCCAGAGCCTTTAATAGCGCCTTGGTCTTGGTATCAATGCCAATGCTCCTTGCCCAACGGATGTAATCATCCAGCTCATTGATTTCTGATTCAAGCTTGGCAAGATCAATTTTTATCGGGGTATCTAGTATAGATTCTTGGGCAGTTTCGGATTCATCAGACAGAAGATCTTCTTCGTCCTCAAGGATTTCATCAAGCAGATCATCGTCAATGTCATCGCCGGAAATGATCATTTCCAGAGGACTGGCATTGACTTTCATTTCATCACGGAGCTTGAGTAAACGATTCCGCATAATTTCCAGTGTCCCTGCCACAGCGTGTGGAGATGATGCAAGCACCTTGCGCACGAGAAGAATCAGGAGGTGCTTCTGACCAGATGGCAGTGCATAGGTTTCATCCCTTTTTAAGTATGCGGAAACAGCCTCATAGAGCTTGTGTTCCTGTTCGGTAGGTTTAAATGGGCGGGTAATCAGCCTTCTTTCCGTAAATTTAACATATTCAACCACCTGTCTGCGTAAGGTTCTCCAGCAAAAGGTCTTTAATCTGTCGCGTAAACCTGACAGATCGCCACCCTGATTCAGATATTGTGAACGAAATGATGCGGGCTCTCCAAAAAGTCTATCATCAATCAGAGTGGAGAGACCATATAGTTCCATAAGAGTATTCTGAAGTGGCGTTGCTGTGAGGAGTAATTTTTTGCGGTCTTCTGTCCCCCATCTTATTCGCTGTCCGATCCGGTTGCTTTGCCGGTAGGCGTTACGAAGCTTATGGGCTTCGTCAATGACAACAAGATTCCAAGGTATTTCTTTGATTTCTTCCGCCCGGCTTGCAGCATAATGCATGGAACAAATAATGATCCGGTTATCTCTGAAGGGATTTGGCGTGCCGTTCCTTTGCTGTTCCTTATAGATTTTGGCATCCAGAATCATTGAGGGAAGGTTAAATTTCTCCGATAGTTCAAGTGACCACTGCTTGCGGAGCGATGCGGGACAAATGACAAGAAGATGCCTACGACGTTCAGCCCAATATTGACAGAGCACCAGGCCCGCTTCTATTGTCTTACCAAGGCCAACTTCGTCTGCTAGGAGGACACCTTTTGAAAGGGGAGAACGTAGAGCAAAGAGGGCTGATTCAATCTGATGAGGGTTCAGATCAACGCAGGCATCAAACAGAGCACGTCCTAACCGGTCAAATCCTGCACCGCCAATCCGGCTGAGTTCATGGGCATAGTATTTAGCGTGGAAAGGCGTAATCATAAGTATTTATACTTTATAAGCTATTTTTAGTGTCTGGAGTCTACGGGAAAGGACGTTAAGTGTCAAGGTAAGATAGGGATGATGCCTCTGCATAATGCTGGTTGTTATCATGTGCGCCTTTCAACCAGAATTCAATGAAGTAGGCTCATCGGCCAAGCATCGACTTGTATTTGCTGTCAGCAAACCCTTGAAAAGCCTACAGGGATCACCAATAGCACACAAACCCACCATCGCTGGCAATCTTGAAAGCCTTGCGGAAGTCGCGGTACACATCCCACATCCAGGCTATCTCCTCGGTCTGGGGAAAGTGCTTCCTTGCTTTGCGTGCGAAGGCGACAAAATCGCCGTGGAGTTTGGTGGACATTTTCGAGCCTATTGTCTGTCCATCCGACGCACTCGGGACATCGACGAATTCGATGAAAGGCTTGCCCCTGTAGCGGCGAAATTTCCTGCATACACCGTCCGTATCGACTCCATACAGCATCCGGTAAAGCTCGTCAAACCACTGGGCATAGTCCGAGTAACCGATCTCGAAAGAAAACGATCTCCCCCCGTTTCCAGGAACGTAGCAACCTGTTTTCAACCCCTCTTGTCCCAACGGGAATGAATTGATTAGATTATGATCGCAGCATTCTCCAGCCTCTTCATCAACGTAACCGCTACAGTTAACGAACATGGCCTTGCTTACTGCCCGTATGTTTAAACTCATTCCGACACCCTGAGTCTATAAGCAAGCCCATAGTCCATTGATCTTGGTCCGATCAAACGCGTGTACTCAAGCTGAGAGGTGTGCGAGCGTTTCATCAGTGCATCCTTGTCCAGCCCGAAGTTGGGCTGTTGTTTTTCCATTTACGCTGGAGGAGTTTCTTCAATATCTTCATCTTCGGTTGCACTAGCAAAGCTTCTTGCCTCCGCTATCCACTTGATGACCTTCTCTGATATTCCCTTTGACGGATAGATGTGAGTCCATCCCCACGGGGAGTCACCCTGACGCCAATATTTGAAGTCGGGGTCGGATACAACTTTTCCTTTACCAACTCGCAGTTCAAGCATAACGCAATCCTTGCGGAAGTGAACCTTTGCAAAAACTCTTTCCTTTTTAAAGCGAAAAGAGTGGGCAGTTGTGTAGCTAAAAGCCCCATCCCTTTCTAGATGCTCCTTCAAAGTCGCAACAACATCGTGTAAGTGCGGATGTTTTTTGAGCAGTTCAGCTTCCGAAGTGACCAGCTGCGTTTGTAGTTCCACATCCTCGTTGTCTAGTACTAGTTTTGGCACAAGGACAACATTATTCGCTGTATCACGTGCGACCATATACGAAAAGATTTTGACAGGATTGGCAATAGCATATACGGCATTTCGTATTCGATCATCTATATCTGTGACGACACAAATTAAACGTATAGTAGGCTCAAAATAATCTATGTCTGGTTTGTGCTTGCGTATGTTTTTTTCAAGACTATCGATTCTATTTTTGTCTCGCGCGAACCAACTCAAATAATCCATCAATTGAATGAGAGCATCTTTATCGAACTCTCCTCGTCGTTTATATTCTATAAATACAGGGTTACCGTTATTAGAGTCGAAAGCCAATGTGTCAATACGCCCTGTGGCTGTCTCAAACTCCGAACTTATAAATTCTAGCCCATCTTCGAGCTTTGACAGGTCTTTCTCAAAAGCCGCTTGCACGTCTTTTTCCTTGAACTCAACATCTTCAGAGGAAAGTATCTTAATTTCCATTTGCAAACCTCCGTCAATTTATTAAGCAGTTCGACAGAACTATCACGAGGAGCCGCCGGTGACCAGATGCACGTCGTGATTATTCTTCTCGTAGTCCCCTTCTTTGAAAAGGCATTGCCTTTTCACGACGGGAGTATACCCATGTTTCGACCCGTATTCAACAAAATCCTCCGGAGGTCCAGTATCAACCTTTGTATTTGAAGTGAATGGCCGCCTATTATGAAAATATGCCGAGCGTCGGTCCTTGCGTCCAGCTACAACTGCGCAATGCAAATCTGCTTTCACGGCCAAGTATTATCAATCGAAATAGCGCATTGCTACGGTAATCCGATTCGTGACAGAAAGCTTGCAAATCTCTGTGAAATATCTTCTCTATATAATTGAGATACCTTACAAACGAAATTTGTGTCTTTAATGGCTGTCAATTGCTCTATGTTAACTGAAAAGTAATGCTTGAAATCAATGACAGATGAAACAATGGGGATATCGTTTGGAAAGTCAAGATAGTGATACCTTGGTACCTCGTTATTCTTAAGACTCTTATTTGCAGTTTTTTTACTTCTGCTCTCGAAGCCAGCCATTTTCAAGTTAAGTTCACTGAGGTGCTCACCCAAATAGAATTGATCAGCATTATAGAGCGGAGCTACAAGAACAGATAGGAGATATTTGTCTTGTGAAGTTTTCGGTTCTCCGTGCAAGCGAAATGTATAATCTTGCTGTAAATCACAGTCTTGGGTTAGGACAACAATTAGCGGGAAGACGATCTTTGAAATATCAATTATTCCATATTCTTCAATTGCGTATTCAATATATTCAATATTTCTGTAAATGTCGCCTTGTCGAACACGTTCTGCGCTGTTCTTTTCGACATCAATCATAAATTATCTTTCCTCTTATCCGACGGCGCTTGGGCTTTGCTAAACCGTACTTATCAGGAGAGGCTTCAGTTTCATTCTTCTCTTCCGGATGCTGAGGCTGTTGCACCGATGGTAGTGGCGTCCCATCATCTGATACATATTGACTTGAGAACAGGTCGTTATCCGGAGACATTCATCATCCCTCGAAGTTTCTCTGTTATGGAAAGCTCAAACATCTTCTCAATCTCATCATGCAATATTTCTAGATTTCGATTTATTTCAGCTTTCGTTAAAAGACCGACGATATACGCATCATAATCAAGGATAAAACTCTTTTTCTTTATTGGTGAAGGATAGTCAGGATTGTGCATGCCAAATTGAAACCTAAGGATGCAGTCGCCCAATTTGAGCTCAAGATTTTGAAATGCACGGATTATGTTACTTTTATCTCGGGGTACGTTTAAAATTGATAGCAGGTTACGGTTGAGATAAGCTGACCAGCTGAACCTGTTCTCACCAGCAAGCTCTATGTTATTGATGTATCTTAATCCAAATCGCTTTATTTGCAGCTCATTATATGTGTCATATAAAGCATCAACAATCGAAGTAAAGGATGCTTCAAAATCTTCAAACGTACCGTAACGAGTGTACTCTATATGCATAAAAAACTGAGTAATCGTAAGGTGTCTTGTTCGATCCGGTCCATAGAAGTGCCATTCTCGAATGGTTTTCCTTTCTTCTTCTACTGAAGTGAGATTTTGTACTGCTGGTCCTATATGTAATTCATGCAAAGGTATTTCTTTTGGTTCCGGTATTGGGAAGTTCTGTTTGCATGCACTTGACAGCTTGCTGGGGATGTCGTCATTTAGAGCGACAAGGGAGTTAAGGAAATCAATCCTCACAATGACTTTTGATATGTAATTCTTTGCATATTTATTACCCATGTTAGAATCTCCCTTGCTATGTATGCTCAGACAAACATACTCTCAATCGATGATTGTCGGCGTATATTTCCCCAATTAAGACTCCGTCCCATCTTAAATTTGCCTTCATCACTGTGATACGGAATGAAACTCTTTGAATGAACTCAACATTCACATCTTGGTAGTTTCATTATCACAATTTCCATCTGAAAGCTATCGTGTGGCTGAGATATTGAAACTGATTGATTTCAGGAAGTTGTCCTCACCCCCACTTATCCGTCAAACCGCCTCCCCAAAACCGCAACTTTCGACCAGTTATCGTTAAAATATCAGAAAAAGTCCACCTATTATGTTATCAAATCAGGTCACATTGCGAAAAAGAGTCCACCCTTAATATCAACAATTCACCCTCTCCTTCAATTCCTTCCCCACCTTGAAAAACGGCAGCTTCTTGGGTCCCACCTCAGTCTTCTTTCCGGTCTTTGGATTCCTCCCGGTATAAGCACCATACTCCCTTACCGTAAAGCTCCCGAATCCCCTGATTTCAATCCTTCCAACCTTCTTGAGTGTATCGGTGAAACCATCGAAAATGAGATTGACGACCTCGGATGCATTTTTATCAGTCAGATTTTCTTTCGTGGATAGTGCTGTGATCAGATCGGATTTGTTCATGTGTGTTGCTCCTTTGGGAAATTTAAATGGAATGATTCTGATGGGATGAAGGATTAAGTGATTACACTGTCAGGTCTCCTTCATCCCTGATAGGATTTTTAAGCGGTAAATCTTGATAGATGGACATGATCATCTCTTTGGAAGTTTCAGGCGCCATAACGGCCCCCCAACCTTTTTGAGCCTGATAGATCCCATTGTATGCTGAATCATGATAGCTCTGTATACGATGCGGGATGTCTCTCTCAGTAAGGATTGAATCGAGAAGTTCTGCTTCAATTTCGTTATCCAAGATCAAAATCTTATTAAACTGCTCCATCAATCGCCTCCCTTAGTTGATTCTTTGGGCATAAATATCCAGAGAAGGATGTAGATGATGACTCCTAGACCCCAACACAATGAAATTAAGCAAAATATTATCCTCCATATCCAGGAGGGGAGAGGTGTATATTTCCCTAGTCCTCCACATACACCACCAATCCACTTGTCATTTTGAGACTTTGATAATTTTCGCAGGAAATTTTCTTCCGTCATGTTTTCTCCAAAGTAAGAATAATTCAGGGATAGTCCGTTTCTCTACATATATAACTATATGAAACAACAGGTTGTGAATCTGTAACCAATTTTTTCCATGGAAAGGAGGGATCTGTTTACTGTTTGTCAATATAGCCGTTATTTCTGAATAATCAATCATTTATTTCACTCAGAAAGGAGAACACCCATGCTCAATCAATGCATTTTGACAGGAAACCTCGGAGATGATCCGTCATCCCACTACACACCTGAGGGAATGGCAATTACCCATTTCAACATCGCCTTCAAATCATCCGCAAAGAAGAAGGATGCAAACTGGATCAAGGTCAGTTGCTTTGGAAAACTTGCGGAAACTGCGTCCATATATCTTCACAAGGGATTAATTGATTGATATTGATATTGATTGAATTGATAAGAAATTGATAAGAACTTCCTTTTTGACGCTCGGAGTATAGGGATGCTGTTTTTGCCTGTCAAGTGATATTTTTCATCAAAAATCAGGGGCGGCGATACCTTTGGGCGAGGAATGCGGATTGGCGGCAGTCATTTTTAAGCTGCCGGCTCGCTTTTCGGTCGAGTTACCCGTCAGGAAGGCATTTTTGAGTGCCATCCGGGCAGACCTCTCCTGCACGCCTCTTTTTACGATGCGTCATGCCTGGATGTAATCATCCCAGGAGTATTCCGGGTCGCCGTAGAGAATGTCAGTTTGTGGTTGGATTTGAAGATCAGCAGTGGAGTATTCGATGTTTGGCGGGTAATGGATTTTGGGCGGCGGCCTGGACCGGACAAGCCAAAGGCCCAGATGTTCGAGGATTGCGCGGATAACCGAAGGGTCCTCAATGCTGCCGATGACCCGCATTTTCCCCTGACACTTTGGGCAGACCAGGGGATCTGCCTCGTATATCTTTTGGATCAGTCTTGCCCAGCTTTTTCTAAATGCCTTCAAGTCCCCCTGTGGTTCAATGATGCAGGGGACGGCATCATCGCTGCCTTCCTTCTGCCGTTTTCCCCGCGAGACATTGCTGTAAAAGCCGTAGTATTTGACCATTTGCTCGCCTCTGTTGGGGATGTGCGAACACATGGCGGCCAGCCATTCCATCGCCGGGAAGCACTTGGTTGTCTCGCCGCGTTTGGATCTATAAACGACCGTTCCCTCCTGATCCAGGTACTGCATGCGTTCCTGGGAGAAAGACGCCCGGATGATATAGCGCGCCAGGTTTTCCATAGCAGTTTCATCAGTGGGCGAGATGCGGTTGCCGCAGAAGACGTTAAACCCCGTATGCTTCCATCCGGAGAGCATCCGCACCCTCTCCTGCGTTATCTTCCCCTTATTCAGCAGCATCCTGAGCACCTTGTGCCGGAAGATGGCCTCCAGCTTTTTGAGTTCCAGGGGCGGCGCAACACGGAACATGCCCTTTTCACCATAAAAGCATCCATCTGTTACGAGAATGTGGGTGTGGGGATTGAATCCGAGAAAATCGCCAAACGTCTGCATGGCGATGACGGCGCCGGGGACGGGATCGTCTTCAGGAACTGAATCTTGGAGAAAAACCTTTAGGGATTCCCAGGCGCAGCGGCTGAGATCGGCCAGAAGCCTCCGATCATACAGAAAGTAACGGCGCAGGATTTTGGGGATGCTGAAGACGAAATGCCGGTGGGGAATCTTCTTGAGGACATCCACGCAGAGCCATTCCCCGAATTCCACCACGCGTTTCTGATGGCATGACGGGCAAAAGTGGCGGCGCTTGCAGGAAAAGGCCAGCAAATATTCGTGGCCGCAGTGATTACATTTGACGCGGGCAAAGCCGTTGTGCGGGTCGCCGCAATCGAGAAAACGATAGATCACCTGCTCGATATAGGGCCGCCAGAAGCCGTACAGCCGTGAAAAATACTCCTCATAGGCCCGGACGAAGGTCTCGAAATAGTCCTCCACGCACCGGTAATAATCGGATAACTGGGGATTCCGGGGACGATAGACGGCAGCGGGCAGCGACACGATATCTCTCCTTCGAGAACATCATGCCGCCATAATGTAGAACGATCGTTCTGTTTGTCAAGGGAAGATTTTCACGGGGAGGCTCGCTGATTACGCATCGAAGTCTTGTATCTGTTCAATAATACTTATTCTAACACCTTCAGGAAGGAGCGGTTACAGACGCCATTGTCAAAACTCAGGCATGAAAGAATGCGCCCTTCAACCCGAACTCAATGCTCTGGATCGAGTGACCACGGTGAGCAGTAGTATTTGCTGTCAGCAAGTACCATCCATCAGAATGTCTCTGTTCGTAGAAGCAGAAAGCTGTAGGAAAGGTCCGCGCCGGCCATAGGGCCGGCCGTCACGTCCACAAGCAGGGGTATTGATCAAATCATAAATAGTCGATCAAGTCGCTCAAGCAGATTACAGCCTGTTGAGCTGCTCCGGCTCAGCCTTGCGTTCTACCGGCTCCGGTTGCACAATACCACCGACAATTTTCGGCATCGTTACTTTCACATATCTCTGAGATACATCTTTCGTGAATCCCTTATAGAGATTGCCATAGCTTCGCATGTAAAAGCATCTCTTCGGCAGTTGCAATATCTGTGCGGCAAGGATCTGTTGCTCTTCGATTTCTCTTACGGATATCCCCCCTCCGAAGGATAGTATCGGTTTAAGGAACACCAGCAGGTATCAACCTCGTTTCTCCAGCGCCGGCTGCACATCGGCTACCCGCGAGCCGCACGTCTTATGGACCAGTTGGAAACAGAGGGCTTCAAGCGCGAGGAAGAAAACGGGGACAGAAAAGAAGAGCCAGAAGCGTAGAGGCTGCAATGCCATCGTGTATCTTCATAGTTGAGTTGAATTTTGCTTATTAAATAATTTCTTGTATTCCGTTAAGCCATAAGCTATACTACCCTTCATTACAGGTGCTGCCTATGAATAATAATCATTACCCCTATTTTATTGACTGGGTGCTCACTGACAGGTGTAACCTCAGGTGCAGGCACTGCCGCGGCATGTCGCGGGGAGAGCTAAGCAGGGAGCGCGCTGAAGCATTAATAAAGGAAATTGTGGCGCTCAAACCCGCATGGGTCATTCTTGAGGGCGGTGAGCCATTGCTCAAAGAAGACCTGATTACATTGATTGGGTTATTGAAACAGCATCACTTAAAGACATACCTTATCACCAACGGGTTATTGCTCACACCTGAGAAGATTGCTCTGCTAAAAAAGCTTGATGTGAGGATTATGCTCAGCATAGACGGCGCTCATCAAAAGACATATGAGTCTATCAGACAGGGTTCTGACTTTTATAAAGTAGTAGCAGCAGCAAAGGCATGTGCCCGGCAGGGTATTCTGGAAGCGCTCAATTTCACGATTCTTAAAAGCAATCAGGCCGAGATAGCTGACATAATACACCTTGCTCAATCCATCGGAGCGCCTAAAATCAACTTTATCGGGCTTAAGCCCTGTCACAACTACAGGGATGAATTGCTCACCTCCGCAGAATACAAAGAGGCTATTAAAACGGTATGCAGGGTGGCGCATGAGACAGGGATTGAGTTTTTCTTTGATGAGCCTTTTTTCTGGGCGGCAGTCAAGGAATGGGAACTTGCTGTAAAATCGCCAATTGGAAATGCCGGTATTGTTGCTCCATCAGACACCGCATGCGCTTTCGGGGAGTACTTGTTCATAGAGCCAGATGGTACAGTTAAACCATGTAGCTTTGCACAGTTGCCGGTAGGTAATGTTAACAGCAAGCCGCTCACTGAAATCTGGCAGGATATGCTGTCATCGCCGCTTATTAATAAAATCAAAGATTGTAAAAACAGGACCGGGCAATGCGCAACTTGTTCCCATCTCGAAAGCTGTAAGGGCTGCCGTTCCCGGACATTTGCTATTACCGGAGGCTGGCTTGCTTCTGACCTGGCTTGCCCGCTGGCTATCAAATCAAACGAGGAAGGACATCTCAAATGAGAATCGTCGGCATCGACCCCGGCACCGGAAGTTTTGATTTCTTCGGTATGGATGGGGACAGGATAATTATTGATGCTTCTGTTGCCGTGCCGGATGTCGCACGTAATCCGCGGGTGCTGCTGGAAACGTTGAGAAGTCTGCTTCCGCTGGATATGATAGTAGGTCCCTCAGGATATGGCTTGCCGGTAACTTCAATAGAGGATATGACTGAGCGAGAACTGAATTTGATGGTGCCGGATGATAAAAGCATTCCTCTTTATGATGGTATTCGCATGGTGCTCCGCTCTATGAAAACTGAATGCTTTCCTGTATGGTTCACGCCGGGAGTGATTCACCTGCCTACTTTGCCTGTTTACCGGAAAGCCAATAAAATTGATATGGGCACTGCGGACAAGGTGTGCTGTGTTGCGGTAGCTATGAGAGACCAGGTAGAACGGACTGGCATTGAGTACAATCAAACATCCTTTATTCTGGTGGAGATGGGGTACGCTTTCACAGCTGTCATAGCTATTGAGAACGGCAGCATTGTAGATGCACTGGGGGGCACATCAGGGGGACCTGGCTTTATGACGCTCGGCAGTATGGATGCAGAATTGGCAGTGCGGATGGGCAAGTTCCCGGGAATAGTGCTTTTCAGCGGCGGGGCGAAAGATATGAGCGGTAAAACGGACCTGACGCCGCAGGAACTGGTGAAGGAACGTGTTGCTTATTCAGATGCATGGAATATGTTGCTGGAAAGCGCAGTGAAGGGCGTGGCTGCGATGACTGCCGTTGTTGAAAGACCGCGCGAGATTCTCATATCAGGCAGGTTAACTGAGTTGCCAGAAATTACAGAAGAGCTTAAAAGCAGGCTTTCCCGCTACGGCACGGTGCGCAAAGTAAAGCGGCACACGAAGGTAGCCAAGGAAGCCGCTGAAGGAGCATATATTATTGGGGAAGGATTATCTGGGGGGAAGTATTCGGCTCTGGTGGAGAGTCTCGCTCTCAAGCAGGCTTCCGGCACCATGTATGATTATATCCTGGTCAAGGGCGTAGATATTTCAAGGTAAACCCTGCTTAAAAACCGAAAGCTATTTGCTTCCCGCTTCCCTCACTGCATTCTCCGCCGCAATGCGCCCGAAAGCGATGCATTCCGCCAGGTTGCCGCCTCCCGCCGGGTAGAGCAAGCCGTAAACTGAGCCGCACTCCCCCGCCGCGTACAGGCTGGGAATAGCCTCCCCGAAGGGATTGAGCACCTGTGATTTGTGGTTGCGCCGCGGTCCGCCGAGCGTGTTGGAGCCGCCCGGGTAGAGCTTAATGGCGAAGAACGGCGGGTTGTCCAGCTTCACCAGTTCCAGCGGGTTGCGATGGAACTCGGGGTCGCTGCCGGTGTCGCAGCAGGCGTTCCAGGTGAGCACCGTGCGCTCAAGTTGCTTCGGCTGCATGTTGATTTGCCTTGCCAGTTCCGCCAGCGTATCGCCTTTCACTATCCAGCCACGCGCCAGTTCCGCGGAGTTGTCACGGCTCCAGCGGTAGAGCTGCTGGGGACCGGATGGTCCGCTGGAAATTTGTCCTACCTGCCCGTTCTCAATGCGCCTGCGGTCAAAGATGGACCAGCTCGGGATGCGGGGGAACTCCAGCTTGTGCGAGTCATAGTTGCCGACTTCGTAAGCGGCGGCATGAGGCTTCATTTCCTCGGTCATGTAGCGCCGCCCGTACTTGTCCACGAAAATAAATCCGGCGATTGCTTTCTCTTTCTTTGCCAGCATGGAGCGATTGCTCCACCCCTTGCCGCTGAAATCAATGAAGAAAGCGGTAGGGAAGTCCGGGAATTTGGCGCACAGCCGCGCGGAGACGCAGTTCATATGCCACAGGTCAGCCCCCGCCTCCTGCGCCATGCGGATGCCGTCGCCGGTATTAGCATCCCCGCCGGTGAAGTACATCGGGTAGGAACGCAGGTAGTGCAGCTTCATTTCCTCGCTGGCTTCAAAACCGCCGGTACAGATAATCACTGCTTTGGTAGCGCGGATATTTAGCTCTTTTGGCATTTTGCCGCTGATATCGGAGGCGTTTGCTCCCACTACCCTTCCAGCGCCGTCGGTGATGAGCCGCTGTGCCGGGACCTGGTAGTGGACGGGGATGCCGCGCTCCGCCGCGCGTTCGTAGAGAATGCGCATCATATGCACGCCGCAGCCGTCGTGGCGGTAGAGCATCATGGAATCTGAGCCGGGGAGCTCCGGGAATTCACCGCCGCGCGCGTAGAACCTGATGCGTGCTCCGAGCTTGTTCAGCCAGTCGATGTTTTGCGCGGAATAGTCCACCCAGGCTTTATTGATGTGCTGGTCGGTCCAGACGTTATCGCCCTGCCCGCCGGTGGCGCACAGCGCAGTCATGTATTCAAGGGCTTGGGTTTTATCGGAGAGGGAGAGGACAAAGCCGCCGGCAATGCTGCTCAGCGTGACGTGGGATTCCTTTGGCTGTTTCTCAAGGACGATAACTTGAGCGCCCAAATCACGGGCAGTGATTGCTGCGGTCACACCTGCCAGCCCGTAGCCCAGAATGACTATTGAAAAATGTTGCAGATTATAAAATAATTGTCCGAGATAAATTGCAAGGAACCGATACAATATCATCAAAATCAAGAATTTATTTGGATCTAAAAATACGAGAGTTGGGATTGAGCAAAAAGATTGCAAGTGAATGTGAAAAACATGAGATTGATTTAAATATAATGTCTAATGCTTTTGGTTCATATACAGAAAACAATGAACAATTTAGTAATAATAATCCAAGTGTATCAACAGCGTCTCAGAGCCTGCATGACCAATTAATAGAGGAATCCAAAACAAAAAGTAACGAATCTCAAAAGGCTGATTTGAGTTCAGCAGACAAAAACAATATTCGATATTATACTTGTGATAATTATAAATTTGATAGTTTTATTAAAGGGTTGACAAAATGGCTTGAAAGTCAGAATTACAATGTCCAAATCATTACTGCTCCGGATGGTAGAAAACTCTTGCAACTTTCACAAGGAGGTTTCTTTCGTAATGCTATAGGAATGGCTTCGGCCTTAAATGTTTTTTTTGACCATAAAGGAACAAATTTAGTAGTAGAGATTGGTTCGGGAAAATGGTTAGATAAAGCTGTGGCTGGTGGCGTTGGGATGATTGTTTTTGCACCACTGGCAATTACAGCCGGTATCGGTGCATGGCAACAGGCAAAAATGCCGGAAAAAATATTTAACTATATTGATTCTCAATTAATCAATGGAAGATAAAGTATTCGATCTGAAAACTTGATAAGGGGGGAACCGTCACTCCCAATTTACCCGAAGATCATTCTTTTTGACATCTCTTCTTAAGAGACCCTGGAAGATTTGTAATACGTATCCAAAACAACGCCATCATATCCGCCAGGCCACTTGCTCCAATATGTTTGCGTGATTACAGCCATCTTGAACCATATCATAAACTTGATTCAGCGTGGCTCTCAGCCTGTCAATCAATTCACTTTTTTGGGTGATGTCGATAGCAGCGTCGTGAAAGAGGCTGTTCATTTCATTTAACTGATACTTGGTATGATCCAGTTCTTTGCGGAGCTTATCATTTACTTCCTGCAGATCTTTGATTTCCCGCTCAAACCTTTCATTTTCCGGAACCATTTCTATAACATTAACAAGATCACTTGGTTCTTGAGATGCTTCCCCTGTTTTAACCACGCCACAACCTGTGTCACTCTGTAATAATAAAGAAGTGTTAACTGATGATTCTAAAATAATATCTGCCGGTTGTACGGATTTTCTCTTGTTCTTGCCTCTCGCCTCTGATGGGTCCTTCAATTTTATTATGCCATAATAAAATTGTTCGCAGGTAGGGGATTGCCGATACACCTCTATAACCTTTTGAGGTTCTATCGTCAGGTTTTTGGCTATCTGCCCCCATGACAGGACAAAGTTTCCCTTCAAAAGCGTTTCAACGTGTTCTTTTGAATATTGTTTGGCAAACTTGCACGATTTGGCCAGAGTATCACGGCCGATGCCTGTTGCCTTGGCAATTCTTTCCAGCTCATTTGTCCCATACTTCCCCTTATAAAAGGCATTGATGGACCTGCCAATTTCCCAATAGCCGCTGATGGAATAAGTCTGCACGCGGGCATGGATATTTACCGCATACGCTATCAGTGCTTCCTCGGATTCCGGTTCATAATTGCCGGCAAGAATTTCCGTGGCGCTTATCTCATGAATGATCTCGTTTTCTGAATCCCCATCAACCGTATCCATTGTCTCACCGGATAATGAATGATCAATCTCAATGAATTGCATGTGTTGTTCCAGATCTGATGAAATCATCTGGTTTAAATTATCTGTCTGCATGATCTTTTTCTCCTATAACGGAATTATTTTCCTTGTCATATTGTGCCAGCCGGAGTTTGATGCCCTCGCGAATGAATTTGGACATGGTAGTCTTTTGCAGTCCGGCAATCATTTTCAGTCGTTTATAGGTGTCGGGCTCGATCAGCAAATTTATTGATGTGTGCAATGTTCTTTTTCTCATGGTTTGTTCCTCCTTATGACATTATGTTGGTAAAATCAGCGGTAAGATCCGTTTCATTACTGGCATGATATATGTTATCAAATGCGTAATCATGCACGTAATCCTCTTGTAAAATATCACCGGGCACGTCTGATAAAAAATAGGATTCTTCAGTGTCGAAATATGGATAGGAATAACTGCATTGAAATTTTGACCTCGTTAGAATTAGTTCGTTTTTCGCCCTTGTGATCGCCACATACAGCGTGCGTCTTTCTTCTTCCTCTTCGTCTTCCTTCCCTATGCTGCGCATATGAGGGCAAATTCCCGGCTCAGCGCGAATAATATAGCAAACAGAATTTTCGATCCCCTTTGCGCTATGAACTGTAATCAGGGTAACGACATCGGGGTTTTCCGATACGGCTGCTGTTGACGTTATCGGGTCCAGTGTATAGACTTCAATAAACCGCATGAGACTTGTATATCGTTCGGCAAGTTTCACCAGAAGGTCAAAATCCTTTTTTCGCACGTTCCATTGATCATATTTTTCTGACAGGAGCGGCTCAAAGAACTCCGCTCCCGCTTTCAGTGCTTTGGCCGGTTCGTTCCAGTGCTTCAGTATGACTTCAGGGCCTCTGATTATTTCAAATCTCTTTTCATTTTTGCACGCTATCTCGCAAACTGCTTGTGTAAAAGAACTGAACTTATTCATGGATGCGATAATACGCGACGCAGTCACATCCCCGATTTTCGGCCATAGCACCAGATAACGCTTCCAGGAGATTTCGTCCTGTGGATTTCCTGCCGCTCTGACCAAGCAAAGAAGGTCTTTGACGTGGGCAGACTGAAGAAAGCTCGCTCCCCCGATAAATACATAGGGAATCTTTTTCTCAATCAGCATCGCTTCCACACTTCTTGCGCTATAGGCGGTCCTTGTAAGAATCGTGTGGTCCTTCCATGAATTTCCTTCTTCGTGACGTTTGATGAGATCCTCGGCGATCCATTTTGCTTCCGCAAGGTCACTTGAAAAACTCTTCATGACGGGTTTTATCCCGTTCCCTCTCTGTGCCTTAAGGTTCTTGTTATAATTAAGCGGCGATTCTTTTAACAGCCAGTTGGAAAAATCCAGAATTTCCTGTGTCGAGCGATAATTGTCTTCCAGTTTAAGAACCACGGAATCAGGAACCCGGTCTTTAAAAGAATGCACATTCCTGAAATCAGCTCCCCGGAAAGCGTAGATGCTTTGCGCGTCGTCACCCACACAGAAGAGTTTGGCAGGGTCTCGAAGTCCGTCCAGAATACGCCATTGCAGGGGGTTCGTGTCCTGCATTTCGTCAACCAGGATGTGGTCATATTGCGAGCGTAATTGCTCGTTGATCGAAGGGGAATTATGCAGTACTTCGCCAAACCGATAAATGATGTCGTCAAAATCGAGGTAACGGTGAGATTGTTTACTTTGATCGTAGTCGCCAAAAACATTTAGGATTTTGGTTGAAATTTCATAGTCGTATTCTGCGTACTTGTTTAAGTATTCGGAAAATTCCATCTTGGTGTTGCGGGCGTATGAATAAAAGTTGACCAGCTTGGAAGCTATCGGGAACTTTACTCCTTTTGTTACATATTTGACCCTTGCAAGATTCATGAGGGATATTTGATCGTCACGGTCTATTACTGTAAAATCCCGTATCCCAAATTTGTCCGGCTCTTTGCGCATGATCAGCAGACAGAAGTGATGGAAAGTTCCTGTTGTTACCTCTTTAGCCGCATATCCAATGCTCAGCGATAACCTGTCCGTCATTTCTTTTGCTGCGCGTCTCGTAAATGTCAGAAGAAGGATTCGTCGGGGATCAACGCCTTTTTGGATTAAGTATTCTACCCGCGCGATGATTGTCGATGTTTTCCCTGTTCCGGCGCCGGCTAAAACCAAAATGTGTTGATCTTCATGTTCAGCGGCAATTCTCTGATTCTCGTTTAGTTTCATTTCTGTATTCATTTTATTTTCTCTCCTCTGCTTCGAAAATTGGTTTAAGTTGTTGAATTCCTGTTTGTCATTCATTCTGCTGTTCTTACGTCCCATTGCTACCTACCTGGTCTTGGATAATTTCTTGCTGAAGTGGATTGTGGTTGTTTGTTGTCAGCTTTTCCCGAATCGCTTCCCTGATGTAATCCGAGATACCGATTTCCTCGTTGTCCGCGATGGTCTTCACCTGAACGAACATCTCTTCTGATAGCGCCACTGATACTGGTCGGGTATAGACCTTCTTCTTCATAGACAGTCACCTCCTTCCTGAAACTTATTTTATAAATTTCTTAATCATATATTTGTTCTATGTCCTGATCGAACTCGGAAAAATTTTAAAAATGTTTTCGTGACAGGAAATAAACTAAGAGTGTTTTTGTTTGAAACCGGACGCAAGAATGTTTCTGATGTTTTTATCCGATGTAAGCCGTTCCTTATAAATACCCAGAACCGGCAAAAACGGCCTTAAAACCTAAATGATTCCAATCGTTTAAAAACTAATTTTGGTCAGTCTAGGAATCTGATCAATACGGAAATAATTGGAAATCCACAGGATGCTGTGTTCATTAAACCAAGAAAGTCAAAGCGCTTCTCTTTCTATCAGTTATATGCAAAAGAATTCTCAGCATGTTTGAATTGTGCTGGAGGGCGTATATCACCTACAAAGAAATGGTTTTGAAAATTCGTTACTTTGTTAATTATGATCTGAAAGGTGAAAATAAAAATTCAGCCGATGAGCTTTCTTTTTTGCTGTTGGTACTCCTCCGCGGTTAATGCACCTGAGTCTTTCAAATCTGATAGTTTTTTCAGCTCATCGGCCACTGACATTTGTTGACCAGTTTGTTGCATCATAGCAGCGTTTGCAGACTGAGCCTGCAACTTATCATCCATATCTGCTCTTTTAATTAAAACTTCGACTAGCCCGTGGCACTGGCGCGCCGTTTGAAGCGCTTGTTGATAAACTGGTTTATCCTTTTTTGTCTCTTTGTTCAGGAAGGTGATATCAAAAATAGGTCGTTTTGTATCGTTAACTGTTAGACGTAGATCGATCTTGCTCACAGTTCCTGTGCTTTTTGTTTTTCCAGAAAGGCCTCCAATGATTGCCCCAACACCGCCGAAAGCAATGTTTCCTATTAACGCACCAGCAATCTGGCTTCCACGCATTGTCTTGGTAATGGTTGCACCATCCTCAAAAACTTCTGAGGAAAGTAAATCTTTATAAGAGATAGTACGGAATTGTTTCTGAGAATAATCAATTAAGCAGACTTTCTTTCTTTGTTCGTCTACAGCCAAACCAACGAGGCCATCTACTCCCATAATCTTCTGTGTCTCAGTAAAGTCAGAAATATGGGAAAGGTAATCTATTTGCAGCCTCTTTTTTTTCTTCATCGGACGATAGATAAGAAGATAGAACATAAAGAATATAATGCCCATCATGAGTAAAAAGGAACTGAATGTCCCATCCGAAGATGCGACAGACCCAGAGGGTTTTGACTCCGTGACATTGTTAACTAAAGGTTTTGCTTGTTGCTGCGGGCTCTTATCTTCTATCTGTGGAGGAGGCATTGGTGAAGCCTCAGAAACTTCAGAAGCCGCTGATTCCTGCTTTAACTTGAGAATCCTGGATTCCAATTCCGCTTTTCTTTCATTTGTGAGTTTTACTAATGAGTCAATATAAACTTGACTACCTTTTTCTCCTTCTGAAAATGCCTTTGTGTCGCGCATTATTGTCCATCGCATTTGCTCATCTTGCAAAGCATTATTTTCATACTCGCCAAGAATTGACTTCAATTGATTATAAATATGGTTAATACCTTTATCAGCTGTTGCAAAATCATTTGACTCTTCAAGGTACTGTCTATATTCTTCATCTGACATTTTTGGACTGCTTAAATCAGCCCTTGCAAATGATGCGAGTAAAAACATGCAAAGCAGCAACCCCATTAATTTTTTAAGCATTTTTTACCCCCTATGTTCATTTTTTAATATCTATGCTCTATGAGTAAACAAAACGACAATGCATTAGAATTGTTGATAAACAATTCCCTCAATTCCGCTCCTCATGTCTTTTGGGGAAATCTTTTTCCCATATTGTTTTAAATTTATTCTGTTGAACAGTATCCAACATTACATCATTCCCTCAAGAAGTTTCTTTGCGGTAGCTTTAATCTCTTTTTCATCTTTCCGAGAAAGCTTTATTGCAGGATCAAAACCTAATACCTTTTTTGAATATTCGGTTGAATCCCAATCTTCATCTTCCATCTTGTATTCAAGATCATCTTCATCAAGAATTTCTGGCATGTTATTTCTCCTTAGATTATTTATTATGTTTGTGCCAATAAATATAAGCACATTAAATTGTATTTCTTCAAAAGGATTCTCAATTCGATTCCACGCATAGTTATAAACTTTATCTTGTATCTTCTGGATTTCACGCAAATCCCGTGGTGAGGCTATATCGCCATCACCTGGTGTGCATTCATTTCAGTTTTAATTCTTTGTGGAGTACTGTGTAATGCTGGCGATTCTTTTTCCGGCTTTCAAAAATAATTTCCTGCATGACCCTTGATGCCTTTACCTCTTTGATCAGCACCTCAATGAAATCAGACATCTCGTCCTCGGTGGCATCGGCTCCGACCCATGAGAGCATGAAGTCAAATTGTGTGCCATGTCGAAATAATCTGCCAGGCAAGGGAAATTTTCCCCTCTCTCCGATCAGAATTCCGTATCTCAAGTAGGGATGGACTTGTCGGTGTGTGAGTGCTTTGTGACTGTAGGTGATCGCATCGTGTGTTGTAATTGATCCGCCACACTTAGCCTCCACAATAACTCGTGGAATCCATCCCTTGTCAAGAAGTTGTTCGATAATCAGCAAGTCGGTTTCGTAATCCATATAATCACGCTTATTCTCGCCTGAGTCGAAGTATGCCCGGATCTCGTAAGCGTATGGAAGTTTCTTGCCCGTAAGGACAGAGAGTTGCGAGTCAATGGAACGAAGCCTGGTTTCAACAGCAGGAGCGAATTGCTTAACCCATTCGACTTCATTCATATATTTCCTCTTTCTGCACAACGAAAAAATCAGCCGGAGCGTAGCGATCAGCTGTATTGATTTTGTTAGCTTTCTTCTTTTATTTCTTCAAAATCTTTTCTCATTGATTCTTTTAGGTTAGCTTTTACATTGTTGTTAATCCAATGATCTATTGATTCCTTAAATTTTAGCATTTGAAAATTATACTCGCTAATTTCTCTATGAAAGATTTTGGCTATTTTCCCTTTAAGTAATTTCTGGAACTCAGTAACATATTCACCTTTTGCTTCATGCCCCGTAAAAGGGTCAATTAGTTTTGGTATGAATATAATATTCCATGGTGCAGTAAAACAGAATACGTTTTTTGTTCTTCCGAACACGTGAGAGACTTGATAATTTCGTATTGTTTTATTTTTTTTATGACCGGTCAATTCCTGAATCACTATTGTGGGCTTTTGATTATTTGTCGGATCAAATTTTATATTGATGCCGAATGTGGCTTTATAAAGAGATGCTAATATTTCATTCCCCGCGCCATTTTTTCCGGATGATCGAATATATAGTTCAGTGTCTTTTTGAGAAATCCTCCTGACAAGATTTGCCCATTCCTTTGAGGCTTTTTCTTGATCAGCATTGATTATATTCTCCAACCCAAAATCAAAAAATTGTTTTTTGGGGAAAATTGAAAAGAATTGTTGATATGAATCTTTCATTCGATTCCTTGCACAGCTGACAATTAATATACCAACTTGGTTTTTTTGATTTTCGGTCTGGCAGTAATATTACTCTTTATTAAAAAGAATGCAAAGAATAAATTGCTTAAATATCAAGTAGAATGAACTTTTGGCACTTGGCCTTTTGTGGTAATATGCCGAATGAGTCAAGTTGGTATATTACGGAAAATTTGTCAGATTCAAAAAACTGACATTAATGAATGCCAATTGAAAGAGCGCATGACGTTGTTAGTTAACGAATGTTCTCTTTCAGGAAGCCATGCGTAACCCCACTCATCACAACATGAACCCTCCGAAAAGAGCACCCTTTCTTCCCGTATTCATTGATCCGAGCTATCTGTCAAACCCTCCTGGGAGCCATTCCTAACCTCATCCTCCCTTATATATCCCTCGCTGTGGATCTCTCTCCCTGAACAACCTGGGAAGGTTTCAGTGGCTATTGTTCTGATATAACCAGAAGCAGCAGCCGACTATTGCTCTCTATATTTTTCATATCAATTATCGGTATTGGATGAATTATTTCTCACACGTCCAATCCCTTTTCCATAGGTATTTCCAACCCCACTGCCTTCTTGATGCTTTCCTTCCATTTAATTTGCGGATTATCCTTATATCGTGAATAGAGTTTCATGATCCACCCATCAGATTGTATTGACATGAGCTCGTTCATGGTCGATAAAGTTGCATCATCATTAGTGCCATTAAGTGCCAGTCTTGCTCCAGGATAATTCATCTTCCCCAACCAGATTGAATCCGTTACATATGGAGATACCTTGAAAATAAGTTCATCAATATTTTCATCCAACATGGGTTCACAGGAAACACTCGTCTTATATCCCATGTCAAACGCATATTTCAATGCTGCCAGTCTCTCGTCAAAGTCTGGTGCACCAGGTTCCCAGAATTTTATTACCGCAGAATCCGTTGATCCGATGGTAAACCGGAAAAGAATATGATGTTTATACTGGGGTAGCAAATCACATATTTTGCTAATACATTCCAGGTGAGGCTTAGACACCACCAGCACTTCATTCCCTGATCTCAGAATATTTTCGAGAAAAGAAAGACATTCATCTAAATGATTCGGAGTAATGTCATGCGCTGTGGGAAACATGAATGTGCCACTACGCTTGCGAAAACTTTTTGCTAATTTATTATTTTTGATATTCTCAATATTCCAGTTATCCGGAGTTTTTCTTTTCATTCGAATTGCAATAGATTTAGCGTAACAATATTTACAGTCGTGGGTACAGCCACTAATGCAATTCTCATTATACTTTGCCCATTCCTGTGTTCCAAATACTGTTTTTTCATTCATTTCTTTTTCTCCTTTTTTACAAGTCCTTTCCATTGACGATCCCCGAAGGCTTGCGTGGGTTTTGTTCTGATATAACCAGAAGCAAGAAGCAGCCACCGACCATTTCTTTCTTACTATTTGATTTGTTTGTGTGGTTAAGGTCATTATTCCACCAGTAAAATCCGATTAGGTAGAATTTATCTCCTGAAATAACCTCTCCCATGATCTTAAAAACATTACCGATAGATTTTTATATCGGTCTTTCAAAATGCTCCGTCAGAAAATGGATTATATCCATCATCAGTACTAACCACTTTCTTTGGCGGGATTTCCTCAAAATCAAAATTCATATCTAGACATTTCTCTTGTTTTTTTGGTGTATTCTTTTTCAACGGCTTTGACATTTTGAGATCGAAATCCGACTCCTCTTGTACTACGGGAGCTTCTGTTTTTTCGCTAACTGAATCATTAGCTATTTCGAGTGATTTAAACCCCTCATAACTGGTAAGTTCAGCCTCAGAAGTAAAAACTTGAACAACAGTATATTCGATCATCTTTTTGATCACTTTCCAGTTGAGATATTTTAACGAACAATATTCCTTAAAATATTTCCAGTTATCATCATTTTCTCCTTGGGATGACAATTTCTCTTCAATATAATCAACAAGCTCCAGAACCATATAGTTCCATTCATAACTGTTCATATATGCCCTACTATACGGATTGGTTTTTCTCTTTTTTTCATTGTCCTTCAACATAGTTTTATCCTTTCTTTTATAACGAACCAAGACTTCTTTCGTTTGAATATGTGGCTGGTTGTCAAAAACTTTTTGTTTTTAACATGTTCTATTTAAACAAAAAGAAATTGATGACTTTCTCTTGAATAGGCTTCGCCTAGTCTAAGACCAACATCCTTTGATATTAAAGTGTAAGTCCGGAATTTCTACTTTCCTTGATAATGTAGTTAACTCAAAGATAACTGCTGTTCTTTTCCTTGAATATGTTTTACTTACTTTGGACCTACGTCTTAAGTTTACTCATAGATTGATAGATCTTTTCTATTTCTATGGGGAGAGAAATGGCCAGGTTTATCCTGGACATTTTTCTCATCCATATTTAAATTATAAATAATTTAATCCAGGAATAAGGATATAATTCAAATGGTTATAACCAATATTTCAAATGAGATATCGAGATATTCGTAAAAACCCATGATGAGCATCCGATATCCGCCAAATCAGAAACCGCGATCCTTCAGGTCAGTTTCCGATTCCTCTTCTTCCCCCGTAATCTCCTTCCAGGAGTTTCTCGTGTAGCGATAGACATATTTCATATCAAGTTTCTCTTCAGCGTAATCTTTGATGAATTTATATTGAACAAGCTCATCCAAAATTCGCTTAACGATTTGCCTCACACTGTAAGTGTCTTTCGTTTTCAAGACGAGCCTTCTTCGGATCTCATCTATGAAAATGGGATTTTTTGGAGTTCTGCCGGTTTTTTTGTTTGGAAAATAGCTCAGAATAAATAATCGATAGTAAAGCTGCGCGTAATCCGACATCTCATAGAATTTTCCAGGCAGAAGATCCATGTAACAGGATACCATGTTTTGCATGAACATATATCCCAGGATGGTGTCGAACCGGATTTGATATTCCCTTTCAAGGACATTATTGTTTTTGGATACTTTGCTGTTGCTGATTTTCCCCAAAGTAAACAGCCGTGAATTGTAACCAAAGTTACCAAAAGGAAATAACTGGTATTGTTTCCCGGTATGAAAGCATATCGGATAATTCATCCACAGTACGCACTCATAGGTCCTTATAAACATGTCCCTGATTTGCCGTGAGGAATATTTTCTCAAGAAGGGAAGTTCCTTTCGCAAGCTTCCATCATTCAAGGTAATTGTTAAAGGATTTTTTATTTTTCCAAACGCTTTATCAACGTGAGACAGTTTGTCTTTCTGGCTATATGCTTCTGAAATGATCCCGTCCTTGGAAAGATTTGTTGTTATGTATTTCAGAAGCTTGTTTGACATGTACAAGCCCGATTTTTCCTTAACGTTCTTTTCGTTGTTTGTTGGGATTCTGCCATAAAAGTCCTCGTTCCCATAAACAAAGTGAATCAATTTTGTGCCGATAATGTCCATGATCATCATTTGCTTCGGTCCAAGAATTCCGCCCCCGCATTGAAGGTGATAGTTATTGTATTTCAGTATAAATGGGTACTTTACTGTTTTCCCTTTAATGTTCATAATGGGACAGATATTACGGTTAAAGCTTTTATCAGATGCAAGTTTAATCATTATGCGATTCTCCTTCCTTGTTTAATTCTCCCGATATTTCCTTCAGTGCCGTCACCAGTAATTCCGTTGCAATGGATGATCCGGTGACCACTTCACTTGGATCGCTCATGACCCTCTCAGCTGCCATTCTCCTGAGCAGATTGCGGTATTGCTCAGGGATTGATAGATTGATTTGAACATTGTTTCTTGATTCCATGATGAAATCCTCCTTTGATTGAATTTAATATTTGTTCTAGGTAACAAGACAGATTGGTTCGAGATTGTTTCTTGACTGTTTATGCAGCAAACAAAAAAGAGGCCCAGCTCCCGGTGAAGAGAGAGCATGGGCCCCTTTTTTGCCAGCACAATAAGCTTAAATTGTCAGTTGAGATCAATATATCGTTGTCTTGTCGTTGTAGCAAGGGATACGTTTGCGAATCAGATCAGACGATACCCCGCCAAACATAATTAATTCCTGCAGAAGGGGAAACCAGCACAAAACATTCGCAATGATCCCTCTAAAGGCATTCAGAAATTCTTCTTTTGGAAGTAACCCATTTTCCAGCCGGATGCCATGAAGAAATGCGCATTTCTTGCTTTGACTATCGACAAACAAATGTTGATTTCCACATAGCCGGTTAATCCTGTTTACCAGTTCTACTATGGATGTCATCTTATCATCGGGAACCGCAAAACTCGAAACCGCATGAATAATTATGGTGCTTTCTTCAGGGTCCAGTACCATAATTACAATGATTGATGAATCAAGTTCAGAGGTACCCGCACATGGCAAAACGAAACCATGCTCTATTCTGCTTTCATCAGTAATCGTAATGTCAAGATCTGCAAAAACAGATACCAAGTGATTTAACACATTTTCCTCCATTTCTTTATTCAACCCTTGTTCCTGACATGTGACATTCCTAATATTATCTTTACAGATGTCGTAATATTTTTCAGCAGAGCCTCCCATGATGATAAGCGCACTAATCGCTGGATTGGCCAGATGAGCAATTTCAAGCATGTAGCGGAGCAGCCAGCTAAACTTGTCGTTCTGCAGTTCATGATTTGAAACAAAAAGGCTTGCATGAAGAATAATCTCATTACAGCAAGGACAAAGGGAATATTGGCTAAAGGGCGTGATTCCGTTGATAAGGTTTGCCAATTTTCTAATTTCATCATAATTTCCGGACTCTGTTACTCCAAGGCTGAAACTGATGTTAGCGCAATTGCAATCCGGCCTGTATTCTACGAGAATTCGGGCAACCGTATTGTCGTTATCAATTTTTGATTTGAAGTCGTAAGACTCTCCTTTTTCCACGTTTTCAACCGGCAGATGAAGGTCTCGGAAACATTGTTTCATCTCTCTTATAATCTTATTTCCTTTTTTATTCTTTTTTCTTTTCATTTTTTTATCTCCTTATTTTTGGAAATGACAAAGGGGAACAATCACTTGCAGGATTGTCCCCCCTCTGTCAGCTAAAGGTTTATCGTATTGTTAAATTACCACTTGATTCCGCCCTTGTAGTATTCATCGGTCAGGGCAAAATCGTCTCCCTCGACATAAATCTGGACAAACCACATCGCCGGATCAATGTTATCAGGACTCTCGATGCAATAAGCCAGCTTGACCATTTCAAACTCCGGATAGACTCGCCTGTAACAATAAACATAAGGATCTGGATATTCGCATGATGGCATGAGATCAGGGTCCTTCAGTTTGACAGTTTCTCCGTTTTTTATGGCCTCCAGCTTGTCCTTATTCTCCGGCTTGGTGAAGTAGTCATACGATGCATTGATACGACCGCCGTTTTGGTTGCCTCCAAACGCAAGATGATCAATCAGAAACTCAGGCATACCCAATTCCGTCAACCCATGTGTGTGAGTAGGGAAAGCAGGCATATCCGCGCAGGCATGAACAATAAAAGGAGGCTCTACTGATTTTTTGGGTTCATTCATTTTACCATTCGGCTCAAGAAATTCAGGTGGCATCTGACTGATACTAACTTTGATTAACTCTTCCATTATGCTCTGGACTGTTTGGTTATTTAATTGCAGCTTGGCAATTAAAGGAAAGAACGTATGTGCAGCTGCCAGCACTTGACCCAATAGCGTCTTGAAGTCAATTTTGTTTAAAAAATAACCTGTAACGTTCATTCCCGACCGTAATAGAACTATCCTGCTGTTTGGCTCCACGCAGAAATGACTATTGACCATGTTGAGATTAATGAGGTTCAAAAGTTCATACAGTGCAGGGAGCTTGTCCCGCTGAAAATCGGCATATCTCATGCTTAGATCAATAATATTATGAGAAGGGACAAAAATAAATTCGACTCCCCCATAACCTGGATATTCAAATGTGGACATGCCGCGAAGAGCATCAGGCAAATTTTCCTCATTGATGATTTTCATTCCAAGATCCACAAAGCACTGCTTCATATCATCATAAATCTGTTTATCTTTTGAATTCAATTTTTCCATTTTATGACTCTCTTTCTGAGAACTTTCATAAAGTTCTCGATGGATAGCGCCGGCCAGGCCCAGGACGCTATTGGTTAAGTGTCAGCAGGCAATAAAAAAGGGCTGCCCCACCTGGGGACAACCCTCTGCCCATATTAGCCGCTGTGAATTAAATCAGATCATCGTCAAATCAGCGCATACGCATCACTCCCTTCTCAATACGCAGACTCCTGCGCTTTTATTCCAACGGTATTCCCTGCCGGATACGTTCCGCATTGATCCGCTGTTCCTGCTCCACAAAGAATCTTGTGTTGACAAGCTGCATGTTATAGGCGCCGTCATATCCGCAAAGATCACGGAACGTCAGGCCAAAGGTTTCCTGAAGGTACTTATCAAGGTCATTCCTCCAGGGATACGTTACATAT